>Ga0210036_1002335_pt1 | contig 20199 bp, 19 predicted proteins | sample CryGeymeta201515_FD_185469 | JGI IMG/M metagenome (GOLD analysis project Ga0210036, IMG submission 185469) | Groundwater microbial communities from Crystal Geyser aquifers in Utah, USA - Crystal Geyser metaG 2015-15 (SPAdes) (version 2) | ecosystem: Environmental > Aquatic > Deep subsurface >...
GACATTATTATCTCCGTAAATTATTATTTTTTGGTAACTACTCAGCTATTGTTATTTTGGACATATTTGCTTTTACTTTTCTGTCATTCCGAACTACTGTGAGGAATCTTTCTTTTCTGTTGTCCCAATCATCATCATTATCGTAAGCATTGCATAAGGAAGATCCCTCAGTCGAGTACTCCTTCGGGATGACAATTTTGCAAGAGAGCTGAGTAGCTACCATTACTTTTTATGTGTTATACAGAAAACAATATCAGCACGCATAATCAATATCATAGTAGACACATTGTTCCAATATATTTCAATACTGGCTAAAAAGTCAACCCATATTTCTTATCAGCCAGCAATTCTCATTATGGCAAAACTTATGTTCAAAGGGGAATAAGGGAATAGAGGAGATGGTGTCGATTATCAACAGAATTGTTGGTAGGACAGGCAAGCCTGTCCTGTTGCAGATGACAGGCAAGAATGCCTGTCCTACCGATTAATCTCCATATCTCCCCTTTATCCATTTTACCATAATGAGAATTGCTGCTTATCAGCATAATTACATTTTATAATATCACAATTATATCAAGATGTCAAATAAAATATCTGAATATTCGTAATGGGTCAGTAAACAGTAGGGAAATTTATTATTAACCGCAAATGAACGCGAAAACACGCTAATAAATTCTTTTGATTAGCGAACATTCGCGGTTTAATTTGTTACTAATGAATTTCTTTCCCCTACCATTCACTGACCCATTACATGTCATGGTAATCTTATAATTGACAATAATAAAGGTTGTATGCTATAATAATTATATGATAAAAAAATTCTTTTTCGAGGAGGTGAAAAAAATGAGGATTTTTGTGTTATTTGGCTTGTTCTTGGTTCCATTTATCCTGAGTAGTTGTGCTTCTAAATCAGGGTTCATTAAGGATGGTGAAATCAAGAAGACAATTTCTCAAGAAGCAGTAGGTGATGAAAATGTTGTGGCAATTGGGATTGGTGCGGCTGACCCAAGTATAGAGAATAAAACCCAACGGCTGGCAATGTCAAGAAGTGCTGCCATCGTGCAGGCACAGTATGAGATGCTTACCATTATCAAGGGGGTAACCCTTACCGGCGGTATCACTGTAGCACAGGCAATGGAAGCAGATTCACTTCTGGCCAGCAAGATTGATGCTGAACTCAAAGGGGCAGAAATAGTTAAGACAGAATGGACGAAGGATGACGGTTGTATGATTACCTTGAAACTTCCAAAGAAGAGATTAAAGGCAATGGGATTGAAGATGATTAAGTGAGAGAAAGTAGCAGGAGCATCCTTGCTCCTGTCCTGAAAAATGTGTCGATAGCATCCTTGCTGGCAAAGAAATCAGGAGCAAGGATGCTCCTGCTACGATTAATGAGAGGAAAACATAATGAAATATTTACTTACTTGTTTGATGATTTGTCTGCTGTTTTTTTGTGGTTGCGTTACAACCAAAGAAATGATTATTAAACCAACGGTAGACACAGAGGTAGTGGAAGCTGAAGGACAATCACCAATTATCAAGGATGACATAACTGGTGCAAAGAATGCAGCACTATCTGATGCCCAAAGGGCTGCATTAGGGCTTGTTGTCGGGGTCTTCGTAACTGGTGAAACCTTAGTCTCCAAGTCAGTCTTGCTTGAAGAAAATATACTTGGACAGACACAGGGGTATATAGAACGGTGGACTATCCTTAAGGAATCTCACGATAATGAATTTTATAAGGTACGGATCAAGGCGGCAGTCAGAAAAGAGGATTTAGCCAAAAAGCTAAATGAAATGCAGTGGGAGACAAAGCCTTCACCCATCGTGGCTTTCTGGATTGACGAGTATGTGGAAGATACAGCGGTCCAAACATCAGCAATAGGTGGACAACTGAGTCAGCATTTTATTAATGCCGGCTTTCGTGTCAGCGATGATAAGCCGAAGGATACTTCTGAAGATATAGAAAAGCAGGCTGGCAGTGCTAATTAATGCAGACATCATTGTTTTGGGTAAGGCAACAAGCCAGTTTGTGACAGATAGTGGATTAGGAGGGCTAATCTCTTATCGAGCAACCGTTTCCTTGAAAATACTCAAAGCAAATACCAGAGAGGTAATGGCTGTAATCAATGAAGTCTCTGGCGGAGTGGATATAACCAGAGAGGCAGCAGCAAAAGCAGCATTGACTCGGGCAGTTGAGAAGATTGATACAGATTTTGCCAAAGAGCTTTACGAAACATTGGAAAAGCAGTCGAGCATTACCTTAAAGATAACCGGGATAGCTGACATCAGTGAGCTAAACTTGATTAACCGTTTAATGCGTTCATTCATAGAAGTCAAAGACTCTCGTGTAAGGAATTACTCAGGCAGCTCAGCCACCTTAGAGATTACCTTGAAAAGGGGTAATGCCACAGATATTGCCCGTCGTCTGGAACAAATCAAGGAACAAAGGATCAAGGCAATCTCTGCTGGACAGTATGATGTTGAGGCAAGGGTAGAAAAATAGTAACCGTACTCTCTTTATTAAGAGAATTGGGAAATAGATAATAAAATTATAGGAGTTGATAAAAATGTGTATGATAAATCCAAGGGTAGATTTTGCATTTAAGAAACTATTTGGTTCAGTAGAAAACAAAGATTTATTAATAGATTTTATAAATTCAGTAATAAGTGAAGCAGATAGGGTAAAGGATATAGAGATAAAAATCCATATAATGTCCAGAATTTTAAGAATGATAAATTATCCATATTGGATATAAAGGCACAGGATTCAAGTGGGAAATGGTTTAATATAGAGATGCAGATAATGGATCAGGAATATTTCGGCAGAAGAGCATTATACTACTGGTCAAAAGTATATACAGGACAATTAGTATCAGGAATAAATTATGATAATCTAAAAAAGACAATATGTATAAATATCCTAAACTTTAACTGTATAGAAGAAGAGGGTTATCATAATGCATATAAGTTAAAGAATGTGAAGACAAATAAGGAATACTTAGACCATATCGAAATACATTTTATAGAACTGGAAAAGTATAATGAAGATATGAATTCGATGTTAGACAGATGGGTAAATTTTTTGAAGAAAGCGGAAATATATAGTAGAAATAAATTTCCTAAGGAATTAGAAGAAATCCCGACAATAAAGAAGGCATTAGAGGTATTGGAAGGGATGTCGCTAAATGAAGAAGAAAGAGACAGCTATGAAGCAAGATTGAAATGGCTGAGAGATGAAGATATGGCGATTCAAACGGCAGAAAGAAGAGGGGAAAGAAGAGGAGAGAAAAGAGGGGAAATAAGAGGAGAGAAAAGAGGGGAAAGGCAAAAGGCAATAGCAATTGCTAAAAACTTGTTAGATGTTTTAGATAATCAAACCATATCAAAAAAGACTGGTTTGACAAGAGAAGAAGTAGAAGGATTAAGAGGATTATGAAAATTATAAATAAAAAGATAGACCGCAAAGAATTAAGGAAAATAGCTGCCAATGGTTTTGGTAATCTTGTCAAGGCTGTTGTTGACATTGAATCAGACAAACAATAAAAGCTATAGTTATACCCTTCCTGAGTATATGGTTGACTATTTTGCTTTTGATAATGAATATGGCTCTACAGATCAATTATGGCAAAATTATTTCCTTGCTTTTAATCATTTGGCACGATCAGTTTGATTTTGTAAATTTCTCGCAAAGTACGCAAAGGCTTACGCAAAGCATGTAAAGAGGTTGACATTAGATGCGTAGATATAGGTTGATTGGTAATCGTTCAGCAGTGGTGGAGTAATTTTTGGTAACCACGAATTTATGGTTGATGAAAACAGGGGAACTAAGTGAAAACATGCTTTATCATAGCTGGTCCTAATGGGGCAGGCAAGACAACCTTTGCAAAGTCGTTTCTCCCGTCAGAAGGACAATGTGTAAATTTCATTAATGTAGATATGATCGCAGAGGGGCTGTCACCACTGGCACCGGATAAGGTAAGGATTGAAGCTGGCAGATTAGTATTGAAAAGGATAGCAAAATGTGTTGTCGATGAAGAATCTTTTGCCTTTGAAACAACATTGAGCGGTACGAAATATGCTAAGCATATTGAAAAATGGAAAAAGACGGGTTATGAAGTAGTTCTATATTTTTTGCGTCTTCCCAGTGCAGAGATAGCTATCGATCGTGTTAGACTGAGAGTTTCTCAAGGTGGACATAATGTTCCAGAGGAAGACATCTGCCGTAGGTTTGACAGAGGATGGAAGAACTTTAGAAAAGTCTATCAGGATATTGTAGATGCATGGATCATATTTGATACATCAGACTATGAACCCAAGATTATAGAGGAGTCAAAATAGTATGAGTAAGGGAGAAGATTACGCGCGTTTAGGGTATGCAGCACTCTGTCGAGCTGCATTAGCAGTAGCGGAAAAGGCGAGGAAGGAAAACCGCAAATTGCCTATCTGGAAGCATGGCAAGGTTGTATATGATTTTCCTACTATTACCCCTCAACATGTTGCTGCAGCCGATGCGGACAAACCACGCCGCTGAGTATATATCGGACAGGGACAAGCCCTGTCCCTACAACTGTTATGTCAAGTTTTTATTAGTTTCCATACAATCGGTCAGTGGGCAAACTGTTTAACTGAAGGTGCACTCTGCTTTAGCGGAATGAACTTGACAACCCCTCTATACAATCGGTCATCGAACAGTAGGCAATTGGTTATCAGGTAAGTTTTGAAAATCCAGAAAGGAAAGAGGATATTGCCATTCAATCTCAAAAAGAGCATGGTATTTGAAAAAACGCAAGTAAACTAAAGGAGGATAGGTTAGCATGAATATTCAAAGACAAATAAAAAGGTTGCTTCTTTTTATGCTGATTGCTCAGGGATTATGGGCTGGAATGCAAAGAGACTTATGGGCGGAAGAGACATACTTCATGCAAACCAAATGGGGCAATAATGGCTCAGGGGATGGGCAGTTTAATTATCCTTATGGCGTAGCAGTAGACAGCTCTGGCAATGTGTTTGTTGCAGAGTACAACAGCCATCGCATCCAGAAGTTTACCGCTGATGGCACATTCATCACCAAATGGGGCAGTCCTGGCTCAGGGATTGGGCAGTTTAATGATCCTCGTGGTCTATCAGTAGACAGCTCTGGCAATGTGTTTGTTGTAGACCAAAGCAACCGTTGCATCCAGAAGTTTACCGCTGATGGCACATTCATCACCAAATGGGGCAGTCCTGGCTCAGGGGATGAGCAGTTTCGCAATCCTCTTGGCGTAGCAGTAGACAGCTCTGACAATGTGTTTGTTGTAGATTACGGCAACCATCGCATCCAGAAATTCAACAAGTCGTATCCATCAGGCTGGCTTTCTGGTAAGGTAACCAACTCGGCTGACAACAAGGCAATAAATAGGGCAATGGTTGAGGTATCCAATAATGAAGCAATGAGGTTTTCTACAACAACAGGGACAAATGGAAACTATTGTCTGTTTGTTCCTGCTGGAAACTGCACTGTGCGGGTTACAACCAGTGGATACAGCTCTACAGAAACAATTGGTGTAGTAATTACTGAAAATGCAACGACAACGGTAAATTTTTCTCTTGTTGCTGGAACTATAACAGTAGATACTACCCCACCCACAGGTAAGCCATCTGTCCCAACTGCTACTGGCAATCCATTATCAACAACACTTACCTTCTCATGGAATAAAGGGGCTGCTGATGATGCAGAGGCAGGGATTGGTGGCTACAGATTACAGGTTAAGGGCGATAAAGGGGGAACAGTAATCGGGACAATTTTTGATGGTAATGTTGGCAATATCCTTGCCTACACAACAATAAACGCTACCAATTCACTTACTTATTCTGCTCGGGTAAAGGCAATAAATGGTTGTGGATTAGAGGCTATGGATGATTACTGGTCAGGTTGGAGTGATGGTATAACAGTAGATACTACCCCACCTCAGCCGCCGACAATTGATCTACCAGCAGAAACAAAAGAAACAAAAGTAAAAAGCGGAGAAATTACCCTGACTGGAAAAACCGAACCTGAAGCAACATTATCTGAAATAATTATAAGGGATCAGAGTGAAAACATTTTATCGAAGGAGATATATACCGCAACTATTGATCCACAAGGAAGCATCAGTGTAACAATAGATTCAGGTAAACTGGCAAGGAATTATCCCCTCTCCTCGCAGATAATAATTAAAATTACCATCAAGGACAATGCAGGAAATCTTACTACCAGCTATTCTTCATGGATAAGTTTTTCAGCTTCCTCTGGCGAAAGATTTATGCTTTACAATAATTTATTTGACCCAACAAAGAATGAGAAGGTAATCATTAAATATGAACTGACTGAAAATACTGAAGTAAGTATTGTGATTTATGATTTTCGGGGCAATTTGATTAAAACCTTAGTGGACACTTATCAAGGTATTGGCATATATACGAAGACATGGGACGGTAGAAATGATAGCGGAGAGATTGTGTCAAGCGGGATTTACTTAGTCCAGATAAAAGCTGGTGGGTTTAAGGAAATAAAGAAAATAGCGGTAGTGGAGTAATTTTTTGGTAACTACTCACTTAACCGCAGAGGCGTCGAGGCACAGAGAAGATGGAAACTATATGCAAACCAATAAAATAGTTGACATTGCTCCCTCTCCTCATGGGAGCGGGACGGGGTGAGGGTTCAACAAATGCGTAAATAAAGATTGATCAAAATATGGAGCAAGCCAACCGTGTTGGCGTTGTTTGGAGAACGGCATCACGGATGCCTTGGTCCAAATATGGAGCAAGCCAACCGTATATGTCCACAAATTTATTGGTTTACATATATTACAATTTTTTGAGGGGGTATAACTAAAAATGAATACTAATTTATGGAGGCATTTGATTGCCGTGATGGTTATTGCTTTGCCGATATGCACCAATGTCTATGCAGGGCAGGTGAAGTCCATTTTGCTTTCGCTCGATGGGTTGATGGGTGCCAGACCAACAGGGATGGGAGAAACATTCACCGGGTTAGCCGATGATATTAATGCACTGCATTATAACCCTGCTGGATTAAGTTTTCTTATCAAACCAGAATTCAGCACCATGTATCTGACAGGTCTTGCAGATAGCCATTACGGTTTTGTTGGTGTTGTTTACCCGTTTAAGAAGAGTGCCATTGGATTAAGCCTGACTACCTTTGATGGCGGAACGATAGATGTTAATCTGCTTAATACAGACGGTTCATTCAAAAAATCAAAAACACTCTCTGCTCAAAAAGATAGTATTGCCATGTTTTCCTACAGTCTTACCGCTAATTCGGCTTTAAGTCTGGGATGTAATCTGAAGAGGATAAGTTCAATATTGGCAGAAGATTATGCTGCTGCTGCAATTGCTGTTGACATGGGTGTGCTTATTCGTCCTGTAGATGACAGTCTTTGTTTTGGGCTTGCAGTCAAAAATATTGTTGGCAGTCCAATAAAATATAAGAATCTTGAACATCCATTACCTGTAACGATTAAGGTTGGATGTGCCATAAGACCAGATGATCGGTTGACCATTTGTGCTGATTATGAAAAAGCTGATACAGGCTTAAAGGCTGGCTTCAAGCTGGGTGGTGAATTTCTGATGATGAAGCTGTTGGCTTTAAGGGCTGGATATAAGATTGGTTATGATCAGGCAACATTTAATCTTGGGCTTGGACTGAATACAAACGGATTTCTTGTTGATTATAGCTTTGCCGGAATGAAGGATTTTGACAGTATGCAGCAGGTGTCTTTTTCGACAAATTTTGGCGGATTAAATAATTATCGTAAGGCTGAGGGGTATCATAAAAAAGGGATGTCCGAGCGGGCAATCTATTGGGCAAACAAGGTCAAGGAAGGGGATGAAAATTTTGAGCAGACAAAAGAGATAATCAATACAAGTTGTTGCTAAGACTTATTATAATAAGGGCAAAACCTGTTTCACGGAAAGAAAATATGGAGAATCTGTTGAACATTGGCAAAGGGTTATAGAGACTATTCCCAAATATCGTGATACAGAAGCAAGATTGGATATGGCTAAGGTTTGTTTGATACGGGAAGAGGCAAGGATAGCTATGAGTAATGCACGAAAAAATGTGAAGGAAGCAGCATCCATGGGGCTGGATATGGAGAAGGCAGTCAATATCCTCAATGAATCTAATGAGTTATACGAGCAGACAGAATATCTTTTAGCAAAAACAAAGGCAGAGGAATCCTCCCAAATTGCCAGCTATGAATTGGGGAAGAAGAAGGAAGAGATGGTAGTTGCTCAACCCACGGTTGTTCAACCTGTGGTGGAAAAGCCGAAAGTTATAGCTAAAAGGATAAATATTGCTGTATCTGATTTTGTGGCACACGAGGTATCAGCGATGGATGCATCAACAATAGCTGATTTCTTAAGAACAGAACTGATTAATTCACAATCATTTACTGTCCTTGAGCGAAGTAATATGTCTTTGATACTTGCTGAACAGCATTTCCAACAAACTGGCTGCACAACGAATGAATGTGCAGTCCAGATGGGTAAGATATTGAATATAGAAAAGATATTGATTGGCAGTTTCAGTAAACTATTAAATGTATATAGTATCAATGTGCGTTTAGTTGATATAGAAACCGGAGTAGCAGTCATGGCTGAGACAGTAAGCTTTTCTGCAGTAGAAGAGATGTCTGTAAAGATAAAAGAATTGGCTGCTAAAATTGTTGACAAGGCGGTAGCACAATGAACAAATTAATCATTACCTGCGGGCTGCTGATAAGTCTTTTATTCCTTTCCTCATATGTATCTGCTGGGGTAGAAGAAGTGAACCAGCCTGCACCTGATTTCAAACTGAAGCTGCTTTTTGGGAAAAACAGCTTAACCCTTAACAAGCTATTAACCCATAAAGACAAACAAAATGTGCTTGTTTTAAGCTTTTTTGATACTGATTGCGAACCCTGCCTGAAAGAAATGCCTTATTTGCATCAGCTTGCTCAAAAATATCAGGATAGGGATGTAGGGATTTACTTAATCAATATTGATAAAGCTACAAATGAAGTGGTTGAGGATTTTGTGAAAAAGAATAACATCACCCTACCAGTGCTTTTTGACCCTTATGGGCTGCAATCTGGTGCAAGATATGGGGTTATAGTCAAGCAGACAGCCTCAATACCAAAATTGTTTTTAATTAACAAGAACGGTTATATAAAGAAAATCTACAGCGGCTATATGGAGAACATGGTAGAAACCTTTAGCAAAGAAATAGATGCCCTTTTGATAGAAAAAAAAGAGCCAAGGGGTAAAACAGATACACTGACCATTCTTTTTAGTAACTCTACTAATGGTTATTTAGAGTCTTGTGATTGTGCAGAAAATCCGTTTGGCGGGATTGTGCGAATGGTAACACTGGTTAATGAGATACGACAAGAAAATCCAACCGTTCTTGTTCTTGATAGTGGCGATATGTTTCCCCCTCGTCCTGAGCCTTTATTGGCTAAATATATGCTTTTAGCCATGGAAAAAATTGGGTATGACTTAATTGCACTTGGTGATCAGGAACTAATTTTTGGTACTGAATATATCAGGAAAGAGATTGAAAAAAACAAGTTGCCTTTTTATTCAGCCAATTTAACCACTTGTCAGGATGGGACATGTAGTTATTTAGCCCCATCGCATTTAATTAAAGAAATTGGCAGTTTCACGGTAGGCATTATCAGTATAATCTCTTCAGAGGTTTTTACCTTTTTCCCAAAGGATATTATCAAGGACTTAAAGGTGTCTGATCCTGTTAAGCAGGTTCAAGGTTTTGTGAATAATTTTCGCAAGCAAGTTGACTTACTTGTTGTGGTTTCACACTCTGGCTATGAGGAGGATTTAAGATTAGCCAAACAGGTTAAGGGGATTGATGTAATTATTGGTGGGCATTCCCAAACATTAGTGAAAAACCCCTCTGCCTTGCCTGACACCTTGATTGTGCAGGCAGGAGAAAAAGGGCAATATCTTGGTAAATTGGATATAACAATTGATGAAAACAAGAAGATTAACTTACATCAATATCAACTGCTTCCATTGACCAAAGATATCCCTGATGATAAGGTCGTGCGAGAATTGATTATGGAATATCATCAGAAGGTTGAGGAAGGAAGCGAGTAAGGAGTTAAGAAAAAATAAGTTGTACGCCAAGAGCCACTCAAGACGATTGGATGGCAAGGCGTGAGAAGCGAGCATACTACTGTTCGTAAGCGACGAACAACGAAGATAAGCCAAGATGAAATCGGTGGCACGACTGTACAAGTTATTTTTTCTTGACGAGTAACTACTCAGCTATCAAGAGATAACTACGAATCGACAGGATCCTTCTTCTCCTTGTCATTCTGGCTTGTCCAGAATCCTTCTTTCCTTAAAATCGCAAAAAAACGCGAAAAATTCTGATTCACAAATTCATTCTGATTATTAATTTTCGCGGGTTTTCGCGTATTTCGTAGTTTTTCCGTCCAATATAACTACAAGTAGTTACCGTATACCCTTGTGTCTCCGTGGTAAATTCCTTTACCTGAGTAGTTACTCTTATTTTTAAGTATATTTATAATTTTTGTGCCTTCGTGGTTAATTCCGATTGCACAGGTCGAACCTTTTTACTATAAAACGGATTTCACTCATTATCATAACCTCCTAAAGTTATATTCAAAACATCAATACCTGCAAGATGTTAAACAAATATCCTGTGATAATAATTGCTACTGTTGTAATTGCAAAGAAAATAAGTATTAATTGTAATTTAATCGCCCGTCGTAACATAATTGCCTCTGGAATGCTCAATGCGGCTATTGCCATCATAAAGCTTAACGCTGTTCCAAGGGGCACGCCTTTTTGAAATAGTGCTACTGCTATCGGCACAATAGCGGCACAGCTACCGTACATAGGTACTCCAAGGATTATGGCAACAGGAACTCCAAATACCCCTGCTTTTTCGATAATTGATTGTATGGTTTCCTGTGGAACATAATTATGTATAAACGCACCAACACCTACACCGACAACCACCCAATACCATATTTTGATAGTAATCGATAATGCCTCATTATATCCGTATTTCAGATGACTGTTAAAATCAGGATATTCTGTTGTAGTATTATCCACATCGTATTGATTGGTGAATAAATCGGTGTTTATATATTTCTCTAATCTTAATTTACCTAAAATTATACCTGCCGTAATCCCAATTGTCAACCCGCTTATTACATATAATACGGCAATTTTCCAGCCAAATGAAGCAGCCATTAATACGACAAGATATTCGTTGATTAACGGCGACACAATAAGAAAAGTAAAGGTAACCCCTAATGAAATACCGGCAGACACCATCCCAATAAATATTGGAATTGATGAGCAGGAGCAAAAAGGTGTTACGGCGCCCAAGAGAGCTGCAAAGAAATAGGCATTAAATCCTTTTTTATTCAACCATAATTTGAGCTTATGCTGAGGGAGATACGAACGAATCACCCCGATAACAAATATTATTACAAATAATAAGAACAGGATTTTTACCGTATCATATATAAAAAAGCTCAGTGCTTCGCCGAGCCGCGAACCGGAAGCAAGCCCAAATATATCAAAAACAATCCAATTACTGAATTTCAACAACATGATTTGCCGCCTTTTTTATCTTTTGATCCGCAACCGCAGGACTGCTGTTTTGATTTTTCTTCAAGTTTCTTGTCTAATTTGTCCATAATTTTAGACAGCAACCCCTTTTTCGCTTTTTCTTTCTCTTTGTCGTCTGATTTTTCTTCTTGCATAATAAAAAACCTCCTAAAGTAAAGTAACTCAATCTTCCAGATTGAGCAATAATCACAAGCAATATGCTTGTGGTGCTTTTTGTTTTTTGTAGCTGTGAATGATTACAACATCGTTTACCTTCTGATACTACAGAATTCCCCTAATGGGTAACCGTTCACACCCTCTAGGGAAATGGGGACAGCACCCCATTTCCCAATATTATTCCTTCCTCAGCACCTTTCCACAAAGCTTTCCCATACATTCACCGTGATCCACAGTTAGCTGACCATTCAAGATAACACAATCAATACCTGTTGGATAGCTCAGGGGTAATTCATATGTAGCTGTATCATTTATGGTTATTGGATCAAAAACAACCATATCCGCAAAACACCCTTCCTTTATCTGCCCGCGATCACAAATTCCAAGTGTATTTGCAGGCAAAAGGGTCATCTTCCAGATAGCCTCTTCCATGCTTAAAATTTTTCCCTCTCGAACATAGCGGCTCAGTATCCTTGGGAATGTTCCAAAACCTCTGGGATGAACCATGTCTTGTGCTAAAATTCCATAGGTTGCCCGTGAAGAGGCATCTGAACCAATCATCATATAAGGCTTTTTCAGGATTTGTTGCAGGTTATCCTCACTCATGCTGAAAAATATTGCTTCTGTCTTACATTCCTCGCTTATCAGAAAGTCGAATAATGATTCAATCTTACCCTGCATCAGTTCAGATAATCGCTTGCCTTCCCAACATTTATTTGCCTTGTTCCAGACTGCGGAAATCATAACTGTATTCCAATCCCTTTGGTGTTCCTGAGTTAATTGCGAAATCAGTCTGTTCCGTATTTCCACATCCCTCAGCCGTTCCATCTCCTTACCCGTTCCCCCCTCATACATCCATGAAGGGAGAACCGCATCCAATCCAGTACCCCCAGCGGTATAAGGGTATCTATCTACTGTAGGGGCAAACCCCCGTGTTTGCCCTCCTGTCTCAAGTTTATCAAAAGCAGCCTGCAATTTTGACCAATTCCTCTGACCAGAGGTTTTGAGGTGAGAAATATGGACATGAACCCCGCTCTCTTTGCCTATAGTCATTGCCTCCTCAATTGCTTCTAATAATTGATCGCCCTCGTTTCTCATATGTGTGGTATAAATGCCATTAAATCCGGCTACAATCTTGCATAATTCTATTAATTCATCCATAGGTGTAAAACAGCCCGGGGGATAAATGAGCCCTGAAGACATGCCAAAACACCCAGCATCAAGAGATTCCTCAAGCAGGGATTTCATTTGGGAAGCCTGAATATCTGTGGCAATGCTATCTGCATAACCCATCACAGAGGTACGAATATTACCCTGTCCGACAAGGGCAACGATGTTTATTCCAATACCTGTATTCTCAAGCACCTTAAAATAATCAGCCATGGATTTCCAAGCACATGAAAATCCAAAATCCTGGCAAATTTCTTGTCCCCGTTTGAGTGCCTCGTCGTATCGCGGGGCAGCAGACATGCCGCAATTACCAATTACCTCAGTAGTTACGCCCTGTCGTATCTTGCTCTCGCTACGGGGATTAGCCAGAATGGTAAAATCAGAATGGCTGTGCATATCTATAAAGCCCGGACAAACCACCCTGTCAACAGCATCAATTGTCATCAATGCCAAGGAGTCTATTGCCCCTATTTTGACAATCCTTTCCCCCTTAACCCCTATATCAGCCTTATAGCCTGCATTTTTTGTTCCATCGAAAATTTCTGCGTTTTTGATCAGCAAATCATATATCATAATAAAGATTCCTCACAATAATTCGCAATGGCAGTGAAGTACTCAATAGTTATGATACCACAAAATCTATGTTTAGTCAAGTGGTTTTTACAGGAGGGATAATTGATGCGGCCGTAGAGACGCAAATGCACTTGTGCCTCTACGACACCCTGATTTGAACCAGTCCCATATTTACTTAAAAAATATTGGAATGATCAAAATAGCCACAAGATTAACCACCTTGATCATGGGATTGATTGCCGGACCTGCTGTATCTTTATAAGGGTCACCAACCGTATCTCCGGTAACCGCAGCTGCATGGCATGGAGAACCCTTGCCCCCATGGTTTCCTTCTTCGACAGGCTGTTACGAAATAGAAAGTTGACTACCACCAGAATCCATAGAAAGCCCTATTATCATTTGTATTATTTCTTTAAAAGTTTTCCTTGCAATATAAAATTCTTAATTTTTAATCAATACAGAATCAATTTGTTTAACATTATTTGATTTTTGGGGTTATTTAATAGAATCCTCTTAATTTAGCAGGATTATTTAAGATGTTAGGCATAATTCTAAATCAATTTTGTTTGCTGTGCAATATTTCCATATTTTTTGTAAATTATGGGCAACACACATTAGATTAAATTCACCTTTTACCTTGTCTATTCCCCTGAGTAAAAATTGTCTGAATCCTAAATTAAACTTTATGTTGCCGTACACTGGTTCTACTGTATGCATTCTTTTCTGATATTTTTTCGCTCCTTCTTCTGACATAATTTTCTTTCTATTTTCTTCCACAAAAATTTCGTTCTTATCCCTGGTTATGACCCTTCGCTTTGATTTAGTACATAATTCTTTTGCAGGACAGAAAGGACATCTGTTACATTCATAAGCGCTTACATCATTTTTTGTAGATTTCAATGCTAACTTCTCTCCCTCTGGACAAATATAACTGTTGCTTGCCGGATCATATTTGAAATTTACCTTATCATATTTATAATTTTCATTATCTACTCTTTTTTTGTTAGAATCATCTATGAGTACATCTATTCCCATCTCATCTGCATTTGCTAAATTTTTGCCACTTAGATAGCCGTTATCTGCTTTTCCTTCATTTATTTTTGCTTCTATATTCTCTTCCGTTTGCTTCAACATTGGTATTAATTGCTTCTTGTCATTACAGTCTGTGGTTACATCATTGGCTAAAATAAATTGGTTTGCCTCATCAACGCTTGATTGCACATTATAATTTGTCTTGATTGTAATCTCTAACAATCTTTCTATCAATATTGATAGAAAGATTGTTAGAGATTACAAAGTAGGACATAAATTGCGTTTTTCGCTGGTCTTAATCAACGATAGCTGTGTTGTTCAGGTGAGCAATAGTACACTATTGCTCACCTTGCGCGCCATTGCTCTCCTTGATTAATCCTCACCCCGAGAAAAATCGCAATTTATGCCCCACTTGAGTATACCTTTGCAACAGTTAATCTTGAACCATGCCAAAATATGAGCATTTTAACAACGATATAGGTGGTTAGAAATGGATATGGATAAGGATATATTAGAAAACGCAAGAAAAGATAAGAATAATATTGACAAAACCCAAAAAATGTGGTATATTTTAATTAAGCGAAAAATCAACTCAAGAAGGAGAAAATGGAAAAGGGATTTTACTTAAAAAAAGGAAAAAGAGGATTGGATATTGTTATTGCTATTACTGGTTTGTTGGTTGCGTTCCCGTTTTTTATTATTATCCCCATTTTGATAAAAATAGTGTCACCAGGTCCTGTGTTTTATAAACAAGAAAGGGTGTGGAAAAGAGGGGAGGTGTTTCATATTTATAAGTTTCGCACCATGGTTAATGATGCGGAAAAGCATACGGGTCCAGTGGAGGTTACAACTAATGATCCAAAAATAATACCATTGGGTAGCTTATTGAGAAAATTTGGGTTGGATGAAATTCCACAGTTTATCAATGTCTTGATGGGACATATGAGCGTGGTTGGACCAAGACCAGAGAGACCATTTGATGTGGAACAACATGAAGTCCTTCAAGGGAAAAGATTGCTCGTAAAGCCAGGACTTTTTGGTCCATCTGAGGTTCAATATGGTTTTTCGGATGATGCCATTGATGTTACTGTACATGAGAAGGCATTCTGGGATTTGAAATATGCAAATAAGCCTTCGTTATGGCATGATATAAAGCTCATCTTTTTTGTAATACTTAAGATCCTGTTTCGAGAGTATTATTTTGGAGACATACTTTATAATCAAAGCAAAAACCTTCCTGCTTTATTTGGAAGGAAAATTATTCAAGGAGGTAGAACGAAGATGTTAAAATTAGCTGTAAGTTTTTTGATTGGAATGGCTCTTGTTTCTTTAGCCAAAGCAGAGAGTATTACATATCAACCGAATTCAATAAGTGGTATTGATACTACAATAATGAGCAAGGGGAAGACGACTTATGGCAGTTATGGATATGTCCAGATAGGAAAGGATAGTTGTATGGATCGAAGGGGATTGCTTAAATATGAGCCGACAGCTGTTAGTATTCCTAAAGAGGCAAAGATTGAAAAGGCAACCCTTAGTATGTATAGAGTTTGTGGAAATAGTTATAATCTTCCAGTTGGTACTTACAGGCTGACAGAGGATTGGAATGAGGCAAAGGCTTCGTATTTTGATAATGGATACGGTGTTGCCTGGAGCGGTGGGGCATATGACTCGGATATATATGATATAACTGCTGTTAATGGCAAACAACAGTGGTATAGCTGGGACATCACTCAAATGGTTCAACAATGGACAAGTGAATCAAGCAAGAATTATGGTCTGCTCTTAATGGAGGAAAAGGGTGGTCCATCTGGATATGTAAGCTTTGTTTCCAGTGATAACAGTTGCTATGGACAGAAGTATTCTCCTAAATGGGATATTACCTATTCTACTCAGCCAAATGCGGTTCCAGAGCCATGTACACTTATTCTCTTGGGAAGTGGGCTTGTAGGACTGATAGGAGCTAAAGCAAAAAAGAGAGACAGACGATAATGATATGTAGGGGCAGGTCTTGCACCTGCCCTCTCTGACTCAAGATGGCAAGGGCAATTAATTGCCCTTGCCTTTTGGTATTTTCAAGATTAAGTCGTCAAGAACAGCAATTCTCATTATGGTAAAATGGATAAGGGGGAGATATGGAGATTAATCGGCAGGACAGGCATTCTTGCCTGTCATCTGCAACAGGACAGGCAGAAATGCCTGTCCTACCGACAATTCTGTTGATAATCGACACCATCTCCTCTATTCCTTTATTCCCCTTTGAACATAAGTTTTGCCATAATGAGAATTGCTGCGTCAAGAAAAATAATGTATTGACAAAAAAGATAAAATAAGGTATATTATATGTAATAGTTTTATAACTACTCACCACAAAGGCACGAAGACACAAAAAGTTGATAAGTTGAATAGTTGATGGGTTGATAAGTGGATGAATTGATAGGAAATGTTTATGAATTATGAATCTGTGTTCCTTTAACCTATAAACTCATCAACCTATCAACCTATCAACTTATGTGTTCTCCGTGGTAAATTCCTTTACCTGAGTAGTTACATAGTTTTATAAGTATTCAGGTACTAAGTGTTAAGGAGTGTTAATGACTATTAAAGGGGGGGCATGATGGAAGATCTTTTGACCATAGAAGAAATAGCTACAATTCTTCGGCTTAAACTCCTGACAGTATATAGATGGGTTGAGTCTGGAAAGATTCGAGGGATTAAGATTGGAAAGGGCTGGAGATTCAAGAAGGGTGAGATTGAACGGTTTCTAAATGATCAAGAAAGTCAGGCACATCATGATTGTGCTGTAAAGTTTTATCAACAAGGCAAGGCAAATGAGGCTATTTTATCTCTAAAAGAATCTATCAGTATTTATCCGGAAAAAAAGGAAAGTTGTCTTCTTTTATCTGAAATTTACTTCGAAAAGGCAAAGGATAATAAAGAGTATATTCCTCTGGCAGAAAAATCATTAAGGCAGATATTAGATTTTGACCCTGATAATTTAGAAATCACCTCCAAACTAAAGATTCTTTTCTCTCTTCATGAAATGCCTGTTATTGAAAATCATAATAACATTAATACAAAGATAAAAAATCTTGTCCAACCTATGATGAAAGCCCTTACTGCATATGGAGATAATGATGTTTTTGAAGAAGCATACAAAATAGCTAATTCATTGAGTAAAATGGTAGAGGAAAAGGATGCCTACCTTTCCGGGCATTCAGAGAAAAAGTCGGTTTATGTTGCTGCTATTGCTAATGAATTGGGATTATCACACTCTCAGACAAGAGCCTTGCAAATTGCTGCTTTTATTTATGATGTTGGAAAACTCTACATTAATGAAGAAATATTGAAAAAACCGGGAAAATTGACAGAAGGGGAGATAAAAACTATTCAGTCACACTCAATTGTTGGTGAAAAAATCTTTCGTGATGTTGGATTGCCTGATGATATATTGAAATGTGTGCGACATCATCATGAATCTTTAGATGGCAAAGGGTATCCAGATGGCTTGAAAGGGGAGGACATCCCTATCGGGGCAAGAATTATAAAGGTAGTTGACGCCTTTGGTGCTATGGTTTCATCGCGACCTTACCGGGGACCCCTTTCTTTTGATGGTGCCTTGAGTGAATTAAGGTTGGGTGCAGGGAGAGATTTTGATTCAAGGGTAATAGATGCCTTTTCTGGTGCTATTGCTGAAGAAAGAAATCTGTTCAGGTCTGTATCTCGCAAAAATGTTAAACCTAAAAAAGTATTGATTGTTGATGATGAACCATGGACAGCAGGAGCCATTAAAGGCTCTCTTGAAATGGAAGGGTTTGAGGCAATGACCTCTCAAACCGGTGAATCTGCTCTACAAAAAATATATGAAATTAAGCCTAATCTGGTTATCTTAGATGTCTTCCTTCCAGATATGGATAGTCATTCGTTGTGCCGCAGATTGAGCCGTGATCCAAGAACAACCAATATTCCTATCGTTGTTATTTCTACAGCTGGAAGCATAGATGATGAGATAGCTATTCTGGAAAGTGGTGCAGATGATTATCTTCCAAAGCCTTTTAACCTTCGCGAACTTGTAGCCAGAATTAATGCTCATTTAAGGCGGATTGACCATGAAAAGGATGCAAATCCATTAACCGGATTGTCCGGAACGACATGTATTGAATCAGATATCCTTAAACGAATAAATGATTCCTCAAAAAAGTTTGGTATGATTCGAATTGATCTGGATAATTTTAAGGCATTTAATGATGTTTACGGATTTCTTCATGGGGATGAGGTGCTTAAGTTAGTTGCAGAAATTCTGCGAGAGATAATAAAAACTTCCGGCAATGAAGATGATTTTATTGGGCATATTGGTGGGGATAATTTTGTGGTTATTACCTCGCCTGATAATGTTGATATGCTTTCTAAACAGATAACCTCTGAGTTTGATAGACGCATCCATTCCTGCTATCATAAGGATGATGTGCAACGGGGATATATCCTTAGGGATAAAGAAAGGCATTCCATTTTAACCATGTCTACTGAATGTGCAACAAACAGGGATAGGGATATTTATAATTATCAGGATTTTGAAAGAGTGGCTAATGATATGAAATGTTGCGTAGCAAAATGATTTATGGAATAATACTTCTTTTGTAGTTCTATACCGTTATGATTTTGTGGTTGAACAGGAGAGATTAAACTATGTCAATACTCCAAAGTGTTCTTAAGGCAAACCTTGATAATCTAAATCCATATTTACCTGAAGACAAAAAAAATAGCGATTCTTTTGCATTTTTGGTTTTTGCAATAACATCTATCTTAGATATTACAATAAATGAGGCGATTCTATGTTCAACAGAAGGTAGCGGAGATGGGGGAATTGATGCTATTTATATAGATGAGACAGAAAACAATATTATTATTCATATTTTTCAGACAAAATACAGAACAAATTTTAATAAAAGTATCGGCAAAAATGAAATAGATTTAACAATCGCAAAGGTGGAAGAAATATTTCAAGGCTATACTGTTGAAAATCAGTCACCAATTATAGCAAGCAGAATCGAAGAAATAAGAGACATTATTCAAGAAAAATCTGACTTAAAAATGCCTGAGATATATCTCTATTTTGCTGTTAATACCTCTACCCCTAACGAAGCAGACAAAGAAAGAGCAAGGCAGCTTGAAGAAAAAGGCAATTATACTGTCTTGTTTTATGACAGCAATGATCTTCTGCAGGCAGCAGCAGATAAATCAAAAAAGGATTGCAAGATTAATGTAACTACACATAAAAATATTCTCTATCTTGACGCAGATGAAAAATTGGGCGATGTGCGTGGAATTGTAGCAACGATATCCGCACAGCAACTCATTAATATTTATAAAACAGGGGGATGGGATAGGGTTCTGAGCCGAAATATTCGATATTTTTTAGGCAACAATAAAATTAACAAAAAGATTAAACAAACCGCATCGAATATAGAGGAGGCAAAATATTTCTGGTTCTTAAATAATGGCGTTACTATAACATGCGATAAATTTTCATTCACTGATGATGCCAGAGGCAATAAAATTATTTCGGTCTCAAACCCCAAAATAATTAATGGCGGACAAACTACTAAGTCTCTATAT
>Ga0210036_1002340_pt1 | contig 20181 bp, 8 predicted proteins | sample CryGeymeta201515_FD_185469 | JGI IMG/M metagenome (GOLD analysis project Ga0210036, IMG submission 185469) | Groundwater microbial communities from Crystal Geyser aquifers in Utah, USA - Crystal Geyser metaG 2015-15 (SPAdes) (version 2) | ecosystem: Environmental > Aquatic > Deep subsurface >...
TTGCTGCTATATATTACTGGTTGTCTAGTTCGATATCCTAGTCCTACTCTTTTATACATAACTCTTGATGTATTAGTCCTTAGCAAGCCATCAATAGCTTATTTGAAAGCTCTCAACGAGATCTACAAGATAGAGTAGTTTATTTGGATGCTGGGGTGTGTTGTTTGGGTGATGCAAACCTTCCAGTATTCGTTCGGGGACTAGGATATCCTAGTTTCCTAGTGGGATGATTAACCACTAGCTAGTAGTAGCAAAAGCCAAGAAGACATCTTAACTCAAGCCCTAAAACATGAAGTAACACGAACAATAATGTTGTTGTAATTGGCCCTTTATTACGAGTCTACTACTACGAGCCAAAAGCTGCTTAGATATTTTTTTAAAGCATTATTATTATTTCTTTGCGTAGCGACAAGATACCATACTTAAACCTTGCTTGACAAAATCTAATGCGATTAATAAAGTTTTGTTGATGAGTTCCGCAGCTTATCAACCAGTTCAAAGAAGGGAGGAGGGAGGTAACATCAGTACAAACCATAATGATGATGATGATGACGATGAAGAAGAAGAGGAAGACATAAACCCTACCGAAATCTTTCAAGATGAGCATCCCAACGGCAACCGCATAGAACCATTGGAACTAGGTTCTGCGTACAGTGATGAAAGGGATTTAGTTATTGACGATAGAGAACGACTAACAACTGCCAAGACTACCATATTGTGGTCGCAGTTAGCTTTGTCAGTTACTCTGGGACTGGTCACTCCCGTGCTGATATCCGCCATAATTCTTGCCTACTGTTTGTTGGGACGCATTTGGATTTGTCTTTTGTTTGCCCTTCATTTGACATTGGCTCTCATCAAGGCCCAGTGTCACTTGTCTGAAATCAAGAGTGTCGTGACCGAAATGACTATGACAACTACGATCGATGCAACATCACGTACTCCTCCTCCTCCTCCTCCTCTTCATCATCCTCGAGGGAGGCCGACCAGTAATGACACTGACCGCCACTCTACTAGGCCCTTTCGTGACGATCAACACAGCCCTGACGAACGCAATGACCGTCTCGACCATCCTTCGGAAATATCAATGTCGTGGGAGCCGTCCGGTGTCACTACTTCTTCTTCCTCTTCCGATCATACGGACAAAGATACAAACGAGAATGACCACAACTCCCACCACCACTACCACAGCAAACAACAACCATATCAAGGTACCAGCTATTTTTGGTTCACTACTCTACCATCCGCCATGGATTTATTATTATTTGGTGCCATCTATCCTCTACTCGTTTCCGTATTTGATGGATTCTTTGTAGACATTGATGGAGAGCTGATTTATGAGTGGACACATTATTATCGTGCCTTTGCAATTGCCATTACTTTTGGATGGCTGATTGTGTTGTTGAGGATTGGGATTGGACTTGGCATGGTGTTGAGCAAACTTCCGGCATCCACATACTACATGACAACCACTTATTACATGATTCAACCAGTACCCGTCGTGGGGTCGTGCTTGCAATTTGTGTACTCCAAAGTATGGTTGACTTGTAAAGCCCGCTTCAGTCATCCACCAAAGGCTTTTGGCTGCTGGCGATGCGTAACGAGTGTTGTCACACTAAGTTCTACGCTATTTTTGATCTGGACCATTGGTTCTCTGGTGGTACATTTTGGTGATTTCGAACCAGATCAACCTCATCACGATCCTACTATGTGCGATCCTCTTGACATGACGGAGTGTATCTTGCCATTTCCCTCATTCTATCATCTGAAAAAAGACACGTCTACAGTTACAGGATATCGGGTGGACCTTAAACCAGAAAGCTTTCCCATGCTCAAAGGTCGCGTCCCCATTTCGACAGATTTTCTCAAAAATTTGGATGGATTCAGTACTATGGGTCCGATCTTGTTTTATATTGAGGGCATGCAAGAATCACACGAAAATTATCTACAATTGTTACAAGTGGATCCATCGTGGTCTCAACGAACAGGAATGACGCGACTGCGCGGGCACCAAGAAATTGCGTTGTCTGTGTCCCCCTTTTCTGCCACCTTGTTGGTTGACGTTGCCAGCAAGGAGTTGGTCCCGCACAGTGCGGAGATTGACTATTTGGATCCAGAACGACCATTGGTGTTAGTTTTTCCCGCGCAGCCTCTCAAACACAATTCACATTATGCCCTGGCAGTCATGAATGCTACAGATTTGTTTGGAAACCGTCTTGCTCCATCTCCTGGATTATTAAATATTCTAGATGGCGACGGACCCGATGGCCCTTCCACTCGGAAGCATTTGTTCAAGAATGTATTAATGGCATCCCTGGAGGCAGCGACTCACAAAGTTGCGAACCAGGAGGACGTTCCCGGCGATGGCTGGGGAGGTCCTTATGGCTCTTATGTTCGCAACCACGATCCACCAGCATTACAGCTGTTGTTTGACTTTCATACTGCCAGCAAAGAGTCGCAAATTGGAGCAGTCCGGAGAGTCCGAGATCTCACACTACAGCATGTAGGAGCACAGAAGTGGTCAAATAATTGGGGGAATCACGTCCGCTTAGTACGCCAGGTAGACGGACATTGCAGAGATAGTTCATATCCATTGGCACGAACCATTCATGCAGAGCTGGATGTGCCATGGTTTCTTACAGGCTTTGGACCCGGAAATCGCGCGGCCACCTTGGACTTGTCGAGCGGGGCTGCCAACACGATAGGCAAGGCGAAATTTGTGGTACACGTGCCATGCTCTCTAAAACAGGTAGTAATACAAGATCCAAAGATGAACGTGACGGCTCAAAATCTTCGATCGGTTGTTGAATTTGGACATGGCTTGTTTGGCAACCGCGACGAGGCTGCATCGCGATTCTTGATTCAAATGGCGAATAGGAATGGATATATTCTTACAGCAATGGATTGGAGAGGCATGAGCCAATTCGATTTTCCAATTGTAGCGAGAACCATGTTGACGGATCCATCTCTTTTTGAGGCAATTCGAGACAGCTTGATTCAGGGATACGCAAACAAATTTGCACTTCAGCATTTCATTCAGAACGGCATGTTGGAAATGCCGTGGCTTCAGTTTCCTAAGCGAGGAAGTGGCCCGCAAACGATCCCTCACGATGCGGGAACTCCTAGTATGTTTTATGGCATATCTCAAGGAGGCATTCTCGGGGCCGGTTATGTGTCCTTGTCTGGGCCAACCAAATTAATTGAGCGCGGCGCACTGGGTGTACCAGGCACCCCGTTTTCATTGGTTTTGTCTCGTTCATTGCAATTTGTTGGGTATGATGTTCCCCTTCTGCTGACATTTTACAACAACAGACACGTTCGCATCTTCTTGAGTTTGGCTCAAATGTGCTGGGACTCTGTCGAAGCTGCAGGTGTGCTAGGCCAGCCATTGGACGAGCCAATTCCCCGCGTTCTCTTGCAAGCTGGTTTGGGCGATCCGATTGTTCCCACTTTGGCGGCAGAGCGACTCGCTCGAGCATTCGGAGCTAGCATTCTTCCGAATGCTCCTAGGCAGCCCATCTTTGGCATTCCCGTAGAGAATCCTTCTGGAAACATGACTGCCGCTCTTACGGAGATTTTGTATCAGAAGGAATACGACAGTCTTCCCATCGACGATGAATTGATTGCACCAAACAATGACGTCCACAATTGTGTGAGATTAGAGTCAGTGCTCCAGTACCAGATCGAAGAGTTTTTCAATTCTGGTACTATCATGGATCCATGTGAAGGCGCGAACGGAACCGCGTGCCGACGAAGAGATGCAAATTGTTTTGATCGTCACTAAACTTTCAGCACACATATTTTTGGGTCGCCCGGTCGTTTTTCGGTGTTTTTTTTCGAAGAAGGGCTAATGGCGCTGGCGATTTCCTCAGTAGGCAGCAGGATGTGAATGATACGCATAGGCTTGAATTAGGGGATGGGAAGACAATACAACGGAAAATAGAGATTCTTTGTGATCAGGAGATGCTCAATTGTTGGGGGATTTACAATTAGGAGATTTTTCCGTTCCAGTATGAGATTTTTGAGATTTTGACAAGGTAACCTTGTCCTTGTCCTGTGTAATCAGACTCAGTTCCACTCTTGATTGACCGTAAAAAGCTAGTAGTGTTGAGACTATTAATATTAGAGTAAATATTATTATGTAGTTAGTCAAAAAAATTCTCGAAGATTTTGACGAGCAGACAAAATTTGACCAAAGTAACACGTCTTAATATTTGACCCGGCCAGCGCCAAATAAACTCATTATTTAACCCAATGATGACGTAATTTTTTGTCAACAACCTTAAACAAATATCTTACTCGTTTATAAATTTAGTTAATAAATAGATTAATTTAGCAAATTATATTTATTACAGACTAATATACTTAAATCCATTTGTGGAGTATACTCTCGTCATGGTTTGTCTGCTTGCCAAACTCTCTGAGAAGTTATCCAGCGAGTGTCAACAGGCTGCTACTACTACTACTACTACTTCAAAGTTAATCGATGATTGGTAAGAAGAGCAGCCATGAGTGCCCAACTACTTGCTACCCTACTATCACGAGGCCGGGCTTGGGCCGCAGCAAGGCGCGCTGATCAGCAGCAGCAGCCAACGAATGGGGGGGTGCAGGTCCCTCCTACTCCAAGGGAGTTGGAGGTGAATAAGCAACTGCAACTATCAGTAATACAAATGAACGAGTTGATGAGACCCGACAACACATCAAAAGCTTTGGATCCCAAGGCCATCGAATATCACCAGTTCTGTGCCTATGAATTTCCAGATGATCCCTACGGTTATCATCTCTGTTATGAGAATGTCTATCGCTTCATGTATTACCAAGTCTTTCGCGAACAGAAGGTTCGTGGTGGTAACAGAGTTGCATTGACCCAAGGAACCCACTTCGATTCAACTGACTACAACAAAGTCATAGGAACCATGGAACAGGCACAGCGAGACGGCAATTCGTGTTATCCAACACCACAGAGGCCCATTGGCAAGGGTGTTTTCGATCAGTACAAAGCAATGTTCAGACGAGTGTACAAGTACCAAGTCGCGGGCAACTACACATCTTTGCATTGGGACCGGATTTGGAAAATGGGAATGGATACCCTTGAGGAGCATGTGAAGACACGGAAGGCTTCCATTGCAAAGGCAAATTATGCTGAGAAAGTGACGAGCGAGTTTGCGCCGTATGGAATTGTGGAGCACTACGGATCCATTGAACGTAATTTTTACTTTGATTCAAGTTCAGCGATGAACAGTCGTTGTGTGGTCACTCGTCTCCGGCACAGGTATTGTCTACTACATTTAACAAGTGGAATCCTGAGATGTGAGAGTCTCTACAGGGCAGAGCTAAGTGATTTTATTGGTATCAACATCCCGAATCGCGATATGGACATTCATCAACCATATATAATGGTGAATCAGTGCGCCACCGGTAAAACAAACAAGGGCAGAGTGCTGTACGGTCGTGCAACAAGACACAAAGACGTTCGCTTGTGCTGTATCGGAGCGTTATCCATGTATCTCATGTTAAGATTTAACTACACGAAGGAGTTTGAGGACATGGCAATCGACGACTGGTTTGATAACAAAAAGTGGTTTGACATCAAGCTTTTGATCGACGTTTCATCACATGACAATAGAAAGGAGATGTGCAATGACTCGTATGGGGATCATGTTAAAGAAATACTTAAGCGACTTGGGCTTCCTTACAGCAAGCAGCTGCATCTTGGCCGGGGTCTGGGTACGAAGCTTCTCGACTTAATGGAAGAGGAAATCCGAGAAATTCAAAGAATGGGGCAGTGGAACAGCTCCATCTACGACAACTCATATTCATCAAAGCTACCAATGGCACCGATTCGCAAACTGGCCGGTTATTATGGAGCAAGCAAGATGTATTTTAATACCAGGACAACCATCGAACCTCCTGATGAACTCTTGTTCAAGACTCCACTTGGCTCGTGGATTTACAAAACTCGCGAGGCTTTCTTTGCGTCAGAACATGCCGATCCATCACAGCATACTACAGCAGCGGCTGTACTTAATTTTTTTGTGGAACTCAACCGCATCTTTCTCCAGGACGCGGCAGCTATGATTACGGTGGAGCCGGAAAGACAACAACACCCAATGTACAGACTACCGGTGTTCGACGAACCGGAATGGGAAATATATTTGGCGAGGATGAAGGACTCTTTGGCGAATGAATCAAGTCCCCTAGATGCCAATCTGGAAGCAGTTCTTCCGGGTATTGATCAATGGCATCGAGCGAATAATGCCGAAATTGCAAAGATCAATGCAAACCTTACGGGGCTTAATGAAACAATCAAGGCGCATCTGGATAATTTCTCTGACAACCTGGAGGTACAACAGGAAGAGTCGGATAGGAGAATGGCGCACGGACTGTTAGATGCAGCCAGGCTTTTAATGGCAAGAGCTGATGCAAAGGCAACAGCCAGAAAACGATCGAGGGACAACGAGGACGACAACGAGAACGACGAAGGCGCAGACAACAACAACCAATGTGAGATGGATAACAATGACGAAGAACAACAACCGGATATCTTTACGGAAATGATGGAAGAACAGGAGACAATGCCCCAGCTCTTGCCGGTCATTGCGCGGGAGGTTTCCATGGAGGCCAGCGTAACTCACTTCCGTATGGCCAGTAAGCATAACAACCTATCAGAGATGTGGGATGAATGGCATGGTTGCGGTAAATGGAGCGAGGATATCCATGGAGGCATCAAGGGTCGGAACAAAAAGTATGGACCGAAGTGGCGCAGGATGAGTTCCATTACAAACCAGCACCACTCTCGTACCAAGAGGATCATCGACGCCATAGCCCTGAATGCCTGCAGGAATAAAGTGCCAGTGTCTGAAGTTATTAACGGATACGAAGACGCCTTTGCTCAATGCAACAGAAGCGTTGCTGCCTTTGTCAAATTTTTGCAAGACACTGGTTCCATTCCAAGGCAGAAGTCGCGAGGCAAAACAGCATCACCAACAGGAGTTAACCAAGCTGCTGACGTTATCTAAAATGTAATTGATTTACAGTTATTTGTTACTATTTGTCTATTCGTTAATCTTCTTCACAAGCGTAATCAGCTCAGCCATCTTTGCTAAGATGCAAGTGGCTTGCGCTTCAAAAGAACTTTGTTTTTCCATGGACGCTTCAATGGCTTCATTCATCTTCTTTAATTCAAGAGCAACCTCAGCCAACCTATCGTCGTGGACCCCGTGCTGTTGTTTGGAACAGAATTTTGTTTCTTCCTTGGACGACTCTTCCTTGGACGACTCTCTTGTATTCGTCCGCGTCTTCTTCTTCTTTATCTTCTTCTTGATGATGGAAGTTAACCGAAGATTCCTCTCGTGTTGGCAGTCTCCATTAACTTGCACTCGGGCCATCTTTGTCCCATATGGACCCAGGAATACCCCTTCCTTATACCTTGCATAACTGCCTCTAATAATAGAAACAGCATCGCCTCTTCTTAAAGCGCCCTCCTTGTCGTCATGGTCTGTCGTCATGGTAGTGGTTGCTTCTTGTTGCGTGTACTTGTTTTTGTATGATGATGATGTTGAAACAACTTTTGTTTCGTTTGTTAACTGATTTTCCACCCTATCCCTCGCCACACACAAGTACTAAAAAAGAGACAGTAAAAATTATTTGAGGTGAAAAAGCAGTGCGCAAACTCGACAAAATTTGAGTCAAAATCGCTCATTCAACCGCGAGGCATAACGTGTGCCTCGTCAAAAAGATTACTCCTACCCTTATCTTAGAACAAATAACAGTATATTAGATATTACTATGGAGTAAGCTAGAGTGGTTCTTGTGTACATAAAAAACAGGCAAGTAGTAGCAGTACAACCTACTTGAGTATGGCCTAACTCATGAGCCCCATGTACCACTACCAGGTATTCCACTCATATCGCCTAATGTGTAAACAAGGTAAACTGCCATAGTCCACCTGGGCTTAATTTGTGACGGTATTTTAAGCGCTCCAACACAGTAGCCTCATCCGTCAGTTTTTGCACTAGTAGTACTGCATCTCAATAGCTCTTGATTGCTTTTAAAACAATAATAATATCATTACACACCACAATGTTCAAAGAACCTAGAAATGCATGTAAACGTATTAGACAGCGACTCATAAACCTATTCACCATGTCCTTATTGCTGACATGTCGCAGCAGTACCTTTCGAGTTGCCGCTTCGACTGGCAACGGTATGCGCAATGGCCAAAGATTTGTTTCTGTTTCGTCACCAGGACTTTTAAAGCATAAATCCAATACAACGACACTTCAGCATCAGAGGCATCATCCGTGGGGATTGTCGCTCTTACAAGACCATCATCGTCAACGCATGCTGAAAAGAATGCCTGCCATGGATTCTGTGCACAGACAAATCAGCAGCTCCAGTAGAGGATTATTTGCGCTACTATTTTTACGAGGAGGAGCAAAGGACGAAGCTCCGCGATATAGCTATTCAACCTCTGCGCGACCCAGCAACAGTAGCAGAATCAAAAATGATAGGAGATTGAATAATAGTAGTAAACTGCCGAAAAGCGCAGCCTCGCACAGTCTAAGACTTCCACGGCACTCCTCCAACAAGAAGAAATTCGTGCGATCCTTTTCAACCTCGGAGACCACTTCTCCGCTTCAATTTTCAACCAATCTTAATGTATCAGTCAGTGCCTTGCAGGGTCGACGAGACTATATGGAAGATGAATTTTTGATTGCTCAAGATTTTGCTGCCGTGTTTGATGGGCATGGTGGTCCGGCCGTGAGTCAGTACTGTCGTCAAAATTTATTCGCACATTTGCAGGCTGCCTTGCCTCAAGTAATACAACACCGGCAAGCAATACAGCAAGAGAAGGGAGGAGAAATCAGCAGTAAAAATATGATAGTGTGCAAAAATGAAAAGTTGCTAGTTGACAGCAGTGACATGGATCCCAAAGAACCATCGGTATTATCGGAGCCCACAGTCCAAGACTATTGTATCGCACTTAGATTGGCATTGGATAAAGTAGATCAGGAAGTACAACGCATAAATCACTGGAGTTTTCAAGGAAGTACAGCTTTGGCGGCTTGGTTCCACCATGAGCACCCGGGTGTCAATGACGACGCTAGGGATGACAACAACAACAACCACAACGACACTAGCAAAACAACGCTCATTGTCGCCAACGTTGGTGACAGTCGTGCCATACATGGAATCAATGGAACAGCGACAGCCTTGACTCGGGATCACAAACCCGATGATCCTGATGAAACAGAGCGGATTGAATCTGTTGGAGGCCGAGTCATTTGGTGTGGCCCACGAGACGTTAGAGGCAAGCCGATTCTAAATGCTGGAATCTACAGGGTCAATGGCAATTTGGCTCTTTCACGAGCGATCGGAGATCGATCAGAGCGACCTGCTGTTTCAGCGGTGCCCGATATTACCTACAAGCATGTTCTTCAAACTGTCATGCATGACGACCACGGTGACGAAAGCATGACTCCTGTGGACAAAAATGGTGGAGGCAAGAAAAATGCACCACAAACAAAGGTTCATCCTGCCAGCAAAAAGGAATACGTCGTTTTGGCGACGGATGGGCTGTACGATGTTTTTACTAATCAAAATGTGGTGGACATTATTGATTTACTACTAGACAAGGCAACTGTCGAGCAACGACCACAGATTGCCGAAGTGTTGGCACGAGAAGCTATACGACGCGGTGCCTTCGATAATATAACAGTTATTATCATTTGGCTGAACGTTTCGGACGGCTTGGAGAACAGTGATTTGTCACCAGATCACAACAGCGCGGACAGGTAATGATATGATGTTCAACTCAGCCATGGCGCTTCAGAATTTTGAAATCCTCTCATAAAAAATACATTTTTTCTAGTTAAATTCTTGTCTACTCCTTCTTGAACATAAGCAACATACGGTACGAGACAGCAAATCCACCAAAGACATTGATAGCGGCAACGCCGGTGGCGCAGCAGCCCAAAATACTCGAGGGCGATCCACTGTCCGAGGAGACCATCAAGAGGCCACCAAGAATTACAACACCCGACAAGGCATTACTGGTACTCATGAGAGGACTGAAAAGCGCGGGTTCCACATTCCAGATGAGATAATATCCGAGAAAGCCAGCTAGGATAAAGTATCCCAACTGCTGGGAGAAGGTCACGGGAGCGTACGCGGCAACAATACCAAAGAATACACCAATGAAAGCAATGGCCACAAACTCTCCCAGAGGGGCAAGATCAAAGACACGAGTTGCCAAGAGGCCTGGTTCTGCGGGTGCGGCAGGCTCGGACTTGGCTGGTGGTGCCTTCTTGGTGGGAGCTGCGCTGGTAGCGAGCAGACTATCTGGAGGAGGAAAGATAATTTCACCTTCGTGAACACAAGTCATACCACGAATGATGACATCTTCCATATCAAGCTTGAACTTCTTTTCCTTGACGAGAATATCAAAGAGGTTGACCATGTTGTTAGAAAACATGGTACTGGCCTGCCAAGCCATGGCTTGGTTCGTCATGTCTGATCCAATGATGGTCACCTTGCTGGCTTCGTACTCGTACGTTTCTCCTGGTTTGGTGAGAGCGCAGTTGCCGCCTGTGGCACCGGCCAAGTCTACAATCACACTTCCTGCCTTCATCACGTCCACGGCATCTTGACGAATGAGCACTGGTGCCTTGCGTCCAGGAATAGCAGCAGTCGTGATAATTACATCTACTTCCTTTGCTTGTTGCTTGAACATTTCCATCTCCTTCTGGTAAAATTCGTCACTCATAACCTTCGCGTAACCAGAGGATGTACCGCCCGATTCTTCGGCTCCAAAGTCCAAGACCAGAAATTTTCCTCCCAAAGACTCAACCTGTTCCTTCGTCTCGAGACGAGTATCAAAAGCACGGACGATAGCTCCCATATTCTTGGCTGTTCCAATAGCAGCCAAGCCGGCAACACCAACACCAATGACCATCACTTTCGACGGAGGGAAGCTCCCAGCAGCTGTGACTTCTCCATTGAGGAAACGTTGGTAAGTATTGGCAGCTTGTATGACAGCCCTGTAACCAGCAATCTTGGCTTGGGAACTCAAAACGTCCAAACTTTGGGCACGGGAAATACGAGGAATGGCATCCACAGCAAGTAGATTGACTTTGCATTCCTTGGCCTTTTCCAGAAGAGCTTTACCATCATCGGTACGAGGGCCAACAAAGCAAATCATGGACTTTCCTGGGGCCAACATTTCCAGCTCGTGTTTACCTGTCTCAGGGTGCACTGTGGGCTCACGAATCTTCACCAGGACATCGCACTGGTTCATAACATCAACTGCAGAGGTAAGAATAGTCGCTCCCGCCTTCTCGTAGTATGAGTCATAAAAGTCAGAACTATCGCCAGCTCCTTGCTCGACGAAAATTCGAATGCCCTTCTGCAAAAGCTTCTTGGCAGCTTCTGGAACAATAGCAATTTTGCGCTCGCCAGCTGTAACCTCCTTGATGACTCCAATGTTCAGGAGAGCCTCTTCCTGCAACTTGGGAACAGAAGCCAGAAACTCTTCTTCCTCCTTCTTTTCAGCGTCTTCCTTTTCTTGTGCCTCCATGTCCCCGTTATGGGTAAGAGTGGCAGTTTGGTCGTCTTCCTTGGTTTCTCCAAGGAGAGAAACCAGCTTGTCTGTACTTGACTTGGCATCTCCCAAGTACATGGCGTTGTTTTCGTGGAAAAAGAGAGGATTATCAACACCGGCATATCCTACACGGAGACTTCTCTTCATGACAATAGTTTGCTCTTCAAATTGACAAAACTAAACTTTAGCATAGATACAGGGAGAAAAAAAAAAGAAAACTCGAATAAGACTTACTGGCATTCCAAACTTTCAGCACTGGCATTCCTGCAATTGGCGAGTTGGGATCAGTTTCAGCACCAGGGTTGACGATATCATTTCCTCCAAGAATTAAGACCACATCCGTTTCGGCAAAGTCAGCGTTGATATCATCCATAGCCAGGGTGATATCATAGGGGACATTCGCCTCTGCCAGCAAAACATTCATATGTCCAGGCATGCGTCCTGCTACAGGATGAATGGCGAATCGAACCTTAATTCCACGAGCACGAAGTCGACTTGACAACTCTTTAATCGAATGCTGCGCCTTTGCAACAGCCATTCCGTATCCAGGTACAATAATGACGGACTTGGCACTGGTCAATAAATCAGTAACATCTTCGGCCGAGACTTCTTGGATGGTTCCTTGGGGTTGCTCAGGTTCGCCCGCTGCTGGTGCAGCTGATGGTGTGGCTCCGTCGCCAAAACCTCCCAACAACACACGCGCCACAGATCTATTCATTGCTTTGCACATGACCATGGTCAAAATGATTCCAGAGCAACCAACAAAGGCACCTGCGACATTGAGAGCCTTGTTGGACAACATGAAACCAGCAGCAGACGTCGAGAAACCTGATAACGAGTTGAGGAAGGAAATGCTCACGGGCATATCCCCGCCGCCAATGGCCATGACTGCAGTGAAACCCTCGACCGCGGCCAAAAATGTAACAACCATCAAATAGGCAATGCCGTCTTTGCGATTGTTCCAAGATGGACTACTAGAAAAGGTAAGAGCTCCAAAGACGGCCATTGCGGCAAAAATGAGCACCGTAAAGGGAGCTCGAAAGGGAATTACGCGAGGCTTGCTGGCAATGGTTCCATTCAACTTTCCAACGGCGACCATACTTCCAGTAAAGGTCATCATTCCAATTACGACACTCAAAATCAGGGCAATACCTTGAACCCAAAGCATGGCATCGGTTTGCTCTGCCTGCTTCTCATTAGCACGTATAATGTATGTGTTGCGATCATCCAGATACATTCCAATACCTTCCAGGGCGGCGGCCAATCCACCAAACCCATTGTACGCACCCACCATTTCTGGAAGTCCCGTCATGGCAACTCCAAAGGCACTCGCGAGTCCAATAACGATACCGGGAGCCATGCTCACAGCAATCAACCATTGCCCGTCATCGTAAGTATAGGCGTCATCGACCCAATAAGCGACGATTAATAATGTCATACCAGCCATGCCATAAATCATTCCCATTTTCGAAGTGGGTACCTGTTAAGAAAATTGAAGGGAATGGATAACAACAAATGCATTAGGTTGGTACTAGTTACTAGTAGTTGGTAGGTACGCACAGAAATATGCAACCTTTGGTTTTCAATTTTCAACACCTACTTTACTGAGGCCCATGAGACAGAGAATGAAACAGGTCAAGCCGACCACCACACATGTATCAAGCCACGTGCTATCAATCCAAATCGGATCCTCCGCGGATGTCGCAGCACCCGACAGTACTGTCTGGTATAGATCGCCCGCCATAACTTCTAGGTCAGCGTCCATTGTTGGTTTTAGTTTTTTTTAAATAAATAAATAATTAATTAATTTTTATTGGAATATGCTCTTTCGGTTCTTTTTTATTTGTGGCTGGAATGCTATTTCGAATTTCGATATATATTGATATTGTTATTATTTCTTGTAAGGTTCGCTTCGAGCTAGTGTACCACTACCATGAGAGGAAAGACGTGATTCTGATACAATTGCCAGGAACGGCCCACACCTTGACAGGCTTCATTGGCAGAACGTAGAAGATACGAGAAGCCCTCGAGGACTTCTCATCGAGGTTCTCATCGACCTATTTTTTTGACACCCACACGGAACAATCGGCATCAGCATGTGCCATCAACAAACCTACGGCAGTTGCTTTCGATCGGCTACCTACAGACTACTGGTATGAGGCACTACCAGCTACTGTACGAACCAGTAGCTACTTAGTCACTATCTAAAAAAATGTCATTTAATTTTTGATCACACCGTTATGCTAATGCAGTCTCGCTGTTTGTAGTGGTTTATTTACTGCGGAGTATTTTGGTTCTAGAATGAACGGTACCTGGTAGTGTTTTTGTTGTTGACACGTGTTACACGATTGATGTTGATATTCCATTATTTCTTTTTGATGTTTCTACTGAACTCGTAATACTGAAAACCCTCGACGTTAGAGAAAGTGTGCGCTACCATAAGAAGAAAATGAGAGACGGTATGCCGTAACTGTTGTACCATGGTACCGTACCTGGTACTAGTGCTAGCAACAATCCATTCGGAGTATCACAGTACCGTAGTACTCGAGTACTACTACTGTAGTAGTACTAGTAGCTACTCAGTACCTGGTAGTACGGAGTAGCTGGACTGAGTCGAGTACAGTACTACTGTACAGTGTTTTGATTTGTGGTTGTGAGGAACAACAACATTAACTCAGCATATCTTAACAGCTCTTATCAGGTACCTGGTACGAATTGCGTGGCAAGTTGTAACAGCAAAAGGAGCCATCGTCAATCCTGGCTTTTACTTCAACCAGATACTTCTCATTCTGGATACCTGGTACTGGAAGGTGTGCAGCTTTCCTACCTAAAATACATCTTCCTATCTTCCTTCCTGCCCCTGAAGCCTGAAGTATCCCCAAGCGAAAGCCACCAAAACGTTGCACCAAGACCAAGACCGTGACACCGTGATAACGGGAGTTACGTGGATATGATTTCTCCAATTCTTCCTATGGGAGGTTTTCATGCCGGTCCAGACGTTTCATTAGATCCGTCAAAAGAACACACGTGGTTTTTTTAGTTCGATATCCAGTTGAGATGCAAATGATCAACCATTCTGTTGGGGAGGTTTGGATTGCGATGGCCAATGGCCGATGGCTAACGCCGTTGACGAATATAGTCCCGCCGTGATGCATTTCTTGCAAAGTAGCAATAATATCAAATATCAAATAATAACGATTTGAGATTTGAGGAGTCCCTGTATCGAGCCTCGAGCTATTGGAAAGCGGAAGCCTCGAGTGTCAGCTTGATGCACAACGGGTCTTCAATCCTCCTTCGCCGTGTCCGACGCCGACTTGCATTCTAGATCCAGAACAAGTGCTTCCAACTTTAGGAGATGCCATCGCCATCGTCGTCCGAAAATGCATGAGTCGATGCTGTTACTGGAATCATTGACCTTTCATCCTTCTCGTGATGGATGCGTGCCTGGGTGTAACGCTACTCCATCTCCCAACGAGTCAGTGTAAATGCAACTTGGAGGTGCAGTCGCTACATTTTGTGTGGATTTAAAAAAACGAGGAGCAATAACTTTGCTGTCATTTTGATCTACTAGGTCTGTACACGTGGAACGTGGAACGACAGTCAAGTAAACTCGAGCTATTGTGTTCGAGAATCGGCTGGTCCTCGAGTTGTCAATCAGTGATTGTTGTACTAGGGACGACAACACCTACCAAGTTGGGAACCAAACTACTACTCGGAGTATAAAAATACCTTAGCTTTTCATAAAATATATAATACGACGGTACTCTACTACAGCGGATATTTCCAGGACTTGTCGTCGTTTTGGACTACCAGTACTACTACTAGTAGTAGCTAGACTAGTAATAGGGTCTACCTGGTACTTCATTTCAAATCCTATGAAACACACGGAAGGGCGTGTGCGCTGAAGTTCCGTAAAAAGCGACGCGCTGTCGAAAAATAATACTCGACGAGTGGTAGGCTCTGCTGCAGTTCGGTAGCTCTAACAAACTCTATTAACAACATACCTGGTACCAGGTATCATAGACTTTAAATCAAAATTAACTCTTTACAATTAAAATATGAGTATAATAGGTACTGTCCTAAGCAAGTTAGTGTTTGCATTCCCTGCTTTAGGACACCAAGCTCTTGTTAACAAATGGGAAAATACAACATCCATTTTGCAAGAGCTACCGAGCTACCACATCCTCCGTCGTCTATCCTCGCCCACCATCATTTCAACATCATTATTCCTTCGACTTCAACCCCATCCATCTATCCCAACAGAGGGAAAGTATGTACGATTGGAATCAACGCTTTAATAGCGGCGGCGCTTGGAGCCGCCTTTGCTCTTTCCCTTACCCTTTGACTTGGGGGCGACGGACATACTCATGGACATATCGTCAAGAAAGCGCAGGTCTTCTTCTTCCAGTTCACGATCATCTAGAGCACCGAATTCGTTTGATAGTCGATTCACCTCTGCGGCAGCTTGTTTCTGGACGTTGATAAGGGCACGGCGAGTACGCACTCGCTTGCCAGTTCTCTGTTCGCCGTCCTTGGCAGCCATAGCAACACCCAAGATCAGGCAAAACAAAAGAAAGGAGATGCTTCGTTCGAAATTCATTTTGAAATAATTGTACTTTGGTATAGTTTGTGAGTTTAATATATGAGTTTAAAAAGAATGTGATGCAAGTTGTACTCGTAGTTGAGCAACAAGTCAAGCAAGTACTCGAGTACTCGAGTAAGTAAGAAGTACAGTAATAGTAAGAGTAACAAAGATGACTGATACTTAAATTTTGGATTTTGGTGAGTGAGGTTTTTTGATTTGCGAAGTCCCTCGTCGACTCCAGTGGTGGCCAAGATTTGTGGTCACGGCCAGATTTACTTACGTTGAAATTTGAATTCATTCCTATGTGACCTGCCAACATCTCCCGGAAGACACTTAAGTATTTATTTGAAAGACGATTTCCCGATAAAAAGAATTAGGAATATCTTTAATTACCATAATTAATACAACGCCACTTAATTTACCCTGCTAAAATTTATAATCGCTGTTCAAAAAACCAGAGGTCTAGCTCTTTTCGGCCGGCCCAAAAATCTGGACGCTTTAAAATCCAGGACTTGACAAAATATGTATTTTTCTTAATTTGAGAAAATTTCTGGAATAGCTGCTGGAGTATGTTTTTTGTGTAGGAACTGGCCAAAATAGAACTTACCGGAAGTCCAACTTGGTGGCCTTATGGACGTACAGTACTTGAGTATGATTGGAGCGTTAGCTGAAGTATTTGCTGGTCACATGGAAAAAGTGTAGAGACCGAGGAATTTACACTCGTGAAGAAACTGATACACGAGAATTGAGAGCCCAGTGCAGTGTTCACTCGTAGAATATGTTGGTTATCTAAATAGATTTAGGTATTGGAGCGGCAGGTGACGCATCCATGAAAGTCTGCTGTAACTTGTTTTGTGCTCGGCACAGAGTCTGAGCAGTCTTGCAATGGTTTTTGCTCCTTGGCGATCCTCATGTCGCAGATCATTTTGTCCCTCCGTGGAAGGTCAGCCAGAAAACAAACTATTCAGGAATAAAGAAAACAGTATAGAACGAATAATGTTCTCCTTTTTGATTCCGTACAGATAAATTCTTTAATTTGTTAATGCGAAGCTAGCTGTCCCACCGTCCAGCGATGCGCTGAAAATTGCTAACAAATTGTGCACCACAAGACCTCCGCCAAAGAGGCTATGCTTCCACCATCCAGTTTTCAATCTCTTTAGCCGTTAGGGCAGGAGCTTGGGTCACAGATCGCGATTCGCTCAGGGGCGCCATTGCCTTGCAGCCTGCGCGCGCAAATACAATGATTACGCAATTGACCGTTTGTGTCATGAAGCCTGCCTCACAATACGTCATATAATAGTTCCACACGCGTAGAAAGACGTCGTCGAATCCCAACTGCTTGACAGTTCCTTCTTGGGCGTTGAATCGGCGCCTCCACTCAGACAGAGTCTTCGCATAGTGAAGGCCTATGTTGTCAATGTGCTCCAAAGTCAGCGACGAACTCTTGTAGGCAGCGTCGACAAGAGCGTGCAACGAAGGGCAAAGACCACCCGGGAAAATAATCGTGTTGATGAAATCTGTCGATCGTCGATAGGCCTCATAACGTTCCTCGGGTGTCGTAATGGCTTCCATGACCAGGATTCCATCGCGATTCAAGACTTGTTCAACGGCCCAAAAGTATTCAGGAAGATGATTGTGGCCGACAGCTTCAATCATTTCGCAGCAGAGAACGCGATCGAACCGGCCTTGGTTTTCCGTTCTTCGCGCAAAGATGCGGTAGTCGACCACTTCAAAGTTGATCATATGTTCCAAACCTTCCTTTTTGACGCGCGCTTCGGCGAGGGCTTTTTGTTCAACGGAGAGTGTAATACCAGTGACCTTGCACCCGTACTTCTTTGCTGCATGCAGAGAAAGTCCGCCCCAGCCAAAACCGATATCAAGAATTGTTTGTCCTGGTAGAATTTGAGCCCGATCGCAAAGGGTGTCCAGCTTTCTCCACTGGGCTTGCTCGAGACTGCCCCGGAAGATGACACCAGGACGCCCTGCTGGGGCCTTGACCGCATCATAAATTGCGGAAGAGTACATGAGTGTCTCTTTGTCAAGGAAGGTGGTGAACAAGTCGTTCGATAAATCGTAGTGGGCGTGAATATTCTTCAGGCTGCCACCGCGCTCCGAGTTATCCATGACAATTTTGTACCGTAGATAATTTAAAAAAGAACCGATCTTAGAAACAATCAGGCCAGAGGCATTTGTCACTACGTTGGCATAGCTGTGGCCTTCCAGTGACTTCCTGGGTTGGTGTTGGCTGTTGCTAGCATCTCGATTCCAAATAACGAGCAGAAAAAAACGCAACAGACCCAAAGGATCACCTAGTGCACGCGTGGTTTCATCGCTGTCTTTAGGCGAGCGGATCGTGGGGTTATATTGGGAGGGATCGGCCAATGGTTCAATCGCAAACTGACCAGCCATGTAGGAACGCGCGAGTCCCAAGTCGTATTCCATCGCAACCTTGACAAAGAACCACGGATCAAAGACACGCAATGTCACGGGGTGTTTTTCGTAATCGCCCTCATCCCCGTCACCAAAATATTCTACTGACCCATCACTCAATTTGACTTCAAGACGGCCCTTTAATATAGCCTTGCGCAAAAAGGAAAAGACAAGCTTTTTGCAAATCCACACGGGCATATCGTAGGTCAGTCTGCGATAAGTCCGGCAAAGAGTTCCTGTGATACCTGTGGCTAGCGGACGTTTCGAAAGATCTGGTGCAGGAGCTACCAAGATGGACGTGTCCTCAAAGTTGGCACACCAGGGCAAAGGTGTCGAGGTCAACTGTGTTGCAACCTCAAAGCCTGACCGGCAACCATCCTCGTGAAAGCCATGGCCAGCCCAGGCACCACAAAACCAGAGTCCGTCTTTTCCTTGGTATGTATCCATCAATTCTTGTCTCGCTTGAAGAGTATCTGCATTGAATTGAGGATGCGCCAGAATAACTCGCTTGTGTGTGAGAGTCGGGTCCGGCAACTCATGAGGATTCAACGAAACAAAAATGTCCTTATCCGTCTTCAGGTTTTGCAATCGATTCAACCAGTAAGTTACGTATACTGCCTTCATTTTACCATTTTTGCCTTCCAACGCCTTGTCTTCAGTGTTGTTCAGTTTATGCCCAAAGCCACTATCACCTCCTTCCATGGCTTCTCTCTTTTTGGGTGAAACCAGATTAGCATTTGTGCCGGATAATAGCTCTGAATCGCCAATGCAATTCCAAGAAGCCCAGGCACGTCGTCGCTTGGGCATCAGGTTGGGATCAGAATGAATATACACGGCATTTTCGCCGTACGTGATGCGTTCCAAAAGTTTAGCCACAGATTCTGTGGCGGCATCTGATTGCAAAATACTGGCAGCGGTAGGTGCATGACAGGCAAATATGACATCATCAAAAACACCCAACGATTTGTTATTCGTGGTAAAGAGCTCGTATGCTCTGCCCTTTGTTTTCTTGGCAGACACAACGGGTGTGGATACTTTAGCTTTGGCTCCCAAAACTTGTTGCATTTTTAGGGTGTAAGATTGTGATCTTCCACTAACCGTCTTCCACTGCACAAAAGTATAATATTGAATTATGATAGTAAAGTAAAGGTCAATCATTTCGCACGCACATATTTTTTAGCAAAAACCAAAAAGACAAATCCAAATTGATTAAATTCATTCATACCTGAGGTCGATCAAATATTTGCAACAATTTATGATTGCAACAAAAACTAATCAATGGTTCGGCGGGAAAATTCATTACGTCTTCCATACTCATGGACCAAATGGCGGCCACCATGGGAAATAAGTAATAAGAACAAAAGGCTTCAGAATATTGATGATGCCGCAAATATTGTCCAATCGTGACACCCCGACGAGGATCATCTTGTGATAATTGCAACAACTGAACGGATTCACTGTTGAATCGAACCATGTCTTTGACAAATCGATGAAACGACGGGCTCAACACTTGTAACGGTTTGGCCAACAGTCCACTCAGACCGTCCGAACTCCACTCGACAGTACT
>Ga0210036_1002348_pt1 | contig 20152 bp, 17 predicted proteins | sample CryGeymeta201515_FD_185469 | JGI IMG/M metagenome (GOLD analysis project Ga0210036, IMG submission 185469) | Groundwater microbial communities from Crystal Geyser aquifers in Utah, USA - Crystal Geyser metaG 2015-15 (SPAdes) (version 2) | ecosystem: Environmental > Aquatic > Deep subsurface >...
TGAGAGTGGCCGAGACGACTGCGCTCGATTTGGCTTCATAAGCCAAATTTTTCTCTAATTAAATTTTTAGCATGAAGATGGATCTGGCTTCAACATTTTGGTGCGCCTCTATTTCAGGAATGGCCCACTACTACTACTAGCTCTAGCTAGTAGACTATCTACTAGCTAGAGTAGTAGTACCAGCAGCTGCCTCTTGACTGGGATTTTTGATACGGGACTGATTACTCTTTCTTCTCGAGATTAATCCTACAGTATCTTTTACCATGCTATCATTACTAAAACAGGACGTGTAGTGTTATAGTGAATAAAATTATATCTGCATAATTGCAAACAAAAAGAAGGACTTTGCGGGATCAAAAACTGCATTATTTCCAACCACTTTATGACTCCTTCATGAGTTTGCAAAACAATTCTTCCTGGATTGAGCCACCACTGAGCGATACAAGGAGGTCAAGTCCGTGTTCTTGGGCAGTCTCGTTCCTCAATCCTTTCTTCCTTCGTTTCTTACTTTTTCAATTAGGGTATCTTTCTTTCTTATTGTAAAGTAACTTCATCAATGATTTCTTCTCTATTTAACTGCCGTAGGAGCCATATTTCCTTCATCAAGATATTCGTTCCCCCCTAAGCGTCAGTAGGAGCAATTGTCGTCGCTGTAGGAGCAATTGTAGCGCCTGTAACAGTAGGAGCATTGGTGGTGGTGGTGGTTGTAGGAGCACTTGTAGTGCCTGAAGCGGTAGTAGGAGGACTCGTGCCTGGACTAGTGGGTGCTGTCGTGACCACTGTCGCGGGTGTAGGGCGAGGAGTTTGCTCAGACCGAGTTGTAGGGAAAGGTGTTACTGTGGGTAGAGGTGTGACTAAAATGGAAGCAGAAAAATGAAATAATGTGAGCAACAGAAATCAGAAATTTTTGTGAGTGCAAGGAAGATCATGAGATTTTGCGTACCGGTCGGAAATGGAGTTACGGTCGGAAATGGCGTAACTGTTGGGAATGGAGTGGCAGTTGCTGTTTCATAGAGAAGAAGTCCAAAGAGAAAAAGTTTAGGCAACATTGCGGAAATGCGATGGAATTATAATCTCTGCAAAAGCATATAGTCAAACTTACGAAAGGGTGTCGCTGTTGGGAAGGGAGAAAAGGTTTCCGATCTTGCTACAAATGCCTTCGACTTTGACCCCTTGCTTTGGCCTTTGCTTCGGCCTTTGCTTCGGCCTTTGCTTCGGCCTTTGCTTCGGCCTTTGCTCCGACCTTTGCTACCACCTTTGCGACCACCTGTGCCGTTGCCATAGCGACCTCCCCTACCTTGCAGTCGTCGAGTAGTTCTTGAAGCCGGCTTTTCTTCTGTGTATTCTTCAACATCATTGATCAAAAGGCGTCTGTGGGCGCGAATGCTCTTAACCGTACTAGAAATAGAAGTCTTGCCTATGTTCAGATTGTCAAGTTCAACTACATTGTTCTTGGCAGATTCGATGCCCACTCTGTTAGATGGCTGCCATTGAACAGCAATCACGCCGCACATAAACAAAAAGATAGTAAGGTTGCGGACAATGACGCCTGCAGAAAATTTACGCTGGACATTGTCCGGAGGGATACCGCTTGATTGTGACTGATTTGACATTTTGCGTTGCTTGAGTTGTTGCGATTATTGATGCAAGGTATGCAATGGTTGACGAGGAATGATTTTGTGAAAGTAGATGTTGATTACTATTGCAACTTATCCTTGATGTATTATTAATCTCTACAGCAAACTGTGTCCATGCTAAAATCGTTAATTTTTTCGTCGGATTGACCAAAGTTTTGTTCACTGGGCGTTGAAGGCAAAATTCTTGCGAAATATTTGCTGGTGCGCGTTGAGAAGTCGCAAGTACAGGATTCATGCGAGACATGCTTTCAAGTTGTTGTTCCTATTCCTTAGCGCAGCGAGCGAGCCATTTTTGAATTTCAAAAAGCATCCTCACGACCGCAAAAGTTAATCGAAGTAGAGATCCAGAGTACCATAGTACTACAGTAGTCTACTCGGAGTAGGTATCTAGCCGGCACCATGTTTAAAGGCTACGTTAGTAACAGATTGTAGGTTGGGTAATGGATAGATGCATTTAATTAGATGATAAGGCCTAAGCAGGGCACCATTCAGAGGTACGGTAGGTGGATCGTCATCATACCTACTACTAGCTACTAGCTTGCAAGAGCTACAGAATGCGAAAAGGATAGTAGTGTTGAGTTGTCAGGGACAGGTATCGGCATTAGATGAAGGCACTAGGCCCACTGTTGATCACAAATAATGAACCTTCCAAAGCTATTCTGTCAACCTTCAGAGAGAGCAAGTATAGTATTACTTGTACTTGGCTAGTACAACTACTTAGTACTCGAGTAGCTACTCCCTATCTAGATAGCAGTTGTAGTGTACTACGTAGCTTAGATGGAAACGTGCATGATTGCAATTGGCTGCCGACGGCCTTCATCGTACCTGGGCGGGACACCCGGAACTATTTTGAAGTTCTCCAGGTGGAGGCTAACAATGCTTTACTACTGAATAGGTGTACGTCATTGGCTTTTAGCTCCTATTTATTTCGTGTTGGATCTTCGTGAATCTCGAAACTTTTTTCTGCTGGTTGAACTTCTTTGGCCTCATTTTAGTACTAGTCTGAAGTACTAGTACTCTAGCTAGCTCTAGACTAGTAGTAGTAGTAGGTTAAGTTTGCAGAGCCATCATCACTGGCCGACCACCCAAACTTACCAGGTAGCATTGGTACCTCGTACAGGCTTGGTAAAAGCCTACTCTTCGGACGTTCGGACTGAAACGAAAACAAAGTAGTGTCATCTCCAATACAGCCAAAATTACGAAAAGGTAGGTTGCCTTTTTCACTTCCTCAGTTCTAAATACATCGCATTGCCTTCTGTGTTGTCTAATATATAGTACTTTTACGTCTTGTACCCCAGCCCAGATCTATATCATCTTCCTTGCTACATCATACATCACCATACTCCAAATTAAATCTTGAATTATGAAGATTGTGTTGGTTTCTACCCTTATTACCGTGGTCACGTCCTTTACGGCCCCTCTGCGTGTGGTGAATCCTGCCATCTCCACCAGTACTCTTTACGCTGTCAATGGCGATGCTGCCAATGGCGATGCTGCCAATGGCCATGCTGTTATTAATGGCGCAGGTGTCAATGGCGCAGCGGAAAAGAAAAAGATCATTGTTTTGGGAGGAGATGGATTTTGTGGATGGCCAACATCATTGTATCTCAGCGACCAAGGACATGACATTGTGATCGTGGATAACCTTTCCCGGCGAAATATCGACAACGAACTTGGGTGCGATTCCTTGACTCCCATTCAGAGCCCTGAGGTAAGTTCGTGATCCTTATCCTTTATCTCCAATGGAATTTTTTTGATTGTTCTATCATTTGTTTGGAATTGGGAGGAGATAATTATTTTATGTTCATCATGGTTGCTGTATTTAATTGGAAGTTGGCCAGTTTGTCTGTTACTCTTTTCGCACCTAAATTTTATTTCGTCCTCATTAAATTTCACGTTCTTAAAATTTCACCTGCAGGTTCGTTGCCAGGCATGGAAGGAAGTCAGTGGAAAGGATATCAAATTTGTCAATTTGGACGTTGCCAAGGATTACGACCTTCTGGTGCAGCTCCTCAAGGAAGAGAAACCCGATTCTGTCGTTCATTTTGCCGAGCAACGTGCTGCTCCGTACTCTATGAAGTCTTCCAAGGGCAAACGATACACTGTCGAAAACAACGTTGCTGGTGCCAATAACCTTTGCTGTGCTGTCATTGATTCGGAACTTGATATTCATATTGTCCATCTTGGTACCATGGGTGTATATGGATACGGAACATCTGGAGGAGAGATCCCCGAAGGTTACATTGATGTCACTCTTCCTGGAGGACGAACGTCCAATATTCTTCACCCAGCCTATCCTGGATCTGTGTACCATGCCACAAAGTGCCTGGATGCCATTTTGTGGCAATTCTACCAAAAGAACGACGGCCTTCGCATTACCGATCTTCATCAAGGAATTGTTTGGGGAACCAACACCCCCCAGACGAAACTCGATGAACGTTTGGTGAACAGGTTTGACTATGACGGAGACTATGGAACTGTATTGAATCGATTCCTCATGCAGGGAGCTATGGGCGTTCCTTTGACTGTCTACGGAACTGGAGGTCAAACTCGCGGTTTCATTCACATTTCTGACACGGCTCGGTGCCTTGAAATTGCTGTCAACAACCCCCCTAAGAAGGGTGAACGCGTGGAAATCTTCAACCAAATTGCTGAGACAGCACGTGTCCGTGACATTGCCCAGATGGTTGCCGATTTGACTGGAGTTGAAGCTCAATTCCTCCCCAACCCCCGTCAAGAGGCTGACGAGAACGAGTTGGATGTTTCTAATCGCAAGTTTTGCAACCTCGGCTTGGACCCAATTACTCTTGATGCTGGCTTATTCGACGAGGTTACGGAAGTTGTCAAGAAATACAAGAGCAGATGCAACCCGCGTAAGATTTTGCCAGCCTCCTTTTGGAACAAGAAACGCGCCGAAGAATGTGCCAATTTGGACCCGAACTCTATCGTGATCAAGGATGACGAGCCCACTAAGACTGCCGCCTAAGCTATGTCTATAGCATGTACGGAGTACTGTCGAAGCAACAATTATTTCTTCAGGATAAGTCGCACACACCCGTACTTGTGTACACTAGCCATCGCACAAAGTCCGATTAAATCATACAAATTATTGCAAACTCTTTCGCTAGCCAGTAGAACTCTTGGTAAGGAGGCAAAAAAATTCACTTTGGTTATGACTGCAAATACTAGCAAAATAAGTGCTTCAAACCAAGGGTCATGCTTTTATACAGTAGTCGCCTGATACAACACCTCTTCCTGGACAAGACGGGACTGCCCTAAGTGGATCGGCCCAACGCCGGTGAAAGCATACTAGCCCAGTGGCGCAATCGATATCTGCAAGGAATGAAAAGAGAGGTCACAACAACTGAGACCACGAAACTAAATCTAGGTCAGAAACGAAAAATGCGGAGTAAGTTTACCTGAATCGCAATCTCCTTCGCACTCTAAACAAGGCGCGTGTATCGAACAGGTTCTCGTTGTGTCGCTTAATGATGGACCGTACTCTACAGTTTCACCCTGAACAAAGCCTATAGTCGTTTCTCCGACTTCCTTTTCTTCTGTAACCGGCAGTTGCTCAGTCGTTGGAGTGGGCAACCTTACACCGTCCGGCACATAGCAGTAATCAGCGCCTTTTTCACCTTCGCCATCACAACCAGGAACCGGTTCAAAGGGATTCTGGCGATCGCGTTGAAAACATTCAAGAGGACCGTAGCAATCCTGATTCGCATCACAGTCTACAGTCGGGTCAGGCAGAAGAAGTGTGAGAACAGTTGTGTTTGGAAAAAATGAAACAGAAAACTATGACACAGTGTTATGCATACAATCAAGACACACCTCCCTGACATTGAAAACATGGTCTCTCTTCATTACACTCAATTGATCGTAACTCTAATCGGTCGGAAGAACGGCTTGAAGCAGAACTAGAGCTTCCGTCAGGTTCATAGCAGAAATTAGTATCGGGCTTTGTAAATTCTGTCTGTACACATCCAGGAACATCATCGCCCTCTCCATTTTGGTCGCTGTAACTACGCTTGAAGCATTTCATGGAACCAAAGCAGTGGCTGTCAGAGTTACAATCTAAGCGAAAGAGAGAAGGGCAAAATGTTAGGCTCGCAATATTTATACAATACTCGTCGAAGTCTCAACACTGCAATCCCAAAATTATTTCTACATACCACCCTCACAAGGATTTCGACAAGGATTAGAAGTGCTACAATCTGAGTCTGCTCTGACTCGTAATCCATCGTTGGGGACAGGTGGTGCAAACAGATATTCCAATTTTGTGCAATAGTCAGTTCCCATATTGGGAATGCCTTCGCAGCCTGGCACTGGCATGTACCAGTCATCACTTGATCGTTGTGCACACACAAGATCACCAGCGCACTGATGATCTCCATCGCAATCACCTTGGCATTGAGAACATGGTCGGTCGCCCGAGCACTCTGGAATTCTCATTCTTACAATCTCATTGCCACCATTATCATTTTGGTACACTTGCCACATATTCGTGTGGTGCTTCGAGGCAGTGTCGCAAAACTTGCTGACAATCTCCTCTTCTACACGTGGATGATGGTGCTGATTGATGCATTTATCAAAGTTTTGAATGGGGTGTAGTTCAAATGCAGCGGTCGGATGCCATCCCGCCAACATTTGTGACGACGAATCGGAATCACATCGCTGGAGCTGGAACGTATTGATCGTCATACGTTCTAAGCAAAGATCAAAGTAGGCCATTTTCAACTGCCCGTAGTTGGTATCGGCAGAATCTTCAATTTTGGTGTTGGGTATCCAGACAAATTTTTGACCTTGGCTGTTGTCGCAGAACTGCGTCCATAAGATATTTCCAGGTTGGCAATTGTCACCACGCTCACATTCCATGCACCATCTTCGTTCAATCCATTCGCCTTGCCAGCAGTTTCCCTTTTGCCAGTACAATCGCACCATGAAAGAAAGTGGATCCTCTTCGAAGAGATCACGTTGCTTGACCGTCGCATTATTTTGCAGCTCGGGTGTGGCGTGACGTTGGCCGCCGCGCAAATTTTGATACCAAAGTTCATCGCTCTTGTCGTCCTTCGTTTCGTTCTCTTTGGAATCGCGCAGCAACTGCTCAAACCGTTGCCGGGGCTGAAATTTACTTTGCTTGTCAACTTCTTTTTGTTGTGCTTTAATTTTTTGACCTAACAAATCAGCATCGTTCCGTGCGAACATCAAACCTTCCCCGAGGAGGTTCCGCCTTTGCTCGTCACATCTTTTATCAAGGATCCACTGTGCCTCAACATTGACAACAGCCAAGACGAGAAGTAGAACGATAGAGTTGTGCGAGGTTAGATTGGTCATGATTATTGCGATTTGCTGCTTGACTTGTGATTTTGAGGAAATAATAGTGTAATACTAGCTAGAGTAGTAGTATGTGACACACTGTAGTCTGAAGTCTGATGAAACATGAAACATCCAATAATAAAATTCAAAAAAATGATTTAAAAAGTTAAATAAATAATGATAATAATATCGGCACAACTTTTGAATTTTGAAATCTTTTTGTCTACTACTAGTAGTCTACTAGCTAGTAGACTTTACTAGTACTACTACTACTACTACTACTACTACTACTACTACTACTACTACTAGTAGTCTATTCTACTACTACTAGCTACTAGTGGTAGTAATAGCAAGGAACTCTGAAACCTTAACTCTATTGTGGCGAAAGGGAAAATAAGACGTGTTACTTTGGTCAAATTTTGTCTGCTCGTCAAAATCTTCGAGAATTTTTTTGACTAACTACATAATAATATTATACTCGAGTACCTGGTACCAGGTACCCCGTACTACGATTGGTAGTAGTTGACTCTACCTGCAGCAGGCACCACACAACGAAGATGATACAAATTCTGTGCAGCATAAGAGTCTACAGTCTACAGTAGCTATAGAGTAGTAGTTAGGTACTCAAGTTGTTCACCTGTCATGTCTTGATCTCCGATCTAACAAACGTAAATTAGATGAATATTCACTAGCTGCATGCAGAGTGCTGGCATTCAAACAAAATAATATGAGATTACTCTCTTCAAGTTCAGTAGCAGTAGCCCAGTCCCTTGATTTCGTGGCCGTCACAGTCTTCGTTGCTATCGCAGTCTCTTTCGCATTTACCGCAAGGTTTGTTGGGACTGTAGTTCGCTGTTTTTGGTCTACATCTTCGAACCATCACCACCACCGCTTGGCCAGTAAACGTTGAATTTGTCCGTGTTGTGGGATGCAGCAAGATTACAGTCAGTCAGCTCAATGACTTCGCCTGATTTCGGGTGCTGAGAAATGTCAAACAAAGAAGTTGTTGTGAGTATGAGACTCATTGGAATCATGGCTGAAGAGAGAAAATTCAGATAACAGATTGGAATCGTCACTCACGTGATGCTGACTGAGACACTTAGAGCTGCCGGCCGGTTTGATTTGAAAGCCACCTTCGCTACGGTATCCACGAAACTTTTGATTGCTGCCACCGCAAGAACGAAGACTTAATTTTTTATTACCAGATTTTGTTAGGCACGTGTTCTTGCTCGCAACTTTGATTCTTCCGTCGTCCCACTTGAATCTCTGGGTCCACTTCTTTTTGCAGGTTTTTATGCGCACAACTTCGCCAGAAGAGCAGCTCTGATTGTAAAAAAGAAATAGAGAGTGAGATGTATGAAGATGACTGGAAAGCAAACATTTGTGGGAGTCGTTTTTATTCCTAGTTTTTGTGCGATGCTATTACTTACGTCGCTGCACTGCATACACCATTTTCGTTCTATCCACTCGTCTTGCCAGCATGCTCCCTGTCTCCAATATAACTTGAGATTAAATTCTCTGCCTGATTGTAGGCTTCTGGAAGAGTTCGAAAAGCGAGATGATGTTTCGTTTTGCAACAGAACACTGCTGCCACGGAGGCTCGTAGGTCCTTCAATATCAAGGTCAACGAGGAGGGGAAATTGATCCCAATCAAAAGAATAATCATTGAACTCGAATTCTTCTTGAATAGCTTCGCTTTCAAGCATCATTTCGACATCCTCCCCTGTCAGGATCTGCCCCTCTTGCAAACAGCGCTTGTCCACCCTCCACGCGACAACAGAAGAGAGCGATAACAAGGAAATCAGACCTTGGACTTTCATCGTTTATTTCAAAAAAATTAAGCGATTTATAGAAGTTTATGGAAAATTCATAAACATACGCTCACTTATGCAATCTTGGCGTGGTTTGTGATTTTCCAAATTCTCATATCCAAATTTATCCAACCGCAGATCTGGCCCGTTGGAGCGAGCACCTTTGTGTTCCGATGAGTTTCAACTCGGCTGGCCAAGTTAAATTGTGCCCAGGTGGGAGGATAGCTGCATATTCTCTACACTATCTTTAGGATTAACAGGGGCGATCCCTCTGGTTCTACGATGGCAGGATAGAGAACATGCCATCCTTTTAGATACACACCAAACGTTGGAAAGAGTTGCTCTCTCTCTCTCTGCAGATGTAGACTTCTTCTTTCTTTGGTCGAGCAATGAACATTCCTTCTGCTCGCAAAGAATTGGCATGCACAGTTTCTAGACCTTGTTGCGATGAGGAGCCAGGCGGTGGTGGGACCTACGAGTAGAGAGCTCTAGTAGAGCATTCTGCTTTCTTTATTGTTAAACTTCGGTTGTTGATCCGCTGCACACGCAAAACAAACTAGGTAGTGACCCAAAGCTCCCTTCCTCGCGTGACGAAGGGGACAATCACTCCGCGCCTTATGATCTTCAAAGCATCTGAGCTAGCTAACATACCCAGAACAAGTACATTAATTGACTACTGTACTTATTTAAGACCGGTGAAGGAAGTAGTTTGCATGATGGTAGGATAGTATAAAACAGAGTGGTAGATAAGGTCTAAATTACGCGAGCCTGCGTGCATCATGTAAATGTCATCAATACTCTCACCCGACGTATCTTTGCAGACAGCATGAGCTACTAGTATTCTATCCTACTAGACTAATACCACTAGCTAGCTAGTAGAGCTCTACTTACTAGCTAGGTCTACTCTACCTCTTTATCTATTATTCCAATTTCACACGATAGACTTTTCAGGGAAGTCTGTCTTCTAGTAGAAAGAAATGAAAGGACAAAAATGTGAGGAGATGAGTATCGGAGCCAGTCCGGTCCGTTGGTTGGCATTCAAAAAGGGGACAGAGCGGAAATGACGGCGACTTCCCCCGATTTTGGTGAATGGTAGTAGCCTTGATCTGTTGATACGAACAATCTTTTGGTGATGTTTGAATGTGTCCGGAGTAACAGCAAATTTTCACCCCCACAATTTTTGGCCTGCCTCTACACAAGACACTGCCCTGTTTCTGCTTCCGCACTCAATTATTGTTTGCTTTGAGTTGTTGCTGTTCCAGTAAGACTAAGAGAAGCAATCATATCCGATATCCAACTCTATTCGTGCTACACAGCGTTATCGTCATTGAAAGAAAATACCCTAACAATCATTGATATACTTGGCAGCTACGAGTAGGAACGGTTTCATCCACTGAGGCAAAATTTCCGCAGAGAAGGGACAATACACAATACACTACTATTTTCTTTCGTCTAATATCACTCAAGGCATTTGTCCTCTATCCTCCTACTCACCAACCCATACACAACATCTAAACGAATGTTTGCTATGCACCAACACCGCCAGCTGCACCAAAAACCCAAGTACACGTTTGATCAGCCTGCTGAATATGGCATGAAGGCGGCCACCGTTGCTGCCAATGCTAACACCCGGAAGCACCGCAACCGGCAGCATCAGCGTACCAGCAGCGCAGATGTCGACCCGACAGACGCAGGGTCCTTGACGTATTCGACAACATCGTCGATCAACAGTACGGGCGAGTCGACCGATAGTAGTTTCGCGGATATTATGAAGGTACTAGAAATGCAAGATCCGTCCGAACTGTCATCCTTGCCAATACAAGAGCGAGGCATGACACCTGCCGAATATCAGGCTGTCAAAGCCCAGAACCCATCCTTTTTCAAGCCTCGATCCACTGTATCTGTCACATCATCCCTCAATTATAGCACGGATGGTGAGTCCAATTTTTTGGCTGGAATGGATCTCGTTTCTGCCAGATCAGGGTAAGTGCATGTGCAGTATTTTAGTTTTAAATTGCAAAAATGATGAACGAAGGCTTTTCTTTGCCACTTTACCCTGTACATTTACCTTGCGCTCATTCGAAAAATCCATGTAATTTCTGAACAGTCAACCAAGTGATAGTCAGGCGCACGACGGAGGGCAATACAATACGGAACCAGATCCTTTCGCCGGTATGTTTGCCCCTGCAGAGCACACGGACAGTCTGAAAAAGCGCAAGAACGAAAAGAAGAAGCAAAAAGCTGCCGCTGCTCTCCAATCAAGGTCCCCTGCCAATATTGGTGGTAGTAATCGCCATCAATATCAACAATCGCATTCCATGTCGACCGCTAATACGTCAAAACAAAGTACGGGTACGAATCGTACGATTCGTCACAAGAATGACGCTGACGCAGCTGCACTCGAAAACAGCGCTGCCAACACAAGCAGTCCTCCTCCAAGGGCTCCTCGAAGAAATCGCACGAAAGTTGATCACGATGTCTGCTACACAGAATGGTGGATGTCCTGTTTCTCCGATACCTTCAATGACATGATGCCTACACGCTAAAATTCAGGAGGACTCATGATGATGACGAGTCTTAGATTGTTCCCTTTTGGATTTCAATTGTCATCGTTGGGCACGGTGGACCTATCATTGTAATTATCCACCTATTCTGTGCTTTTACACACGCTCACAACGTTTGCGATGGATCGATTCGAGCGCTGTGCACATTTTGGAAAGGCTGCTCTCTCCTTCATAGTATGCGATTATATAATAATTCATTATTTCTTGTTCTCACATTGCCGATCAAAAAAATGTTTCTAGAAAGTCATACGTTATACCAAACAAAGCTGTACTAGCCTGTGATACGCAATGAACAGTAACGTCACTCAGATCCGCTGAAGGGCTCGTCATTTAACGATCCATGGCAGCATCCCGCGTCAAGACTTCCGGGCTAAACTTGACTAAAAACACTGCCTTTTCCATACGGGCAGGGATTGGTGGAAGAGGAACTGACGCTGCCAGTGCAGCAACCGACATCGAACTTCCTGCTTGGCCACCTCGTTCGCTGTTGATACCCATCACAGCACTACCAACAGCATCGGTTACTGCTCCTCGTACACTGCTGCTACTATCTCGCAGATTAGAGCTCTTGTTGCTGCTAAAGAATGCTTGCTGTTCGCGCTGCGTTTGTCCTTCCTTTTCTACTTCTTCCAATGCCACTGAGTGTGCCGTCACACGAGCCGGAAATCCAGCCCCTGCCAAGATACCCGCAATGATTCCAGATATGTACGCATCCACACTCAAACTGCCCATATCCGATCCAACACGAATGTAGGTTGATGTAATTGGTGTATAATCAACAATCATATATTCATCTGCGTGATCGATACTGCGCTCCAGCGAATCGGCCGGTTTGTGAAAGAGAGCCTTCCAGCAATTGGAGGATACAAATTGCAAGACATTCATGAGTCGAGTCTCTCGTTTGAACTAGAGAGATGCGGAAATATTTTTTTTGTGCGTGGTTGTTTGGAGATGATTTTCGAAACAAGGAACAACATTCTGAGAAAAGCAAACTTTGAAAAAAAGATGCGCATATCCTACAATAGACAAAAGAATCAAAAACAAATAATAATGTTTGAAATAGCGTACCTCACGTGTTCGGTAGGCCAACAATTCCAGTACTTTTAAACCAACACCATATCCCGATGATTCGAGTCGTCGCTCGAGTTCCGAAATGCTGTCGACTCGGTTTTGATGGTACTGTACCAACTCCGAATAGACGTAGGCAAATGCCGAAGCTGAAACCTCCGTTGAAGATCTTTTTATTGTGTGGTGTGTGTGTGGTAAAATAATAATGCGTGAATGGGAATACGTGTGTGCACAATAGAGCAAAGAAGTTGAAAAATTTAGTGCTTCTGTTCGATACACAATGAAAGGGATGCATCAGCTGCTGCGCAGTGCTCTGGGCTCATTTGACCTGAGATGCCTGGCACTTGACGTATTACGAGTAATAATTTGAAACTCTGACTGAAACGAGGTCTACATACCTAGCTGCACGTCCACCCAGAGGCCGGTCCAAAATGTTATTTGTAGTCGATCGATTCATTGCTCAATACAATTTCAGCGACAGTAGCTCAAGTAGATTTCGCAACTGCAAAGATGAGTTTGAAAGGAAGGAATTGGTTCATTGCTTACTACTGTATCTACTCCAGTAGTCTACTAGAGTAATTACTTCTTGTTGATTGTGTTGTTGAATATCCTTCATGGTTCTTCCTCCACCCGTTTACAAATTTAGTGTAAAGGATACACTTATATTCTTTGGTCGCTCACTTATCGCCAGCTCAGAAATCAATCCATCTTGTGCTTGCATTAGATAAGCCAATAAAAGATCGGTACAGTGGTACTGTACGCACTCCGTTGATTCGAGGAAAAAGAAATCAACCACCACCTTCCAACCGATGATGCTGGCCTTTCAACAAAAGGGCATCACTACTACTGTAGCTAAGTCTACAGCATGATAGTACCAGCATTACTACCACTCCTTAATCATCACTCAGAAAGCAAAATCCAAAGAACATTGAAATTTGGTGGTCTTCCTTATTATTATTACAACATTTACTTTCATTGTCAAGGAAGAAGGAAAAATAAATAATAACAGCGGATACACGCACGCAGTTGTTCGTCTGCTCTGAATATACAAATTACAAATATGAGAGTCCATTCAAAATCTGTTTTGTTGCTTCCCGCATTGGCATCTTCGGCAGCCGCCTTTATGCAACCTGGTTCTATGACACTGTCAACAATCGGGACTTTTACTCGAGGCAGAGAAGTGAGAGTTTCGCAAATGGATCCACCGCCAACGACAACGTCTACTAGGGATGGAATTATCACCAATAAAAACAGCAACGGCATTAGCAACCTTAACAAAAGTGATGAACTCCCTACCTCCTGGGAATGTGACGATGATGCTAGCTGTGTTGAAGTGGCAGCCTGCGACGAACAGGAATGTCGTACCAGTCTTGATGTACGAATCCACGGACAGTGGTACGATTTGGCAGGATGGAGAAAGGCACATCCATCGGGAGCTCACTGGATTGATTGGTACGATGGTCGCGATGCTACCGAGGTTATGGATGCCTTTCACAGCGAGAAGGCGCAGGGAATGTACAAACGGTTGCCCAAGAGCAAGGAAGAAACGGCCACCATGCTGGATGCTGTCGCACCTCCCGATACAGAACTTCAACTTGCCTTTCGAAAGTTTCGAGCGGAATTGGAACAAGAGGGATGGTGGAAGCGGGACATTACCCACGAAATCAAATTGATTGGTCTGTGGGCCTCTCTGGTGCTGGGTGCGGCAGCGACGGCTCATTCGATCCCTGCCATTAGTATCGTGGCACTCAGTCTGTCCTTTACAGCAGCCGGATGGTTGGGACATGATTATTGTCACGGTGTCGATCCCTTTAGCATGCGATTGCGCAATTTTGCCGCTTTCTGTGCGGGGCTTTTGCCTACCTGGTGGGTTGATAAACACAACAAGCATCATGCACTCAGTAAGTACTTTCCCTTTTGTCAACATTTTCCAAGCTTAACTAACGTCTTTCATCATACCCTTCCTTGTTGTTTGTATGATCACAGCCAACGAAAAGGGAGTGGACGAAGATATTGCCACCGATCCCTTCATCTACCAGTGGGCGCCCAGTCCAGAGAACGATTCACCCATTCGCAAAATCCAACACTTGATCTTTTTCATTCCCTTTTCGGCCCTTTTTGCGCTCTGGCGATACGATTCCATCAAGTCTGCCATTATCAACGTCAAAAAGAATCGAACTCATGCGGAAGATGAGCTGAAGGGTATTTTGATTCACTACTTTATCCTTTTGACGGTCTTTCCTATCGGTGTTTGGTTACCATCCATCTTTATCAGTGGTCTCATGTCTGCTTTGATCGTGACACCCACACATCAGTCGGAAGAATTGTTTGACGAATTCCAACCCGATTGGGTCCGGGCCCAATTCCAATCGACCCGTGATGCCGTTACTACCAACCCCTTTTCGGAATGGCTCTGGGGAGGCATGCAGTACCAATTGGAACATCATTTATTTCCTAGCATGCCACGTAGCAAATACCCCGCCCTGAGAGAGCGAATCATGAAATTTGCCAAAGACAACAACGTACCAGGTGGATACCGTGAAACGGGAGAATTCGAAATTTTGAAAATGAATTGGCAACTATACAAGAAAGTAGCAGAAGCCGACGCTGTACCAGGATCCATTTCCACACAGGGAAAGGAAGGTCAAGTAGCTTCCATTCAATCCGTACGAACAGCGGCATAGAGGAAAAAATGGGATCAATTTATTTGTTGCTATAGCTTGTCTTGGCCTTCGTGATCCAAGATGAACCCCTAATTAGCTGCTCTAAAGTATGGTAATAATACCCAAACTTACTTCTATGTCACCCTAGAGTAGAGTAGGGCCATAAGCACACCAAAGCTTTTCCAATAGCTACTGTAGTTACTTAGCATCCGCCTAGTAGGTATCCAGGAATGTAAAGCCTATTGGCTAAAGTGCGCGCGTTTTAATTGTACCTGGTAACAAATCCAATTTCATTCACCTTTCTTACGCTAGTACTGTAGTAGAAAGGGACCCGATGATGTGTACGCACGCTCACTTGCTTCTCTGCGTTTTAGCAATTCGCATCCACCAAATCAAACCTTCTTGGGAAAGATTCCAAATCCAATGGATTCTTCGCATTTCACATGTCATCATAATTTATTTTTCCAGAGAATTATTAGATACAGTAGTAAATAATTTTTGTCCATCCACCATGTTGTTGAGAAATTCCTGCGTTGTTGCCGCTTTGGCTTCCGTTTCGGTGGCCAATTGTTTTACGGCTGTGCCCGCATCCCGTGGCGTCCGATTGATTAGTGGCAGTAGTAGTAGTAGTTCCTTGCATGTAGCAACTGAACCAAAGAAGGACCTGTTTGTGGATGCCACAGCCACCCAATCTAGCGTCCAAGACTACTACGGAAAGGAACTACAAAATTCGGATGATTTGAAGACCAACGCTTGCTGTGCCGCTGTTGCTCCACCTGACTACATTAAGGAGGCCATTGACAACATCCACCCCGATGTCAAGAAAAAGTATTACGGATGTGGCTTGTGTCTACCACAATACGATATGACAGGATTGAGAGTGTTGGATCTTGGATGGTACGTTCAGGTTTGTTAGTGTACTTTCGTTTGAATTGTTGTCCTTGTCGCAGCTCACGATATTTGTCTGTTGCTTGCATTGGATCAAATGCTATAGCGGCTCTGGTCGAGATGTCTACATTGCCAGTCAATTGGTTGGGGAAACTGGGAAAGTGGTCGGTGTTGATATGACCGAGGAACAGTTGGATACAGCACGCGAGACACAACCCTACCACAAGGAAAAGTTTGGTTTCGATAATGTTCAATTTGCCAAAGGATACTTGGAAAATTTGGATAAAATTCCCGAGATGCAGGATCAAAAGTTTGACGTCATCATCAGTAATTGTGTCATTAATCTGTGTTCGGACAAAAAGGGTGTCTTGCAGCACTGCTACGATTTTCTCGAAGAAGGAGGCGAATTCTATTTCTCGGACGTCTACGCCAATCGCCGAGTTCCCAAATCCTTGCGAGATGATGAGGTCTTGTGGGGAGAGTGTTTGAGTGGAGCTCTATACTGGAACGACTTTGAGAACTTGGCACGCAGCGTTGGCTTTGATCCCCGCCTAGTCGAGGATGCCCCTATAACAATTTCCAATGCCGATGTGCAGAGAACCATTGCTGAGCAGGGACACGATGGAATAGAATTTTACTCCGCCACTTATCGTCTCTGGAAATTGCCAAAATTGGAACCAGCTTGTGAGGACTACGGGCAGGCCGTGATTTACAAAGGCACCATTCCAAGATACCAATCTGGTTGGTTGTTAGACAAAGGCCACTACTTTGAAGCTGGAAGACTTAAGACTGTCTGTGGAAACACGTACGATATGCTCCACGACACTATTTTGAAAGAGCATTTTGAATTCATTGGAAGCAAGGATAAACATTTTGGCATCTTTGAGGGTTGCGGAAGCTCGCTGCCATACGAAGCACAGACTACGGGTTCTTCGACAGGAAGCAAGGGTGAATCTACCAAAGGATCTTGCTGTTAAAATCAATCAGCAAGTACGACTATAAGGTTTACAATTTCCTAAATTAATAATCAAAAGTTGATACTCGCATAGGCTTCACATGGCTGATGATGCATCAAACCTCGAAAATACCATCATGATCAATGTCCCAAGCTATAAGAGGCTCTGCAATCATGGAAGCAATGTCGTCATCAAATCCACAAGGCTGTGACGATTCATCGCAAAATTTGCTGCTGTTGTCATCATAGAAACAGCTTCCATTCGTATCCGATTCAGAGCCATCAGAATCGCTCGACTCTTGGATCTGGCAAGTGTGGTCGGTCCGCCTAATCTCTTCCTCAAAGACAAAGTTGACCTTCGTCTGACCTAGAGTTTCTAATCGAAATGGATGTGAAGCGTTATCTTCCTCGTCAAACGAAGAGCCAGAACTGTGTAGCCGGAAGCAATAGTCACGGAATAACGGATTTTCTTCGAAGCTATTGTCATGGATACATAAAGGGACTAAATCTTCCTTTTCGGGTGCTTCCGTATTCACTGCAGAAGGCTTATTAGGTTTGGTAGGCGTTGATGATACGAATATGCTTGGAACTGTGCCATCCACCCCTTTCCCCTTCTTTATGGAGTCCAGCAATTTTGCTTGTCGCAAAATCAGCTCCTGCCAGAGTTTGTTGTCTTCCGGGGTTTGTGACTCGGCCGTTGACGAATCGGAACTTGAAGATCGGCGTTTGCAATCCTTCGCTTTCCCTGTCTTGTGGTTCTCTTTAAAGTGAGCAAACCGCAATGCGTGAGATATTTTATCCCTAGCTGCCAATGCTGAAATCCTGTGCCATACTTTTCGCTTGCTATCATATTTCAGAAAACGTTGCGATTGACAAACTCTGGCGACAATTTCTTTTGTAATCCTCATTTTTTCCTGTTTGCTGCAAGAGTCGCTGCAGTAACGTTCTCTGTACTTGTCAATGATTTCTCGGAATCGCACACTACCTTCGTGACAAACAGCCCGTTTGTCCTTGCCACATAGTCTGTAATGATTGGGCGGTTGGATGGGACAGGAATAATGACGAGAAATAGAATGTGAGCTGACTCATTATCCGCTTCGATGGCATGCATAAACCAGTGAGAACTTACATATCCGACTTTAATGGAACCTTTACAACTTCTTGTCCTAGATCTGTCGACGGCATGGCACCATTTGAGGACGTTTTTGGTCTTTTCTTCGTTGTCTTTATGGTCGTTGAGTTGTCAAGGCTTTTCTGCATCATGGTGGCTTTGAAAAATAGCAGTATGCAATACTTTGGATAGCCTCTGCTAGTAGTAGTGGATAGTTGTGGTGAGAAGGATCTGTGGCAAGAAAGTCAGATGTCAGATTTTCCCAAAAAAATGAGACCGAGATGTTAACAGGAAGCTACTGTCAAGTCGTACCTATAACACGGTAGTACCTGGTACCCCGGATTCTGGGTCCCCCCGCCATCTTATGGAGTACCAACACGCTACGGTACGGTACTACTACAGCCGATGTTAAATAAAATTACCGTTACCCCATTTAATGGCTTGAACATCTTCATGAAAGACGATTGCTTGACACGACCATCGCCATCTCTTTTACTAGTACCTGGTAACCTACCTGGTAGACGAAACGAACCAAAGGGTTTTCCAGGTTTGCGCTGTAAAAATTACGAAATTATTCCTAATTGGAATTAGAAATTGGACATCTCGCGACTACTAATACAGGCAGGCGTGATAGGTTTTCAATTGGATTCAACATCGTTTTACGTAATAGATGACAGTACCTGGTAGTCTACGCGGGGTAGTAGTGGTACCTGGTGAGTGGTAGTGGTTGTAGATAAAACAAAATAGTGGTACGGTCGTCCAAAACTATACCGTACTACTACCAGGTACCTGGTAGAAGCAACCTTGTCAAAGGCAACTGCTGATCTTGTCAATTGAGAAAATCCGAGCAGCCAAGTACTGCAATTTCTATAATAAACTTTTGGTTCGGGCAGTCAACAGTAAAAGATGAGCCTTTCTGCACGACTATAATTTCGCAAGATTCATCCATTTTGGATACCACTGCTCTCTACAGCAGGGTGCTGTTGCTATTTTTTAAAGGGCTTCCGGCATCGATCACGCTACTAGCACCAGTTATGCAACAGTACGCGGAGTTCATGGCACGTGGGCAGAGCCTTCTCTCACAGTAAAGCGCCCTGCCGAGTGGGGCATTCAAACTTAGAGCGAACATAGCTATTAGTACCTAGTAGTAGTAGTAGTAGTAGTAAGTAGTAATAGTTGCACCTTGAACTTTCTTGCTGCTACCAGCCCATTCGATCTTATTATTTTATTGGTACTCGTTTTCCAAGCAGCTCAAGCTAGTCTAGTTGATCCATGTGCATACTTCGATATAAAGAACCAAATTCAAGATCTTGCGAAAATTTCGTTTATACCAGCGACGCAAGAAGATAGACTGACAGTGTGCGTAACTTTAGTGCCCTTGTCCAACGCTGCCTACAACAATCCTCCTTTCCAACCTCGAATGCAGTGACAGGATTCACTTCAGCCAGTTACTCGTACATATTGTCATAAGCTTTTGTTTGGAGTAGCTATCGAACAGCCTACTTTGTGCTTGAAAGACTTACTGTAGCACTAGAGAGTGGAGGAAGCTTTGTGCCGGAGTAGCTACTACTCTAGAGTAGCTAGCTAGAAGTAGCTACTACTAGCTAGCTAGTAGGTAGTCTACTCGTAGCATAGCATGGATGTCGCAGTACTACGTAATCATGACCTCAATTTTAAGAAACTATCTTTAGAACTTCACTCTTCGATCTTCAGAACTCAGAAGACCGAACACATCTATCATCACAACAGTTATGTGCCGGAAATCAAGATTTCTCTTGACATGCTGTTAGTGACCTCTATTCTATAATCATATTACTCTATCAACCAAGACACCATCATGCAAGCATAAATGAACATAACTGCAGGTAAATATAGAACAGGGAAAGCATTACAGACTATTCGGGTACAGTAGTATAATGTTTCGAATCCAATGTTGGAGTTGGAGTCTGATCCTTCCAGCTGCAGCTTTTGTGTCGCCTCCGTGTTATCCTTCGTTCGTCGATCGAAGAGTGCAGCCCTACTTGTACCGAACTAAAGCTGCTCCAAAACACATCGTGTTACAAGCTGATTATTCGAGCCAAAACAATAATAATAATAACAATGATGATGACGAGGAGGAGGAGGATCCCGAAATAT
>Ga0210036_1002351_pt1 | contig 20139 bp, 18 predicted proteins | sample CryGeymeta201515_FD_185469 | JGI IMG/M metagenome (GOLD analysis project Ga0210036, IMG submission 185469) | Groundwater microbial communities from Crystal Geyser aquifers in Utah, USA - Crystal Geyser metaG 2015-15 (SPAdes) (version 2) | ecosystem: Environmental > Aquatic > Deep subsurface >...
GGAACCGTATGTAGACTGTAGACATACTACTAGTCTTTCAGAGTGTGTACGCGAATAGTCCCCGCGAGAAAGAACAGGCAAGTTACTAATAAATCTCAAGATTCTCGAAAAGGAGTGAAAGACAACATGAAAATCAAAGCTTCTGTTTTTTTTTCCTTTTTAGAAATTGAAATAGGAGAGAGTGATCATCAGGATGCCATGATCGACGATGCGTACAGTACCATGTCCATTTACTCGCATTCCAGGAAGAGACGGTACTATCTAGTATTCTGTACTCAACAATGAAATAGGAGATTTTTAAGGAGTACTCAAAATATTGAAATGCTCCTAATTGGCAAACGCTCCTAATTAAAAAGGAAATGCTCCTAATTGTCAAAGCAAATGCTCCTATTTCCATATCAAACGCTCCTAATTGGAAAACAAATGCTCCTAGTAATTAAAAAAATGCTCCTAGATCAAAGAGATAATAGATAGAAAACAAATTTTTAATGCTCCTAATGGCAAATCAAATGCTCCTAATTCCAAATCAAACGCTCCTAATTAAAAATTAAACGCTCCTAATTGCAACTCTCCTCTAAATGCTCCTAATTGCTAGGAAACGCTCCTAATTGCCAAAAATGAAAACTAAATGCTCCTAAATGAAAACCCAAATGCTCCTAATTAAATACTTGTCATACTACTGTTTCTTCCAGGGAGTTTAACTCCAATCGGAAAATGAGCATTTTAAGTACTAATTACACCTTTAAAAAGGTAATTTATTACTCCTAGGAAATAGGTCGTCTATTTAATTAAAGAGTCACCTTTTTAAAGGTGTAAATTATCCTTAAAATGCTGTGTTTCCGATTGGAGTTAATTTAACTCAAACCCTTGTATTATGACCCATAACTCCGCCGCGGCAGAGTTATCGGTCATAACTGAGAAACACAACTCTGTCGATCAGGCAAAAGCTAAAACACTGGCTTTCTACTAGTAGTCTCGTCCCACGAGAAATCGTTTCGTTTCTTTTTTATTTTCGCCAATTTCAACTGAGAAACACAACTCTGTCGATCGGGCAAAAGCTAAAACACTGGATTTTTACTAGTAGTCTTATCCCACGAGAAATCGTTTCGTTTCTTTTTTGTTTTCGCCGATAAAACCCAGAAGTCGGCTACAGACAAGTTATCGGCGAACTGAGAAACACAACTCTGTCCATCAGGCAAGAGCTAAAACACTGGCTTTTTACTGGTAGTCTCGTCCCAGTAGAAATAGTTTCGTTTCTTCATTTTATTCCGCCGCGGCGGAAGAACCGGGAACACCAAACAAACAAAAAATGAGCAAAACATGGGTTTTGAGATACTTTCGGTTGTTTATGCCCGGGTGGTCTCAAGAGACTTAAAAATTTCAAATGGCTCTTGCGATTTTTCATTGGCTCACCTCACTGGCTCACAACTCCATAACACACAACAACATCGCTGGTACTGTAGTACGCTGGTCTGTGAGCCTTCTTATTTTTTGATTCTTTTCCTTGGTTTTGGCCTTGATTTTATATTATTTTTATTAATTTACTGGACCCCAAGCCGACAAAAAATATTCAGTCGCCAAAGGGAAACGAAAATTAAGTGGCGTCTTAGCACACTACTGCAGCTACTGATTGCAGTAGCACCTACGAATTACGTAGCTAGCTAGGAAAAACGACAAAGAGATATATGAAAAAGTGGTCCTCGTAAATCGTTACTCTATCGCTGATCCAGCGCTTTCCTTCTACTTAGCTTCTTTTTCACCATGCCGAGACGAAGCAATCATTCCAAGCAAAAGAAAAGAATTAGAAGGCGCAACGATGGGAGGTGCTTGTCTTCTCTTCAATTGGCTCAAATAGTGATCATCTTTGCAGCGATAACTTCCATGGTAGTGACACATCACATTTTTCACAAGTGCACAACTTGTGAGCATCATGATCCCCACATCAAGTTTCATTTGTCTTTTTCCAAAAGCATACCTAACACAAGCTCAGCGAAATTAAAAGCGCCGCCTCAAGCCAAAAATCAAACGAAACCTCAATTGTCGTTACAGCCAACACCCTTCCAAAACCAGAAAGGACCAAAGCACGAAAATTCCACCCATCAATCATACGTCCAAGACGTGCAACCAACAATATGGGAGATACCCGAAGCTCTCGACAGCAATGGTTTTGATCAACACGCATTCGAAGAGCGTTTGCAGAGTTGGCGCGACTATCGCGACCGTCGAGTGAAGGCTGAATTCTTCCAAAAACAAGCCTACGCCTTGAATCATCCTGGAAAGAGTGTCAATTCGACAATCCGATTGATTCCCTACCTCCATCGTACACCCAGGTTTCAACCACGACCCCTGAATTGGAATGTTATGGTTATGGTCATGGCCGATCGAGAATGTCCCATCGTCAATGCGACGGATAGGTTGTTGGCAACAGTTAGAGATGGACTTCAAACGCAGCGAGCCCAAGTAGTGGCATATTTGCCTCATGTAGCAGGAAAAGAAACTTGTCGAACGGCATTGTACCAAGCTCTCCGATCAGAGTTTCTGATGCCTATGAAAACAGGGCAATTCCATGTCATATCGCCACCGTTGCAGCGAGATCATGGCGAAGCCTACAGTTACGCCACGAATGGATTAGATTTTGCCTACGCCGCAGAGTTTGGACATCAGTATTCTGACCTGTATTTATTTTTGCAAGCTGGTAGTCGCTTAGTACGCAACTGGTGGATCAATTATAGCCCCAAGCCACCGGAAAAAGGAAAATCTGATACTCCAGAGATTCAGGCAGAAATAATGACCAACAATCGCGATTATGCAAAGGAGCTAACGTTGGCATACGAAGGACGGCTTCACTTGGCGGAGGACGGAATATCTCATGATCTGTGCTACATGAATTTTGTTAGGGGAAAGCAATTACTTGACTTTGAAAATCCAACTGCTGCTCTTTTTGCCAGTTCCGACTTGCCGCGGCTTTCTTTGGCCCTGAGGTCATATCTTCCATACGGAGCATTGTCAGTGTCGCAATTATTAGAGCGATACTGTAGTATTTTGCGCTGGGAAGTAGATCATTCAAACGCCCCACTGCTTCTGTTTGAGTATGTGCCAAGTTCCAATGGACGAATGCGAAAGGAGGAAATATACCAGCAAAAGATCAACAATTCAACAACCTATGCTTATTTGATTCTGGATGCTGCTGAGATCCCTTCCTGGGTAAAGGTGGGCGCTAGTTTGGTTGGACCTCAGCCCGTCTCAAGCAAGAACAGCTTTTTGATATCACTTGATGATTTTGACAGCAATGGCGATGAAAAACCCAAAAAGTATTGGATGACATTTGTTGTACCCACAACCTGGCGGCATATTACCAAGGGCGTCACCAAGGGAAATGCCTACGTTGTAGAATGCCTGCGGCAACTCTCTGCGACTATCAAAGAACACTTTATTGGGCAGTACAATGCTATGATTCTGGTCCTTGTTTCAGGTATCAACCAAGCGGATATTCAACGACATGAACAAGGCCTGCGAGAAGAATTCTCTGGAGAAATTGAAAGCGGTATCATGAAGCTTGTTCAGGCGCCTTTAGATCAATATCCCACTCTTCATGGCCTCAGCGTCAATTTCAAGGATGCAGAGCAACGTGTGCGCTGGAGATCCAAGCAAAACCTGGATATTTCGAATGCGCTGTTTGCGGCCAAGGGACACGGAAAATATATTATGCTGATTGAGGACGATTCTGGTTTCCGGTCTGAGAATTTTTTAAATGGAATTAAAGCAACTTTGACGAATTTGCACCGTGCAGCCAACCCAGACGACTCGTTGGATTTCAATCCACGAATCTACCGTAACAACGCAGAGGGGGTAGGGTTGAGAGGTGCGTTATCCAAACAGGGAAAGATCAAAATCAGCTATGGCGAAAAAGAAGAGCCAGCTCTTGTCGAATTGGGTCACCGGGAACTGTGGAGTCAGATCCGTTTTTCTTTTGGCTACAGTGGTATCATGATACACGATGAAGATGCTCTTGTGTTCGGGATGCTCCATCTTTTATTGTACTACGAAAAGCCGTGTGACTTGCTATTTGAAATCGCAGATTCAATTCGCAGCGGGCTTACAAAAGATCACTTCCTACGCCACAACCTCAAATACAGGTATATTACTCACAGAGGGAAAATTTCGACACTGGAGGGGAAAGTGTTTTCTGATATTCCATAGGAAGATCTTGTCGAGGTGCAGGGTAGCCTAATCAAGTCAAAGCAATAATGAAAACTGAATCTGAATTGAGAAAGATACGCGTATTCACTCGATCATTATTCCTTTTACAAGACGACTCTGATAATTTTCGACAACCGAGAGAAACAAACATTATCCCTTTTACAAGACGATTCTGATAATGTTCGACAACCGAGAGAAACAAACGCGACAATCGATGCCACCTCATCAATCGTTAAGATTGAGGGGACTTCGGACTTCCGAAATTGTTTGTATTATTTTGTGTATTCTACCATACGGTTCCGGCAGTGTCTTGGAAGTGTTATCACCTAGGAATTCGACGTCGGACTTTTTTGGAGAGACTCTGAAACCTGAAACAGTTTTTATCACATTCAAGAAGTGCACCAAGATGCGTGAGATCAAGAAAATGGGTCAAACACGACTTCGATACAAATGTATCGAAAATTTTCGTCTATTTCCGACTCCTTTTGATCCGCAGAGTCCTCTGCTCTATTTCGCAATGGTTTCGCTGAAATGAAATTAGACGTATACAGTTGAGAACACGAGAACACATCATCATACATTAGCTATGATACACAAAAAGCCAGCATTAAAAATTAAAATGCAAACAACTCTTTCATCACTTTAGCTTCGGTCAAGATGGTAGCTAGGTGAATCTTCTTGCGGTCATTTGAGTCAGCAGTTGTTGTTGCCAAAGCTGTTGCCACCGCTGTTACTGCTGATGTTGTTACTGCTGCTGTTGCTGTTGCTGCCGCCGTTACGGTTGGAGAGAGAAAAAGGCTCAACTATGCTCTGATGATGTCTGATGGCCGGCTATGCTTTTTTCATAATAATAGGAACAGACAAGTCAAACTGTCATAGTCCACCTGGGCTTAATTTGGTAGTACTACTAACGCTAATATCAGGTACTCCGTACCTGGTAAGTCGTTCCGAGATGACATTGCGTCGTGTCGGAAGGTCGTCAAAAGTTGCCAGGTGCTTTCATAATTATTTCATGCTAGATCTTCGCGGGCGGAATGCAATTCAAATCCCAGTATTCGTGCAAATCCCATTGTTTGTGCATTGTTGATCACAATCCGGCTAAAACGACAGAAATGGTACAGATACGAAGACAGCAGCTGCGTTCCCAGAGCCGCAAACGAGTACTACTAGTGCCCATATTTCTAATGGTCGGCACAGTCTTTTGGGTATTGTCGATTCAATTGAGCTTATTTCTACCTGGTGACGCAGACTATCGCGATTACACCAGTGCATATCAACGCAGTCTAAGAGCGTCGTTGCGTTCTACGCTAAGAAAATCGAAAAATTTGCGCTACCGCCCAGGTTCGACACAGGATAAATTAAACCAGCAAGCGGATGAAGAGATTGTGAATTTTGCCCGCCGTCGACATGATCACAAGTTCGGCGGAAAACACCTGTTTGAAAATATCCTCAACAACAATACAAAACAGCACGAAAGGAATGATCTCAAACACTGGTTGTGTTCAAAATGGGCAGTATTTACGTTGTCTCGCGTGGATAGCACAACTCCCATCATTCAGGAGATTGAAGATGCCATGCCTAGCGAGGATTGGTGCACAACGATTGTCATGACAGAAGCAAAGCGAAAGTATCATGAAAGCCGACAAAAATATTCTGGAAATGATAGCCATCGTCGCCTTCACATGATATCTTTGTCGCACATGGAACATCAAGGAGGGGCCACCAGTGACTTCATTCAGACTCAACTCAACGGCACCGATGTCCTGCCGTCTTCCTTATTTTCATCCCTGTCGCCTGACGAAACCAAGTCACTGCGGAGCATCAATAAGAATGCTGGGTATTTATATGTTCTTCAGCATGGGGCTGACTATATCCTGGATTTTGAATACGGTGCCGAACTGTCAGCTCTCTGGAAAAACTTGGAAGAGACGTTTTTCCATTCCAAGCTTGAGGATCAGATTCGTGTCGACGTTCCACTGATGGGAAATGTCCAGATTCTGAATCCCAATCCATACATTTTTCAAAGCAAATACACCATACTTGGATCTACTTGGCCACGTGGATATCCCAAACACCATGAGCGTCTACAGTCCTTGTCCAACACAATTGCGTTTGCCAAATCCATCCAAAAATCTAGCGTGGGCGTAGTTCAACAGTCTTCATCACAGCCTGATCTTGACGCTCAAGGAAATATAATGATGATAGGGACTTCAACAGAAACCTTTCATTACCCGAGAGTTGCCACCGCAAACAGGTTCCCACTCCTTGTTCCGCGCCATGCTATCACTCCCTATAATTCCAAGGCAACACTTCATACGCCAGCTACTCTTTGGGCCTTGCTATTACCAACAACAGTGCCGAGTCGTATTGCTGATGTGTGGCGTTCATATATGGCACAAAATCTTATGAGAAACATGAATCTCAAAACACTGATTGTTCCTCCTCCGCAACCACAAATTGCTTCAAGTGGGCGAGTTAAAAATCGTATCAGGACAACCCAAACTTCTATTAGTTCCACTCCATCAAGATTCATGGAAGAACAATTACAAATGGACAGCTATTACTACACCCAAGTTCCCAATTTGCTGCACAGTTTGGAGCAATTCACCATTGCAAACGAAAATGTTACGTCGTTATCTGAAAAAGTAGAGGACTTGTATGTTCACCTTTATGAAGAAGGATTTTTGGAAAGCAAAGACGTCTTGTTGGTGCAGCAATGGTTAAGAGCACTCATGGAGAACTCATACAACTTTGACGTCCACCGTAATAGAGTGCCAACTCCACACTACAAAAATGTGGTACTCATGGGGCAATTTAATTTCGCCACAAACCCAAAACAAATATCTACTGCCGACTTAAGTTCCAATGATCTTATTGCACTATTAAAAAAGAAATCTTACGAGAACAACCAAACGCACAAAGAAGATTGGAAAATGGAAACAAAAAACAATGAAGAGACTTTGATTATTCAAGAGGACTCCACCAAAAATGTGGCATTTTGGGTTCAGAAGTGGAGAGAAGTCTTTACACATGTTGTGGTACGGGGCCCATTCTCACCAGAACAACTTGAAACGCTTCAACTGGACTATGGTATCAAAGCTTTTGGGCTAGATGGCAGTAAATGGAATTCAATGTTGAAGGACGACGAAGGAAAGTATTCTCCCATTGCCAACCTAATAGCAACTTTGGAGGATTGCAAAGGGCAAGACAACATTGACGGAGTCCTTTATGTCCACGACGATTTATTCCTAAACATTTCAGATATTGTCCAAATTGGACCTGCAGCACAGGCATCAATGTACAATTTTCCTCGTGATCAGATTTTAGCATCATCGCAAGCTCACCGACCAAGCTACTTGGATCCGCGATCCATTTCTGATCCTAGTCGGACCTACAGCATTTATGGAAATGGATCCCTATCCAAAGTCAACGGCCAGAAGTTTGGCAGTGATCAGGATGCACTATTGCGTTCACTGGAGCACTGGCAATGGAACAAAGATTATTGTATCCCACGCCTTGTTGATTTGGCAAAGGACTCTCGAGTTGACCCATACCGAGAGAAAAACGGCGTCGGCGCTGGGTCCATTATGATCCCGCCTTGGGAGCCTTCTGATTTTCTTTATATGCCAACAGCGTATGCTCAGGACTTCATTGACATTGCCAATTTATTTTTAGATCATCAAGTATTTTTGGAATGTGCAATGCCCACAATTCTGGATATGATGCGACAAAAAACGCAAGTGCAAGTACACACTCGAAATCTTTGCACAAGTTGGGAAGAAAAGGAACGAAGTACCGACAAAATGATTGAAGGCTGCGAAGGTACCGCATCAGAGAATACGGAGCCACACAATCCATCATTTGGCGTCTTTCATCCATTCAAGCTCTCCAATGGACTTTCCTCTTGGGACGCCATGTTTGATTTCGTGACTTATAGAAATGGCACACAGTAGAAACGAGTAAAATTGTTCGGTAATTGAGCGGCCGTAATACAATAATATGATGCCTTTCATTTTTACCGCTTTTTTGCAGATGATTCCTGTGAGCCCGGTCGTTTCGCCAGATATAGTACTGAAAGCCAGGTCCGTCCGTCTTTTTGGTCAAGTCATAGGAGCAGCCAGCCAGCGTTCGATGCAGTCACGACCAAGCTCATCGTTTTCAAGTTTCAAGCACTCCATGCGGAACACGTTTTACACAGAAGACAGCACGTGAAATTTCCCCGGAATGATGTATCCCTGTTAGTAACCAAACCGAATCTCAAAGAGCTGCTTGATGGAAATTCAAATCAATCTAGCCTGCAAAAACTAGCAACGGCACGGAGGCGACTATGATGGGTCCTTATTCGTCTTCTGGCCCATAGGATGGACCCAGATCCATGGTTTTGTCAAGGCTCTGGAGGAAGCTTATAAATAGAATTCATATGTTTCTGAAATATCGTTTATGTATACAAACGTCGAGTGATGTGATGACCATTCCCTCAAGATCGCTTTTTCTTCTTGCAGGCGGAACACTTTGTTGCGCCAAAAGGATACCTGAGGAATACGGCATCAGAGCAACTGAGCGCATCATTCCTTTCGTTGCAGTATCGTATCAACGTAAAATCTCATCATTTAGATTCAGAGCATTCATCAGATCAATCAACAACAGCAACAAAAAAAACAGGTATCTGTGATCCCTGCTGATGACAAGTAAAAAAATAATCTCTTTCATAAACTGCGACAGCAACGCAGCCCTCTGGAAATAAACCGCAACTGCCTGCTCTCGAAAAAGGGGGTGGCATCTTCCTTCGAAGGCCCGTTGTCGCTACGATAACTTGACTTTCCGCATGTCTGCTCAATAAATAATTATTAGATATTAGATACAACGTCTATATCACTAGCAATATCAGCAGCATTCGAAAGTTTCAGAAGATCATACACGGTAGGGAGTGTATCTCTACCATTTTGTCCGCGACCCTTACGTTGTGGAAACTTGGAATTGGCAACAATCCCAGCTATCGCCTCTGTCAATACATTCAGAGCCCTTTTGCCTCCTTAAGCAGCAACAGCAGCAACAGTGAGTTCTGTTGGTAGACTAGTAGGATACATTGATTTTCTTTTGTCATTCTAAAATGAACCTCCCTTTATTTTGGTACCTCCTCGCTGTTGTATCAGTGTCCTCCATTGTTTCAGAAAAACGCAAAGCCACAGCCGCTGACAATGGCAGTAGCTCTCCTAAAAAGCACAAAAATACGTCCAGTGAATTTGTAGCACGGTATGCTGGACCTTCCGAGGAAGAATGCACTCCTGAACAAAAAGCCATTCGTGATGCCATCATTAAATCGAGACCCCGCACAGGACTGTCAGGTCCATTCGGACCATGGTTGGCGGTTCCCAAAATCGCTCAACCGGCCCAGGCTTTGGGACAGGCTTGTCGGTACGGTACCAGTCTCAGCTTTCAAGAATCCGAACTAGTCATTCTTTTGACAGGAGCCAAGACTAGGTCTCACAGCGAATTTGATATCCATGTGGGCGAGGCTTTAAAAGCGGGTATTCCCATGGACGTGATTGCGGCAATTCCTCGAGATGATGATTTTTCTCTACAGGCGGTCAAGGATAATGTATTGCCACTGCTAAAAAATGACCGAGAAAGGGCAATTGCCAAATTTACGGCTGAGCTAGTATACACCTACACGGTATCCGATGAAACATATGCGGCTACAAAAGCTGCTGTTGGGGGTAAAGATTCAGTGCTCGTAGAGATTACTAGCATTTCAGGGTATTACACTTACGTTGCCTACACTCTCAATGTGTTCAATATTCCATCCAAAAAGGAGGAGTAACGAACGAATTGCGAAGGTAGAATGTCATCAGACTAACGTTGCCTACACTCTCAATGTGTTCAATATTCCATCCAAAAAGGAGGAGTAACGAACGAATTGCGAAGGTAGAATGTCATCAGACTAACACCAATCTGCCTCTTCGCCAACAAATAAAAAAATACGAAATCTTGATTCGCTTAATATGTTTGTAGATGTCAAATGGGCAATAATTGAAGGCGTGGGTGTTGTTGTTTTTCTTCCTCGAAGAGTCAGAGATACTTCAACAGCACCCCCTGCTCCCTGAAAACTATTTCATAGTTTCCCATTAGAATTTCATTCCAGAAGTGGTTTGTTTCCAACAAGTTACTGCTGTACTGTGTTGAGTACTGTACAAAAAATGACCATTCGATTTTGAAGAATGTTGTACCAGGTACCAAGTACTACTAGCTAGCAACTCTAGTAGCTACAGTAGTAGCCTACCAGGTAGTAGCTAGCTAGTAGTAGCACTACTCTACTAGCTAGAGTAGTAGTAGTGTAGCTAGCTAGTACTCAGTAGGATACTTAACATGAATAGTTCCAGTTTTTGGAGTAGTAGTAGACTAGTGGTGCCTGGTACAGTATGTGGTACGGTACCTGGTACTGGACTGCATCATGTCAAGTACAGCAGCTATTCTTTTTTAGTAGGTAGCTAGTCTACTAGTGTACTAGCTAGTACTCCTACTACTAGCTAGTAGACTGCCTCTCCTAGCTACCTGGTAAATAGAATACCTGCTACTACTGTAATCAGAGTACCACTCATCAGCGCACACGAACTAAAGATTAAAGATGCCCCACATTGTAAACGAAAATGCGATGAAGCGACGTGTATTTGCGTTTTGCGTACTTTACTAGTACATTATTTAAATGATGTTATCAAAAATCCAAACGAAAGCTCCAAAAATACCATAATATGAATGCACCATCATTTCTCTTCGTATTAAGAGTGCGGAGTCGTTCATGGCTAGCCCAGCGGCAATCCCAATATATTTTGATAACAGTCTTGGTGATTTTACTGTTTCTGATTGACTTACGAATTACGAAGCAATTTGAACCGTTTGCTTTGCTCTCGGACATTAGTTTTGTACACTCGGGCATCCATGAGAAAGTAGCACGATGGCTGTTTCCTCCATAACTTGGTCAGGGTTACGAATGCCGCGGATGAGGAAGAAATTTCGGCTGGCGAACGCTAAGAGACCGCCATTGCTGCTGCACGCGCACTCTACATAGAAGATACAAAGAAAGCCTTCAACCATACCGACTACAGCACAAAAGAGAGCAGCTCATGATCACAATCCTGAAGCTATGCTACAAACAACACTCTTTGCTGCTGCTACCAAACATATACGCAAGAAGCCTCTTCCATCACCGAGCTGAGAGCTGAGGTACACACGCTACAGAATTTCGGTTGAAGTACAAGGGTAGTGTAATGTCGAAGAGTATGTTTGTGTTAATACTTAATACAGCCATTGGTTGCTCTATGGGGTATATTTCATCTGCTGTCTCATTTACTGATTCATCTGCCTGGAAACTGTTACTTCATTGTTGCCGTTGTTGTTGTTGGCATTATCTACTACGCCACCACCTCCTCCGCTGTTATCATTACCCCCATCACCTCCATTGTCGTTGTCGCTGCTAGGAGGAGGTGTATGGTACTTTATGTTCAACACTTTGGCATGAAAGGGAAACCCGTCTTCGCGCCAGATGTCTAACAAGACACCCTCATCTTGATAGGCAACGTAGACATGCATACCATCGGGAGAAAACGCCAGTCCAGCACATTCGCCCTTGTAGACAGGACTTTCAAAAATAGTTACATATTTACCACCAGCATTGCGACCGTGGACACCTGTCGTAGAAAATCAAATGGCCGGTGAGAACCTGGTAGATGACAATAATAGAAAAATATAGGAATTTCCAACTGTCAATGTGAACTTGCCTGCATTCCTCCCGGACTCTTCTGTAAAATACAGCAAATCATCCTTGTGCTTGACATTGTTGCCATTGGCTAGGATTCGCGCCACTTGGTCAGGAGTCCCGTCAAACTTTCCACGGACCGTAGAGCTGTTGGTGTACGTTCCATCGGCAAGATTCAATTCGTACAGCATTCGAAAAGACTTTGAAACAAAAAAGACAGATTCGCCGTCGCAGTCGATGCCTTCCACATTAGGGTAGTGTTGAAAGGCATTGTTGCGAGCAGTCACTCTAGCCGTAATCCAACGATACTTCCCTCCCGTGCGTTCTGCATTTGGGATAAGTTTCAGATATTCTGTCATACCATCGCCATGGAGCATTTTCCAAGGATCCTTCTTCCAATCAACAGTATTGGGCGTAAATCGTTGGACGGCACCCCTAGGATGATCCTCGGTGTGGTAGAAACGGGGAGTTTGCATATTGCGCATATCGTAGGCAAAGGATTCCCACGCACCTCCTTCCTTTCCTAAGGTCATCTTCTCGCCCTTTCGGATGCCATACGGGTCGACTTGGTAGATACTACCACCTGGTTGCTCTTCGCAACTTACCCAGGAGCCCCTGAAAAATAAGGAATATAAAATCCAATCGGTTAGACGGTTGCTATTTCGGCTACTTCATAAACAAAGCTTTTGCTATCCTTACCAAGGTGTCATCCCCCCTCCACAGTTCCACGTAGTGTTCGTGAGAATCATTTTGTAATCAATAATGTTTCCTTGTTTGTTGAAGGTAATCGCGCCAACACCTCCTTGGCCCTTGAGACCGCCAGTGTCCTGCATACGCATCTCTGAGTTGCTGACATAAATCCATCCGCCTTTATTCTCGTTTCGATTGTCTGGAAACGTTTGACCAGCGTCTGGACGACCATGAAAGGCACGATTGGATTGTTTTCCATTTTGGTATTGCACCTTCTTCCCAGATCTCGCGATGACTTTGGCCCGGAGACCTCGACTCAACAACAAGCCCGATTCGTTACGAACCAATCTACCTGGGATGTATGTAATATCATCTTTTGAAACTACTTGGATTGATGTAATTGCTGCAGCTTGAGGAGCCTGTGTTGGCTTTCTGGTAGGGTTTACAGCTCTAGAGATGACCAATCCTGCTGTTGCGGTAGTGGGTGTTTTTGTCGGACTACGCGTGGATTCGATTGTTGGACCGTTTGTGGGGCTTCCGGTGGCTCCACGAGTAGGCTTAACTGTTGGATTAGGAGTGGGGCGTCCTGTGGGCTTACGACTTGGTTTTGCAGTAGGAGTCGGCGTAGGACGTCCACTAGGTTTCTTGGTATTTTCCCTGGCATTTGACATCAATTGTGTTGGTTGTAAAGTTGGACGACTTGTTCTTGTCCTTGTAGGCGTGATGGTAGGCTCAGGTGTTGGCGCACGGGTAGTTGCTAGAGTTGGCTGGGCTGTCGGCTGATGAGATGGTGTACTTATTGGTGTAGCTGTTGGCTGACTAGATGTTCCTGGAGTAGGCTCAGCTGTAGGCACATGTGATGGTTGGCGAGTAGGCTTAGCTGTTGGTTCACGAGTCGGTGTCTGTGTAGGTTCTGCTGCAGGCTCACGAGAGGGTACACTAGTAGGCTCGGCAGTAACAGCTTTACGAGAAGGCTCTTGGGTCAGGGTGTGTGTAGGACTTTGGGTAGGAAGCGACTTTAACATTTGTTGATCCACATCATTAGGCGCGGATGATCCAGAATCGCTTTCAAAATTTCCGAAAAAACCAGGAGTGTGGGGAGTTGGAACAGCGTCGATAGCAGGATTGAAAACCGGAACAGGAGCTGGAACTGGAACGACAACAGGAGTTGGGACACCAGCGTCCATCATTGAACTTTGGGAAGGAGCATTTGAAGGCTCGTTGCCTCCACCTCCCATGACTCCAAAAAATAAAGATAATAAGGGTCGCCTGGCCATTTTGGGGACACGGGTAACGACGACGAAATTGAAAAGATTGTTATTGAAGGAATAATAATAGAACAAATTTTTGTTGTGAGGCAATGTGATGAGATTACAGCAGTACCAGTCCATTTTCTTTCATGTGGCAGCCAACGATATTTTTGTTTCTGAAAAGAAACGGATATTATACACGACTCCGTGTCAAATTATCGAAAGACGTTGAGTCGGCTTTTATTGCGGTAGCCAAGTAAAAGAATAATTCATGCCAGCAATTGGATACCGGTCGTCCGAACCAATTTCGTGCCACGTAAGACAAATGCATCAACTGCCCGAAGGAAATCGGCCTCTTCATGGGAGACGGGAATTACGTCCCATAGTAGTACCAGTGTACGTCTCTCCGTAGGCAAGAAGCAGAAAGGTAGTAATTATGTTAATCACTCAGAATTATAAAATCGGTACTTTTGTTGCAAAAGATGAGTGAAGCGATCCTCGCCGCTGTGAATCAAGCCCTTTCGGGTGCCAATTCATTTGAAAGCCGCAATGCTGCTACAGTCGGGAATTCTGCCGATGCACCATCATCTACTTTACCAACCAAATTTGCGGCAGGTTTTGGTCAAGTTGAAGATGCCATTCTAGACGAAGGCAAGCGAGAGATGCTCCCAACTCCCTTTTACAGATATCGCGACTTTTCCATGGTCCAAGATCCGGATCCATTTACACCTCTGACAGCTCCTGGTCGAGTGCCCAATTTCCCTGCCAAAGTGATGGCAATTCTCAGTCGTCAGGATTTGTCAGATGTTGTCTCCTGGATGCCACACGGCCGTGCCTGGCGTATTCTCAAACCTCGCGAATTTGAAATTAAAGTGATTGTAAGCTTGCATCGCGATTAAGTCATTGCAGATTTCTATTCTTATTTCATGTCTCACACTCTTTCTTTCGCCAACTACATCACCAATCCAATCCATCATTAGCCCACTTACTTTGAACATACAAAGTACTCGTCTTTCATTCGCCAGAGCAATGGCTGGGGATTTCGTAGAATCACACAAGGACCAGATCGAAATGCTTACTACCACGAGCAATTCTTGAGAGGTTTGCCTCATTTGTGTAAGGAGATGAAGAGACCAGGTGTCAATCAGAAGAAGACTGGCAACCCAGAGGAAGAGCCCGATTTCTATAAGATTGCGGAACTTTATCCATTGCCAGAAAAGGCCACAGACGACTCGATTATGTTGAACTGCACCGTGCAAGGTGGACCGAAGGCTCGGATGCCTATTTATACTGGTGCTGCCAATTACTCTTCGTTGGATACGAAGCCAGCTGCCCTGTTGTTATCTTCCTCGCAACCAATGACAGCAGCAAATGCTAGCGGCGTGGCTGTCGTCGCAAGTGCTCCTCCAACGACTCTTCCTTCAGCAGCATCCATGGGAGCCAATCCCAAGATGCCCAACTTTGCCATGCCGGCATTTCCGCCGGGATTGGATCCTGCAGCTGCCGCTCAGTTTGCCGCCGGATTTGCCATGGCAGCCGCCTACAGCCAACAGCACTTTATGGCAAGCTTGATAGCTCAAGGACAGCAAGGGCAGCAAAAAACGACCATGCCACAACAGCAATATCCCACTAAGACGGGATAAGAAGTTATGGCAAAAATTACTATTTCTAGCTTATATTTATTTTTTCTTGGAACACCAGCACTGTCTCTAACTATTCCTCGCTTTATAGGAATCTTGTTTTAAAACGAATAAAAGATGTGGCATGAAACTTCCATTTACAGTACACCATAGTAACAATCGTTCACTATGATCAGTATGAATATGTCTTGTTGCTTGTGGCCGCCAAATACGATTCGCATTCATCGGCAACGACCTTCGTGGATGGAAGCTTGGATATTTCCTGTTTAACTTTACGAAGCGTCGTGGCTTTTTCACAAGGAGAACCTGCTCGTAAACTTTCGAGCGTATCACTCATATTCTTGGCCTCCAAAACAATGGTAGCAGCATTCAGTGCCACACATGCCACTGATGCAGCTTGGAATACTTTCATGGCATTGGTTGTGGCTCGTTGTACTCCTGTTCGAGTATGGGAGTTACGCAATTCCTTGGTGAGCTGCATTTCTACCAGCATACCGCCAGACTCAACGGAAGAAGTCGTACTTGATTCGTCCAAGTCAGGAGTAGAATATTCGTCTGGGTGTTCTGCAATACCAGTTACCAGCGGTCTCATTACAACTTCCGGCACGGATATTTTCTCCTTCTTCATTGTGTCGGAATTGTCGTTCAAGTTACCATTACTGGCTGATGTGTTGAACTTGATACGTTGCCTACCCTTCATGTCAACATATTGATGGACATCAATGTGACCCTTTTGCAACGCCGTTTTCATAACTGTTGTCACGGCCAACAGGGAATGTACCAGTTCGTGCAATGCCAAAATCTTGTTGGCCAATTGATTGGGTTCGCTGTAGCAGTTGATCGCTTCGAACGACGTCGTTGCTGCCACGGCGGTTCCACCAAACAAAATGGAGGCAATCAGAAGAGGAGGACCTGCCGGAGACAAAATAGTAGCAGCAGCTACAAAATGAGCCGCCATAGCTGCCACTCCTGTAAAGCCCGACATTAAACCCACTCCAGAACTGCCCAGACCAATTTGATCAGTTTTGCGTGAATTGTTTTCAAGGGCCTGGGCAATGTCTTCAATGTACTGGACCGAGTACTGAAGCATTAATAATGCTCGATCGTACGAGTCAATCATGTGTGCCAAGCACTGACGTCGATGTTGATCGCTATCGTTGGAAATGGTGTACACGACAAAATCCATGGTAAACAAGGGAGCGCAGTGACCGCAAACGGTAATGCCTTCACGTCGAAAGTCACGACAGCCGTGCTTCGGACATACGGGACACGCACAAATGAGGCACGGAGGAGATTTCTTCTTGACGGAAAAGCGATTTACAACTGACGTTCGCCACTTTCTTCTTCCGATACTTTTGTTTTCGGCCAAACACTTTTCCTCTGCGTCGTTTTCATCCTTGAGACAAATGGTACAATAGGAATGAAAGAGTGAAATATCCCCAGTCACCTTCCCGCCATATTCCACTTCCAAGTTGGCTTTGCGCATACTTTCCAAAGCAAAAAATGCAGTGCAGTATTGAGAGCCATGGATAATTCTTGTTGTTGCGTTTCTGTGTTGGCAATCTGTGATGGCTCTGCAGGTGTTTCTTCTTTCTGGGATTCTTTCGTACGAGAATCAGCATCAGTAACATCGTTTTCGTCTCACGAGGATAAAGAGTCTGTTTCAACCTCTTGCTGAAGAACCTGAATTACTGGCATCATAAGATCAGCCGTGGCTTGTTTATCCGAGTCGTTTTCGCTTTGTAGCTCGTTGTTCTGTTCAGCAGGGAATTCAGTTTGAGGCTTGATTGTGTTCCGAAAAAGTTCCGAAGTAGGCATCGGTGCTGAAATTGATGTCGACATCGGTGCTGGTGGTGTGGCTACGATTTCCATCATTTTATAATAAGCTTAAGCTGGTTGAACTAATGATTGAAAGTTGATTTACTTTACCCAGTACCATACCATTAGAGCTATGATAACTCGCAGAAAAGTAAATACCGTAATACCTGGTACTCCGATGAACTGCTAGTATAGAAGACCTACTTGACTAGCTGGTCTACTCTAGTAGGTACGATGGTCGATCGAGTGCGAAAAATGCTGCGAGTAGATTTCAAAAAATTTGACCGTAGGACTTTTGCAAGACAGAGCCGGGCGAGCGGAGGCTTCTTTTGAATGAAGTGTGCGACCTTGGACACATTTTCAAATTATCAGTAATTGAAGGGTGTGCGACCTTTGAACAAGAATAATACAGTCATAATAACAGTCGGAACGATGAAAAACTTGTTCAGAAAGCAAGCAAGAGTTGGCGATCTTGTCAGTCGACAACAGTATAGAACGCGGCTGCTAGCTAGCAGCAGTAAACAGTGCTGTCAGCACTATTGCACAGTTGGCTCGTTTTGAGTACCGTGCCCTTTCTTGCTTCGTGCAGAGATATGCACATGAACTTTCAGCAATTCGCCTACTAAAGAAGGCAAGCTCAACAACGACAGCAATAGAGCAAATTGATGAAGCGCAGAAAAACTAATGTGGTCTTGCCAAATCTTCGCTCTACGAGCTACAGCATTGCAAATTCGATGACACATATGAACACCACTCGTAGCTAGTAGCGCACGTGCTTGAAGCTGCGGATCTGAAAACATTCCGTAGTATCCATCTCCCAACGAAGGAGAGAAGTTTTCTTTCTATCAGATGTTGCTGACTCGATCAATTCTCTAACGAAAGTAGTACACCAAATCCAAGAGCGAGTGCTGAGTGTCGCTATGCTGAGATAGCTTTCTTGGTGAAAGAGAGGATAGACGCGTATCTGACGTTGACCGAAGTTGATATGGTACAAGGTAAGCTTGCACTCGTTATGCTTACATCAGCGCCGAACTCTGTCCGAACTATGTCCGTTCCGCTGTCTCGTCGTTAAGTAATGGGGGAATACTTTTGCCCGAATGATTAACGGAAAATGCTAACGAGTTGAAGGACTTCAGAAGGGTTCGGTCTTGCGAAATTGTTTCCTCGTTGCTTCTCGCTTCGTCTCTTTCTTCTCACAATTTGCTTAAAACATCAAATTACGAAAAATCATTCAGCAGTACACCGGAAGATTGAAACCATGAACGAACAAGTGAATACCCACATGGCAGCTTCCGCCCTGACTTCCTGGAAACAATTTAATGGCAAACATGGCCTTGAGCACCATCAGAACGACCATCTTCATGAAGAGCAGCAGCAACAACATGCAAAACGAGCTCGCACAGGACACATGGAACAACCTGACCACTACATGATGGCTCCTGCTCATTATCGTCAGGAGTATCAGCACAAGGCTCCTGTCGCTGTCATGGCAGTTCACGGAAAGCCTGAACTCAAGCCATTCCCATTTTATTACTACAGGGATCACAGCACGGATGAAGATCCCGACCCGCTCACTCCATTGACCTTCCCTGGACGTGTGCCTAACTTTCCAGCAAAGCTACATGTCATTCTCGCAAAGCCGGAGTATGCCGATGTCATTGATTGGATGCCTCACGGCAGATCTTGGCGTGTGTTGAAGCCTCGTGAGTTCGAGACTAAGATTATCCCCAAGGTACGTTAATGCTACCTGAAAGATGAAATCATCTTTTGTGTAACTGTAAGCACACTCAACCATAACCAACTCTCTTATTTATGTGATAGTTCTTTGAACACTCCAAGTTCAGCTCCTTTGTGCGTCAAGCAAACGGGTGGGGCTTTCGTCGTATCACACAAGGCCCTGACCGCAACTCATACTACCACGAGAGGTTTCTTCGTGGACTCCCTCATTTGTGCAAAACCATGAAGCGCCCTGGAGTGGCCGAAAAGAAGGTCGTGGATCCTGACTTGGAACCTGACTTTTCCAAGATCTCGGAAATGTACCCAGTTCCCAAGAATGCTGACGAAGAGTCCATGTTTCTGCAAAAGACGCTCGAGAGTGGACCCAATTCCCGAATGCCCATTATCACCGGGCACTTCCTGAGCAACAACTCTCATCAGCAGCAGGGGAATTCCGATGTCAATTCTGTCTCCTCCTCAGAAGGCACGGCGAATACTAAATCATCATCTGTGGCGAAAGATCGTCCACGATCGGAATCTTATTCTATGTCTTCCGTGCCGCAGCACCAGGAACGCACCACTGTGACACCTGAAACGCATTTAAAGGAAAGTACGCAGCAGGAAATGATGTTTCAGGTCCCCATACCTCCCGTAGAAGGCCAACACGACCATTCCTATGCAGCAGGCTTTGCCGCTGCAGCCGCTCACTACCAGCAGCACTTTTACCACATCATGCAAAAGATGGCTGCTAGTGGTGGTCAGATGCTACCGATGCAGATGCAAATGCAAGTAGGGGGGGCCGGGGCGCAGCAGAACAATTCTGAGGAAAATAGCAGCATGGCTCGCTCCGCTTAAAGGGGCCGTTGAATTTGTTTTTTTTTTTTCGATGTAGATCGCGACAAGACAACGGATCCAAATAAGGTTTTGCATACCATTTCACATACGTTTTACACACTTACACCTTACAGCCTTGTAAAAGATAGAATATATTGCTGACTGCATATCCAGACACACCGTTGTTGTAAACTACGTAGCTACTACCGTCATAGCAGAAGAGATGAGTTCCGTTATT
>Ga0210036_1002365_pt1 | contig 20080 bp, 11 predicted proteins | sample CryGeymeta201515_FD_185469 | JGI IMG/M metagenome (GOLD analysis project Ga0210036, IMG submission 185469) | Groundwater microbial communities from Crystal Geyser aquifers in Utah, USA - Crystal Geyser metaG 2015-15 (SPAdes) (version 2) | ecosystem: Environmental > Aquatic > Deep subsurface >...
TTGAGTTACAATTGGTTGGTTGTGGAAGTTGGAGGATTTGGTTTGTTATAAAAAATTTCCCAGGGGCTCCATGCCCCACCAATAGTCAATCTGCAGTCACACCGAAATTGATGTGACAGGTCGAGCCGTTGAAGAGACTGCAAGCCAAATCAGTGCACTCTTAAACGAGAGATTTCCATCGCTCGATGCACTGAAAAAGCGATAGTCAACAAGAAATACCAATATGCCCAGTAACATTAAATAGAAGAAGTTTGAAGCATATTTGTAACTCTTCCATTTTCTTCATTACAGAATTTTGCTAGTTGGTACCAGGGTACCAAGAGGATGCAAGCCAAAGCAACACTCAAGTAGACTAGTAAAAAAAATTGAACATCTAATTTACGGGGATCACAACTATGGCGCCCGCAGGGCACCAAGGTTACCCGAAGGCAACCATTGGCACCCCGAAGGGTGACAGAGTTGATCACAACCGGACCACACCCTCCCTGAAGGAGGATAGGATCTGCTATTTAAATTGGGTGACGCGCACCCGGGGTTTGAGTTACAATTGGTTGGTTGTGGAAGTTGGAGGATTTGGTTTGTTATAAAAAATTTCCCAGGGGCTCCATGCCCCACCAATAGTCAATCTGCAGTCAGGGCTCCTCTTTGTCAAAATAGACTTGTACGTATTGATCCAACACCTCATAAGGTTGGCCTTGAGCTGGAGCACTGTTTCGATAGGCTGGTCTAGAATATATTGGAACTCTGGAAGTACTTCGTCCTTCATTTCATATAGCTGTTGGATCTCCCGGACGGCTTGTCTGGTTGCTGCTGTTGTTCTAGTTGCAGCATCGTGGCCATGTCTGTCGTCATTTCTGGCCTGCCAGGCCATAAGGTATCCTTGGAGGTATGAATCTGCGAGGTTGGTTGTCCAGGTTTGACCATTGGAGGTCTTGGTGACTTCTTCCAGGTTCTCATCTATGTATTGTGTAAATTTCTGTGTGAGTCTGGCTCTCACTTGAGTAGACTAGTAGTAAGTATTCGAGCCTGTTTTTTTCGTCACTCTCATCACTACTCTGATGGACGACGCGTAGCGGGGTTGAAGTTAGGGTTTAAAATAAGGGTATGCAAATAGCAACCTACTCTACCAGGTATCCACTCCTCCTCATGCTACCTGGTACAGTACTTTGCTGGCACCCTACTTTTAGCTCGAACAACAACACAACAACACGACAACCAACAAAGAATTTCTACCAACATGACATTATCCAAGGCCCAAGAAGATATAATCAGTCAACTCAAAACAGACCCTAAGAAAGGCCTGACAAGGGACGGTGCAGCAGAAAAGCGGGAAGAAGACGGATGCTATAATGTTGTGGATCCTCCCATCAATTGCCCTGGTTGGGTTTGTTGCTTGTTACCTTGTATCAAGTCCATTCCCAGTATGAAAGTCTTTCGTTCTATCAAGCCAGAAGATGCGGAAGTACTTCGAGATGGAAAGTGGGTGCGGTACGATGCGACCAGTTTGGTCCGTGGAGATATAATACGACTTGAAGAAGGGGATATTGTCCCAGCTGACTGTGTGGTCCTGATGGTTGAAGATGATCACATGCTCGTCGATGGTCGCTATGTGACAGGCGAAGACAGCCCCCGAAGCTGTGACAAAGATACTACCACAGGAATTGTCAAACCGATGCAACTATTTTATGGATCCCATGTGGTGCAAGGGATGGGAGAGGCTGTTGTCACTGCCATTGGTCCGAATACGATGCTGGCTCGAGTCATCAAGGAGAAGCGATTTCCTCCAGAATCCAATCTTTTGAACGATAGTCAGTACAGTGATGACGATCCGGAAGCTGGAATATCGCTGGTCAGTCGTGGCGCTCTTTCATGATTCCGTAACTTGCAGCCAGGATCACACTTCCATCGTCGGATGTAATACTATTTTTAGATACTGTACCAACTACCAACGTGAATCCTTCATCCTCAATGATAAACTAATAGAGTACCTATGACGCGGTATCAGAAACTAAGTGGGAGGGTCTAGAAATATGTTCGCTCTTGGATGAACGAGGAGGAAACTTCAAATTGACGGAGGAACAAATGAAGAGGCTTGCTGAATGAAATGACATACTCGTACTACTACTAACTACTACTAAATGTCTATAATCCACTTTTTAGGAATTGGAAACATAGGAGCTTGCTCTTTTCCTCGGTTTCTGCCGAACACAATTTTGACCTTTCTAAAAACCAAACCGAACTTCCAGCCTGCTGATTTTCAAGACCTAGCGCTCAGATATTGTCGCGTGAAAGACAAGAAGCTGCGAGGGTTGTGACAGCTGAAGATTTTTCATGCGGTATAATTGGAGTTGTCGTCGATCACATACGAAAAATAACGTGTTTGTTGCGCGTATCTCACTTGTAGAGCTAGGCAATTTCGGAGAGGGGTCGCTCCTCTATTAGGCATGTAAAGCAAACATGGTGATGCCCGATCACTGATCACTGTATTGGCAACTTCTCGGCAGACTCCATGGTCAACCCTCCTATTTTCACACACACTAAATTGCAAGTAGGATTACCCGCTGCTCTCCAGGTTCGACACAGGAATTTATTAATCACCGGAGGACAACAAACCTAGGACGACAAGAGCTGCTGTAATCTAGCTAGTACCTTTATTCAAGAGGAGCGGTCATCAACTACTTTTCGAGCTCTTCTTGGCTATGTCTTGGCGGGAACTGCTCTCACGATTGATCGAGTTACCTAATGGTTTCTCTCATCCAGCGGCTTGATTGGCTTTCAAGGTAAGCGTCGTGAAAAATTCAAATAAGGCTGGCTTGGTTCTTGGCCAAGAAGGTCGTTCCATTCAAGCAGCATGTCTTGGGTGAGTCATCGCGCCGACCCCGCTCGTATGTACGTAGAAACGTACCAGGGCAAATCAGCAATGACCGTGACCGCCGGGGCTGAAAGATCTCAACCAAAATCCAGGGAGCGTAATTTTTATTGCACATCATTACTCACAATCTTTCCTCGAGGATCGAACAAAATACTTTAGCTCTTATCACCTGCAAACAAAAAACTATCTTAAGATGGCTGATGATGAAGATATTGCCGCCCTTGTCGTTGACAACGGGTCCGGAATGTGTAAAGGTCAGTAGATATATTGTTATTTTTATTATTTTTATTATGAATTTGATCGACTGTGACTTCGATCTTGGATATTAAATTTGGTTGCGAGTAACTTGATTCCATCCACTCGGCTTCCTTGAGTCAATCTTCCGTCTTTCCCTTTGCCTCGAAAGAATTGATCTTTGGCCTTGAGAAAATCAGATCTCATCCATTGGAATGCAACTGGAGAGCTTGAAGAGACAGGACTTTTTTATTTTATGTTTGATGGAGCGCTCCGTTTTTCATGATCAAATACAACAACCAATGATTCGGACATGCCATCTCGACGACAGTAACTAACGATATTTTTAATAATATCTCCTCTTTTATTAAATTACAGCTGGATTTGCTGGAGATGATGCCCCTCGCTCTGTTTTCCCCTCTTTGATTGGTCGTGCTCGTCAGCCTGGTATCATGGTTGGTATGGAACAGCGTGATGCTTATGTTGGAGACGAAGCTCAGGCTAAGCGTGGTGTTTTGACTCTTAAGTACCCCATCGAGCATGGAATTGTCACCAACTGGGATGATATGGAAAAGATCTGGCACCACACCTTTTACAATGAGCTTCGTGTTGCCCCTGAGGCCCATCCTGTCCTTTTGACTGAAGCTCCCCAAAACCCCAAGGCCAATCGTGAGCGCATGACCCAAATCATGTTTGAGACTTTTAATGTGCCTGCCATGTATGTCAACATTCAGGCTGTTTTGTCTCTGTATGCTTCTGGTCGTACCACTGGATGTGTTCTGGACTCTGGAGATGGTGTCACACACACTGTTCCAATTTATGAGGGTTATGCTCTTCCTCATGCTGTGATCCGTTTGGATCTTGCTGGTCGTGACTTGACTGACTACCTCATGAAGATTTTGACTGAGCGTGGTTATTCTCTCACTACCACAGCTGAGCGTGAAATTGTCCGTGACATCAAAGAGTCCTTGTGCTTTGTTGCTGTTGACTTTGAGGAAGAGATGAAGAAGGCTGCTGAGAGTTCTGCTCTTGAGAAGTCCTTTGAGCTTCCTGATGGAAATATCATTGTCATTGGAAATGAGCGCTTCCGTTGTCCTGAGGTTCTCTTCCAGCCTAACTTGACTGGTCTTGAAATGGATGGAATTGCTGACTCTACCTTCCAGACCATCATGAAGTGTGATGTTGATATCCGTAAAGATCTATATGCCAACATTGTGCTTTCTGGAGGAACTACCATGTTTCCAGGAATCAGTGAGCGCATGTCCAAGGAAATCACTGCTCTTGCCCCTGCCTCCATCAAGGTCAAGATTGTGGCTCCCCCAGAACGCAAATACTCTGTCTGGATTGGTGGATCTATTCTTGCTTCTTTGTCCACATTCCAAAGTATGTGGATCAGCAAGGAAGAGTATGATGAATCTGGTCCTTCCATTGTCCACCGCAAGTGCTTCTAAATTTCTTCACCAAGCTGTATGCATTTGCACTTCTCATTCCAATTGCTTTGGTTTGAAAAATTTGGCACCTCGGTTTTGCTGCTTCTTGCGGCTGTGCAATGTCGCGTTGTAGCGCTCCAGTGTATTATTTAATACTTTTAGTTCTCTGTTTTTTGAATTCAAAAACTTTTATCCTTTTTTTTTTGAAGTTCTTTCAAGTCGCCGGCAGCCGCAACTAGGTGTTTTCAAATGCGAGCATTACTTTTATTTTTCCGAAGAGCATGTTGTTGTTCTGCAATTTATTATTGCGTACGAGTGCACGTTAGACAGCGCGTTATGGGTTCATCGTGGCTCAGGAAAGTTTCAAGTATACAAGACATCGCGCGCTTGTCTGTTTTCCCCTAGCCCGATTCTAAAAGCAGAAACACGTACTGTAGCAATCAGTGCGATCTACACTGGTACTCCGTAAATCAAATAATTATCATTAATAAATTACCATCGTATCTCATGGGTTCTTTTGAGTTACGTGTTCGGGTGGACGCGCTTGGCCTGCAGTTTTTCAGGAAGTCTGACTCGGCCCAGATTCGTCCAATCTTTTTATTAGATACCACTTCCTCTGTCTCTTGTTGTTTGATCGAACAGTGGATTTTAAATACAAACATAGTAGCAATAATAAACTACTTTCAGTTTTCAGTACCCATCATTCTACACATCATTCTTATTTGACCATGAACAATCTATTCAAACATTCTTCCTTCAAAATTCTGTCTGCAGTTTCTCGCTCTTCGTCAGCTCGAGGAGCTGTTCGAGGAGTGATGCAGTCTAACATTCAGCAGTTATCTCGGATTTCCCAATCCAAGATCACGAGCAAAACCACACCTCGCTACTTTTCGTCGGCAGCTGATACTCTCAAAGAGATCCTCCAGCGAGAATTGGATGAGGAAATCTCCGAAGGCCGCCTGGATTTGCCTGCAGAAATTGCCGAGCTGAAGGCCACGATTGAAAAGGACTGGAAAATTGTGGATGATGGAGCTGCCACAAGATTGATCCGATCGGTAGGCGCAAGCAAAGTCGTGGTATCGTTTCATTGCCAAGATACTGTCGACGAATTGGAAGAGGAATATAACGAGGAAGACAACGAAGACGACGAAGAACCTGCAGCACCCTTCAGGTTTCAAATTCTTGTAACCAAGGCTGGCAGCACTCTCGTGGTGGGTTGCCTCAGCACTTTTGGCGTCACCACTGTGGAGAGTGCCTCCGTGTCCACGGAAGATGTCGAAACAATCCAGGCAAATGGGATTAATCGAAATTTGTATCAAGGGCCTGAGTTTCCGGAATTGGCAGAAGACTTACAAGATGCCTTTCATGAATATATTTACACTGATTTGGGCATCAATGACGATGTATCTGCCTTTGTTTCCATGTATGCCGATTACAAAGAGCAATCTGAGTACATTGGGTTTTTGAAGTCGGCCCAGAAGGTTCTTTAAAGTTGGAATCATTTGCGAGACCTTTTTTTAAAATTGATCAAATCGCAGCAATCCGAAGTAAGGCACTCCTCGAGGAAGGCTTTCTTTTTCTGACTAACGAGCACAATTAATTAGATATTCGAGTATGTTAATGGTTTGAGAAGATATTTCTCATTGGCGTGGTATCAAAATGCAACACCTATAGTGTTCTTCTTTTTTTTAAGCAAGCAATATTATCTCTGTGCCCACCATCAGCAATCATCTTGGACCCTGTTGGGTCGGCAAGAGATAGGAAAGCCTTGTGCTGGATTATTGCATGACCAGGAGAATCATCCATGTGTCAAGGAAATTTCCGGTCGTTTGATTCGCAAAGCTAGAGGACACGGAAAAGTTCCACAAGCCAAGGGGAGGTTCTAGCGAGAGCACCTCAAAACGGACTCGCCAATCCCACCTTATCTATACGGAATAGCATTCTCCGTAATGCCAGTGAGCGGGTACATGTTGTATACTCGTGCACTTTTCGTGCGCGCACGAAGCATATTGCAAAATTACTTCATCTAAGAGGCAATGCGCAAATTGAGAGTCAAATTTATCAATTATTAGAAAGATGCAGATCGCGACCTTTAATTTTCACTAGGCTTTCTGCTACTGTGCTGATGACGATGTCGATAAGGGTGATCCTTGTGAGAATTCTCTCGATAATCTACAATGACAGCACACCCAGATAAAGAGAGCACATTGTAGACTTGCGATTTGTAGACACGGCCGCCAGATTCAGCTGGTACGGCCCGGTAGGCAATCATGGCATTTCCTCCCAAGGAAGCGACGTGGGCACGGGCGATGGCATTGCATTCGGTGAGAAAGCGTCGAAACTCGCTAGCTTCTCCTCCACTCGATTCGCGAACGAAATGCATGGACACAATTCCCAAATATTCTGTGACTACGGCCCCTGTGATATGATGCAAGGGGGTCAGCTCGACTGGAACTTCTGTCACTTTTAGCCAGGCAACGCCGCCAGTATGCGGCGGCGTCGAAGTCATGCTAAGAGTGAAAGTCGTGTCAGTCTCATTGCCTTTTGTGGAAGAGCTCTGTAATGGTGGGGCCAAATCGGCTACCCGGTCATGCATCATTTCCAAAGCTGTCATGTTTGGGCGGGGCAAAGCCTCGCTTGCTTGGCGGACGTGTTGGAGAGTCTTGGGGGGCTCCACAAAAGAATCTTTCCGGCCCCGAACAAAAGGGGAGATACGCGGAGATAATTCGACCGAAGCTCGTCTTGGTGATAGTAGCGGAGACTTCGATGACGTATCCAAGGAATCCGAGGTGCATGTAGAGCTTATGGACGCGGAAAAGCCAGGTTCTTGCTCCATGGTCCCGCCATATTCATGCTCGTAAAATTTGACATGCAGTCGTTTCATATGCTCGCTCAATTTGTCTTCAATCACCGTCGATCTATTTACACCAATCGGAGGCGAGATTTCGAAGTAAGAAGACATATTTGTCTCGATTTCATGTAAAAGTTCCCGGAAATCGGAATCTTCCTGTCTTCTTGTCTCTAACTCGTCTGCTTTGGTGTCATCACTGTCATTGTTCGCTCCATCTTCTTTGATTTTTGGTGTTTCGTATCGTCGTTCGCATACAACTTTGCCCATACAAATCAGTTCTACAGTGTCATCCGGAGTCAGGTTAACCTGCGTACGAAGCCCACAAACCACTACAGGAGCCATCGTTTTGATCTTGTCGCAAAGCTTGACAAAGAGTTCCTGGAACAGACTGGAAAATAGCACATTGCTGCGCGTTCCTCGAGAAGCTGGGTTCCACTTGTACCGTAAAACTGACATGACCATCTGTCCGTTGGCTTCTTCCGATTCATTTCCTCCAATGCCCGTGCCGAACTCAGGCATGTATTCGCTCGTACAGAGCCGGACCCCTTCAGGCAATTCTCTATCAAGCAGTACACTGAGAAGATCCTCGTCCGTCTCATCGTCAATCTCCAACACAAAGGGCTGCTTATCGTCACGATACATTCTCCGCCTTCGCCGACGTCGCAAACGTCCCTTGTCGGCTACAAGCTCCTCTGCCTTGACCTTAATTTCCAATTCATCCAAGTCTTCCATATCTGAAGCAGTTCCGAGCTGCCGATTCTCTTGGCCTTTGTATAATTCACTGCCAGAAGCGAAGGCATCGTAATCAGAACCTCCAGAGTCAGAACGATTTGAATACCTCCCGAAAACAGAGGAGTCAAGGCCTGACGCCTCCCCTAATGCAGCCCTGGAGTCAAAGTTGCTATCTTCGTCATTATCGTCGCCTACTTCCTTTTCGCTTTCGCTTGAACTGGAACTACTTGACGACGAACTGGATGAAGAACTTGACGAAGACGACAGCCCTGACGAGTCACCTTCATCGTTATGCTTGGCAGTGTTTGCATGTGCGTTAGCCTCTAGAGTTTCGGTTGTTTGACCTTCATTCGTTGGTCCTTGACGAGTCTCAGTGACGCCATCTGCTGTGCCGTCAGTACTCAATTTACGGGAAGCTGCCTCACCTTTTTTCCTTTTCTTTTGGTTATCCGTTTTTGAACCCTCTCGTCGTATCTGCGTTTGTTTTATCTTCTGTGCATAGCGTTTTCTGGCGCGATTGGCATGCCTCTGGGCAGCACTTGCTAGACGCTGGCGATTCTTTGCCGAAATGAGCTCAATCTGACGTTGGAGCCGCAAAAGGCTTTGATCTTCTTCGTCCTGAACTTCAATTGTTCTGGATATCTCTAAGACTCGTGGAGCTGGCATTGCTGTGCAATACACGGCAGTTGCTGTTACCGTTGAAACGATCAATCGTTGACCAACGTCTACTTCACTTTTCAATGCAAAGGCTGCATTTCGACCAATCACCTTGAGCTTCAACATGAGCTGCCGTGCGAGCTCGTACTCCACAAATGGCAATGCTTCGCTCACAGCCAGCGCATCGCTTTCTCCAGTGGATGCAGGGCGCGATCGGCACACTCGTGCTTGAAGAAAGACACCACCTCCGCGAATAGGGAGACTATCAGGAGGCTCAACCGTTGCTAGAAGAACTTCCGGGACCCATTTTTTCCCGCATAGGAGACAAGGTACCAATTTCATGTTGCTGAAGGGAGCAATACGGTGATGATATGGCACATGACAATACGAACATGGTTTGGCTCGACGAGCCCGAAGAACCATTGGCTTTCGATCTGGATCTTGCTGACTGGGAGACAAAGGGAAGTCGCCATTGGCTCCGTCTCCCTTGCTATAGGCCCGAGACATACCCGAAACACGTTTCAATCGTCGATTAGTCCGTTCTGTTCGATGTCTGGGCTGATTGGCAGAATCTGAATTATGGCCATCACCGTCATCGTTGGCCTTGCTGGCACTACGAGTCTTTCCTCCACCGTTCCAGCCATCTTGATTGCTCCACAGACGTTGTGAGACTGCTGTCAAATCTGGGAGTCCTCTGACACTAGCAGCTGTTCCTGTAATGCTCAAAATGGCAACACCGTCGTGAATGGTAGAAGCCTCTAAGTATCCGATAACATGTGAGCAGCACAGGATTTTTGCGTGGGCCCTGATTTCATCACGGAGTTCATTCCACCAACTATCTCGCGTTTCTTGATCTAGCAACGAACTTGCAAGATTTCCCAAATACTTAACACTTCGAGCCGTGACTAATCCACCAATGCGGACGCGAACGTTCTGATCAAAATATCGCAGAGTCAAGAGCTGAACCTCTTCATCGTGGGATGCTTCGCGATGTCGTACCGTATTGGCAGCAGCGGCGGCTGCAGCCTCGGAAAGAAAGTACCTAGAAGACAGTTTGTTTTCCAGTGTAAGATCCGGCCGCTCCGAGCTTTCAATGGCAAAGGACGGCCGCTCACTGGCGGCTTTATCGGTGGCTCGTTCCAGCAACACACAAGTTCCGTAGGTTCTCGCCACGATTCCTGAATCTCCCTCTACGTCAAAGTTCTGATGATACCCGAGCACGGCATTCCCTCCCATATCCAAGACTGTCTTGCACATTCGTCGTCTTACACATGAATCTAACAAATACAAGAGCGTTTGTCGGGTCTCGTGGGATGTCCTGGCCCGTTTGAAATCATCGTTCCATTGAAATTCAGGGTCGGATGCAACCACCAACTCTTCCACGAATCCAAAGACGTGACTGACTTTGTATCCAGCAACTGGATCCAGTGTAGAGAATGGCAACAATCGGACACCCGCTGAAGAATCTCGAAAGATATTTTCGTCTCCAATATACCTGAGCTTGATGCTTAATCCCAGTTCTCCGCGAACACCGCCTAAGGTATCATAAAGGGGGAAATATCCGTCAATCACTCCCGTACCGATCCCACCCTTCCAGGCATCCAAGCGCAACGACTCTCCGCCTCTGCTTTCTTCTTCTTCTCGTGCCGCCTGAGTACTGAGGAGTGGATTTAAATCAATGTAAACTAGCCCGATAGATTCATCGGTCGAAATGGCGTCCCAGTCGCAAACGCGAAAAATAAGGGGCTCGTCTTGTAATATGCTGTCCTGACCAACATCAAATCGAAACTCTTCGTCCCAGGTTGGATTGAGACTCCGCCGACAGACTTTAGTTCTGGCCGTGTATCCCTTCTGTGTGTGACTACTGCTGCTGGGTGTGCCACCGGTAGTACCGCTGTGATGAGGATGATTGTGGCCGTGATCGTTGTTGTTGCTGCTATTGCTGTGATTATATGAATGATGGTGATGACTGTTTAGTTCTTCTTCTTCCGTACTTGCAATCAAGTTGCTGGAATGCCCTCCCAAACTCACGTGCACGTAAGCATCCAAAGACGGAGGACCAGGATGAAAAGAAGGCGACAAGACGGAACTGGCGGCAGCGGCTAAATTAGGACGGCGACTATCCATCGGTGGAAGATTACGGGCGCCCTTTACGCGGACTTTCACTGTGGATGGCATCTTGACTCTAGCTAGCAATGTAAGCAGGTGGGCGAGAGAATTGTAGAGGTAAAAAGACAAGTAATAATAAAAAATGTTATGGATACTCTGTTTTCGATTTCCCGCACCTCATGGAAGCAGCGTGCGTCCAATTAACAGGTTAGGGTTAAAGGATAAAAAATATGATTGCCTTTACTTAGATCTGGTGTAGTAGTCTAGTCTACCAGGTAGTACTAGTACAGCAGAGCATAAGCGACGATTTATATCACAAGAACGATAGAAAACCAAAGGCTAGCAGGCGGTTGATTATGCGTTCAAATAATATTGTTCTTATTGCGTATTAAAAAGGACAGAAATCAGTCTAGGGGAGTCCGTCCTGTTTTTCGCAAATCGCGGCACATATTCTTGTGGTGGCTTTCATTGGTTCCTCCTCCAATCTCAAGTAGTTTCGCGTCGCGCCAAAGCCGTTCTACAGTGTACTCCCCAACATATCCATACCCTCCCATTACCTGAATTGCTCTATCGGCAACGTTTTTGGACATCTTGGCGCAATATAGCTTCGTTCCGTCTGCATCTAATCCATTTCCGTGGGTAGTCAAATCCAAGGAATTAGCGATTCCGTAAACGTAGCAACGCCCTGCCATATACTCAGCATAACTTTCAGCCACCATTTTCTGTACCTGACCAAATTCATAAAGATTACGTTTACCAAACGCTGATCGCTCACCAGCATACCCTTTCATCTCATCAACAGAACGACGAGCAATGCCGCAAGCCATGGCCGCTAAACCCAATCGCTCCACCTCAAGATTGCGCATCATACAAAGAGTGGCTCTATTAACTTCGCCTATAACATGAGTATCGGCTGGAACAAATACATTATCAAAGACCAGTTCAGCAGTATTGGAGGCCCGCATTCCAAGTTTGTCTTCAATCTTTTGGCCGCATGCAAGTCCTTCCATACCCTTTTCGACTACAAATTGGGTAATATCTGAATTGTTCGGACCTGTTCTGGCGTAGACCAAAAAACAATCTCCCGTACTTCCATCGCCATCATTGGTTAGAGTACCGTTAGTAATCCACATTTTTGCGCCGTTGATGATGTATCCATTCAATGTCGAGTCAAACTCTGCTTTTGTTTTCATGCCGAGCACATCCGTTCCGGCATTGGGTTCGCTCATGCACATGCCGCCAATTTTTGCTCCAGAACAAATATCCGGTAGAAAGCGTTGTTTCTGTTCGTGGCTCCCGTTGACGGCCAAATTATTCGCCAAAAGGAGTCTTTGAAAAGAATTTGAGGTTGAATATTTCCACATGAGATTTCCGACAATCCATAACCACAATGATGAGGAACCTAAATACAATTTCGCAAACTTACGAGTGTGCCAAGTATGATAAGCAAAATGCAGGATCGGAATAGGATAATTCTTCGTGCACCAGGCAAACTGCTGCCGCATCCAAGCCCGTACCGCCATATTCTTCGGGAACTGTCAATCCCAAAATTCCCATGCCTTCGTCTCCGAGTTTTCGAAACAAGTCAATATTAAATGTCTCCATTTTGTTGAATTCGCGGGCTTGTGGCTCGACCTGCAATAAGTACAATGGAAATCGGGCGAATCATCATTGGTAACAAAAAGTAAGAAGTGACAACATCATATATTATAGAACAGTTAATAATACAAACAAAACAAAACAAACAATACAACGCAAAATCCTACCTCCCGCTCGACAAAGGTCCGCAGCATTGATCGTAGTGTTAAATGTTCATCCGTGGGATTGAACAAAGAACTGAGGGAGGGCATATGCAGCGAATCATCATTGCAAGTCGGAGTCGGAGGAGACGACACGGCAGAAGACAAGGATCGGCAATCCGGCTTGACAGCAGATCTGGCGGCGACCCTTCGGACCATAGGACGAGCCGAAGAAGCGAACATACTGGTAGATTTATGACAAGGCTATGTCGACAAAATAGATTGATGCACGCTGACATCAATCATTGTTGTGAGAATCATTTCAAAGAATTCTCTCTGCGACGAGGTGCGAGAAGCTTCAACTACTAGAATGTGACACGACGTCAATTTTAGTCCCGTGAGCAAGTGAATCTCGTGTTCACTGCATTTAGGGTGCAGGTTCAGCATCGGAAAGCCAAGATGATAGACAAATCTGCATTCTGAATGCATTTAATTTTGCGTTTTCGGCCAGTTACATACAAGCTAGAAGAAGTAGGCGCCTATGCTCTTTCTACGTGCTGAATATGCGAATCAATCTGCCGAGGCTGGATTGATTTTCCAATGATTTGGTAGACTTGCCCCATCTTCGTAGCCCGTCATTTCTTGTTTTTCATTGGATATCGCACCAAATTACACATGAATCGAGCTTCCCAATTTCTTTTCCCGAATGCGCTTGCGTCGTTCTCGCAATTCTTGTTCACGATGATCGATGACACACTGGTTCGCAGCTTTGTGGGGTTCAAAACACCTTTGGAGATGAAAGTAGTACCATTCGGGACCGTTGCTTGTATCGAGTCCTCGTTTCAAATATTCTTCCTGCATCATTTTTGAGTGTAAGATATTCGTATGGAGAGAATAGGTGGCCAAGAATTGCAAACCGACATAAAGAGCGGTTGAGTGTGCTTGTTTCGCGTCTTGTCTTGCGTATGGAAACATTGCTAAAAACACTTTCAAAAGAGCAAATAGCACCAATCTTCGCACTCCTTAACATCACATACGCACCTTGGACTTGACTAAGCATTGATTGTGAGCTTGAATTTTGCGCAGGCAAAACTTGACACCCTGAGCACGCAGCTCTTTTTCTGTGACGGCAATGACAACGTCGTCTTTGGGAAAGATCATCGGGTTGATACCCCTTCTACCGATATTGGTGGCGGCAGTGGCCGGCATGTTTGTGTGTGTTGTTGTTCTTGTTCTTGCTAACAAGGTCGTTAAATGTTTCCGTTGCTGTGTTATCGTTTGCTCACTTAATATGATTGGAAAGGTGTTCAGTACTAGAATAATCAACGAGATCTCGTCGGCAGTGATGTATTCGGAGGCTGGTTGAGCTGCAAGGTGTACAATAATAGTCGTGCAACAAGTTTGTTGTTTGATCGTCTGTCCTGTGCTTTCGTATATTAGAGTTCAGGTGCATCGAAGAAGAAGAAGAAGCCCGACTGTACGTCAGCTTTCTTTTAACAAGACTGGACAAAGCGAGCGAGAAAGCTCCATCTATCGTCCATACTTACCATGTTACGAAATTTTGAGAAAGAATTTGTCAAGCTCACCAGGACAGTAATCTTGTCGTGTATTATTCTAACCTTTCGATTTCCCATCCTCATCGATTTGTTCCTGACACTATTAGTTTTCATGATTTTAAGTGATGCAAACATACAATTTTCCCGTTGTCGTTGAATAGATTCTTATACCTCTCCTTCAACTCAAATTCTTGCAACACGAAAACTAAAACTAAAACTAACACGATGTGCAAAGCGACGGAACCGTCCAATTCCGTCCCATCTCCAGTGGGAGGTCCCAAAAAGATTGTCGTCGTACAGCCACGGCAGCAACAACAACGAAAGCGTCGCGTTGTGACTTTTGCAGAAGATGATAGAGTCGAAGTCTTTGAAAAGGATTACAACCACGACGATAAGAGGAACATTTGGTACACTGCGAAGGAGTGCCAAAACATGAAAAGTGAAATCTATCGTATGGTCAAGTTTGCCAATATGCAGGAATCCCAAGTACTCGACAGTGATTCACAAATCGCGAAAGATATTGAAGAGATTCTGTCCCGATGGAACTGGCGTGGATTGGATCACCTGCGAAGGAAGCAGTCGCGCAAAGAGATTCGCAAACTTCATGCCCGGGATCTTTTGCACTTCACTCGATTTACAAAATGCAGTGATCCTGTACAACTTGGCATTTTCTCAGCTAACAATAGCACGGGAAGTGTCCAACGGGCTCGACAACTTGGGCTTCTAGATGAACAAGAAGCATTGGAAATTTATAATGATGACAATGTCAATGTGAATGCTGACTGGGACGGTGTCGACGTTCAAACAAGAATGAAAGCCTCCTCCGACAAAAAGCCGAAACAGAATAAAAAACCTGTGCACATAAAGGAAATGAGCATCTGCAAAGAGAATGAAAATTGCGAAACTGGACAATCGGTTCAAAACATGTTTTCCCTCCGGATTTCGTCGCCCTACCAAATGCTAACGATGTTACTACCTTGTGTGTATCAACACTAGCACACATTCGCGTACACTCATAGTAAGATGGAATACCTTAAGCTTGAATTTGCTATTTTTCGCAACTTGATGTCTTACAAATCAGCGTTTGAATGTTAGTCCTATTTTCAATCAGTTAGTTGGGACGGCCCTTAGGAAAGCATGTGTCCGTCAATTGAAGGGTAGTCTTCGTCTTGTCCAGGTATCCTAGAGTACCCATTTTGGCAAGATCTTTGTCATAGCCTGACAATTTGCTCATGTCATAGCCCAACTTTTCCGCAACAGCCTTGCGATCGTGGACTTTGCCGTCCACAAGAGCCTCGAAAATGGTGCAGGCTTTCTTGCTAAGCAATTCCTTGATAACTTCGTCGTGGAAGTTCGCATTGGTGAATGATTCCGGGTCGAATACTCCAACAAATGATATTCCTTCGTCCGTGAGAGCAATAGTTTCACCTGAAGGATAAAGCAGCAAGCCCTTCTTCTTGATTGCTCCCAGGCACTTCTTGAAGGCTTCAGGCGTCTTGCTGTTCTTGGACATGCCCTGTACCATGCTGCGCTTTGGCTCTTGGATCCCACCAGCGTGGAGTTTTCCAATGGCTTGAAGGATAGCCTCCTCTTTAGGAGACACCTTTACTGCATTGCTGCCCTTGTTGTGTTTGGCCTTAACAATCTTCTTAGAGGGTTCTGCGGAACTTAATTTCTGTCCCTTGCTGTTTCCGTTTGATTTACCTACAGATGAGTGGGCGATGACGCGGCAGATGTTAGACCCAGACTTTAAAAATTGAATGAAATGCACGTAATGGAAATGCATATAAACTATGCGAGACTAAGCGCATGAAACATACCCATGGTTAAAAGAAACAAAAAAAATTATTTTTGCGACGAGGAGTTTGCTTAAACTTGCAAATTTGTAAGACTTGGAGAGGTTCCTTTCAACTAATAATCGTCGAGGTTTTCTTCGTTTAGATATCCCAAGCGTGGTGCAAAAAAAAAAACGCTCTACGCTCGCGCTTATAGGCAGAACAGATAGATTATGAGAATCGTGACCATTCCGCTTTGGAATTGCAAACCTGAGTAATAGCAGGACTAAGTGTTGGCCTTCGCTACCAATCTGGACCGCTTGCATGGGATCTTGTCAACATTCACGTTGGACACCTTGGACTATGATCGCCGTGGGAAAATATGGGCATAAAAGACAGAACCTTTGAGGAAGCCTCGATCCACGCAGACACGGCAAAAGAAAACACGTCGGCTGGCTGGAATTCCTACTGTTAAGAAACAAAAATACCCTTTGCGTTTCAGGTGTAATTACCATGAACGCAAAAGAAACCGACAACATGAGGTGAGCATCAACTATTTCAGAAACGTACTACGAAATTTTTCATATATTTTCGCTTAGACAGCAGAAGATGCTGCTTCGACGACCTTGGGAGCGCTGCCGCCCGCGATGCTGGTCAGCAATTCCGCCACTTTTGGAATGGATACCAAGGATGTTGCCGTCACTGCCGTCAAAACGAGGCACAATCCAGCAAAGGCAAATGCTTCTTGTTCTCCTTTGATGCTGACAACTCCAAGACTAAGTCCGGCGGATCCAATTCCTAAACCACGAGAGACAGGATCTTTCACTCCCCAGGCATTCAATGTTTTTACACCGATCATACCACCAAAAACGCCTGTCAAAATGATGAGAGTTGCTGCAATGGCTACGTCTCCGCCTAGCATTTCAGCGATGATCATACCCAAAGCTGTTTGAATGCTTCGGGGCACCGCGGCTAAGCGAAAAACAGCACCTTTGGGTCCTCCCAAACCGATCAAACGGCAGGCAGCGGCTGTTCCAAAAAGAGAACCGACACTGCCAACCACGACACCCGTGAGAACGGCCGGCAAATTGTTGGCAATCAGAGTCTTACCCTTATTCATGCCAACTGCAAAAGAAATGACGGAAGGACTCAGGAGAAATAATAGCATGTCTCCGGCACCGGCTTGCATGGGTGTCAATTTCTTGAAAGTGTAAGCCTGAAGGACTTGGACCATGGATCGGCCTGTCGCTTTGCCCGTGACCTGAGCAATGCCCAACATCAACAAAGCAGTCGTCAAGAGTGGATTGGCAATCTGGGTAACGTGGCTGGGTAGGCGTGCTGCCCACACATAAGAAGCCAACGTCGCAATTCCCATGAAGATAGTCTCTATTGGCTTTTGAAATTGCGGCAAAATTTCTTGGCGAGTAGCGACAATGCTAATGATACCAGATATAACAAAGCTCAGGCAAAGGAATCTTTGCGTCTCGAGAGCATAGGGTTTGGCAGCTGATGACGCTAATGCTTGAAATCTAGACTTGCTATTTTTCTTGCCGCTGTTGCTGTCACTGTCACTAGTAATGCCAAGAAAGGAACGAACGCTCAAGACACTATAGGTAACAATTGCCAAGCTGTAAAAGAAGCCAACAACCACAACCCCGAGAGCCTTTACCATTTCCGTCGAAGATCCAATTGCATCCAAGGGTGCTAAAGGCAACATGGTGAATCCTGGCACAAAAAAGACGCCCATCCATTTGGCCAATAAGGAAGCACCGGGACTAAGCGCCTGGCATAAAGAATTTCCCAGGCTGCTTCCAGACCCACTGCCCGACAAGTCACCTAGAATCATGACGGCAAATAAGGCAACACATCCCGCCAATTGCGCTGGAAAGCGAATTTCATTGAGTTGAAAGAGTTTTCGAAAAGCCATTTCAATACCGATGAAACTTGCAAGCCCGATGAGTTCCTGGCCAGTGGGAACGTCGCTCGTTTCAGCAACCACAATAGTCTTTGCTCCTCCCCGAACGATTGACTGTTGATTATTTTGACCGATACTTTTGGTAGGCGCAATATTGGCCGTAGCAACCGGTTTGGTGTGGCGACGAGCCGAAAAGGTGGTACCTTGCAAAGTACTTGTACTGGTCGACTTTGCGTGTGATGCTGGAAGCTGAAGGGCAAAAGCCAAAAGCAGACATGCCGCTGCTTTTATTGTCGAGCTTCGTAGATTAGAAGTCATGATCAAAAGTTATTTCTTTCGGGTTCAGTAGTATGGTTAGGTTGCGATCTCACTACTCCCTGTTTATGACCTTTGTGTTGACAGTTGACAGGCATGTTTTTGGTTGAATTAAATAATTTTTACTGATGGTCATCCAAAACCCTTGGGCTTGTTGTCAAAGGTATCTTTGCAATAATATGTTCACCTGCGTAAAAAGCTAGTGTGGAGACTACTTGAATATTAGAGTAAATATTAGATATTATGACTAGAGTAAAGAGACTAGTGGTGTGTGTGTATAGGAAGCAGGCATAGGCACACGACCTAATAGAGTAAGACCTAACTCCTGAGTCCTATGGCAGTCCACCTGGGCTTAATTTGCCTGGACGCACAATTACGTCCTCTTATCAAGAACACCAGTTTCCGTTCTTGACACTGTCCAGTAACAATCTACAATGAATGCTTGTTGCAGTGTCGGGCAGCAATGGAATACTTCTCCTGTGTAAGCATGCCTCCCTCATCCTTCGCTACAGAAAGACTTTGCTTAGCACGATGACCTTGCGTTTTCGAAATCTAGAACCAACGACACGACCAGGCTAAGGACGTTGGATGACACAAGTTGAGTAGACAATTGGATTATATGCAGCGATTTCCAGGTAATAGCAGTTGAATCAAGCTATTCGTTGTTACTCCCTCTTCGAAAAAGTTGGCTGTAAAATGCGTCCGCGACTCTCTTTATTCTCGTCGCAGTTAGTTCTGTCCACCCGTGCAGCAGAAGCTCATACTTTGCTTGCGTTGTTTTCCTAATGTGCCATTTCATCTTTACATTTCGTTTTGCAGAGTTTCTTCTTTCTTGCCTTAGGCAAAAATTTCATTGTGCAACTCCTCGGGCTTGGGAAACGTGCTGTCAACCTCTCCCTTTAAGGCAATTAAATATGCTATATGGTACTCATCACGATCCTCAAAGAAATGCCAGAGATCCGAAGGGGTAGCTGGGGTTAGTGTTCCATCCGGACAAAACTTCATAATATCGAATTGCTCTCGCTTCATGGAAATGTCTCGAGGGTGTCCCTTCCTGAGTTGATTGTATGCATCTTCATCCACATTGAGAACAAAGGTCCGCTGCAGACTATGAATATGATTATCTTTCTCCTCCTTCTGGTTTTTGTGGCGATCTTCTTCAGCGCCATTTGAAACGTCGCGAGGAGGGCATGTGTAATGGATTTGTTTGAAAGGCATAACGAAGGCGATTGCTATTGTCCTTTGTGATTATTCGAGGGGTCCTCAGGTTAGTCTTTGTTTATGTATGCGTTATGGGATTACTACTTTGTGTTTTTCTTGTTCGTCGCGCTGTGTACCGTTCCCGTAATATTCGATTCGTCATTCGTAAAAGCGAGTCGAATTGAGGCGCGGGTTCTTCATTTTTTTTGATGTGATGTTTTCGATAGCTTCGCATCTATTCGTACTACAGTATGTTGAATAGACAATTCAAACACTATGTCTATACTTTGGTATGGTCACTTGATGATACTCTGTATTTATTATTAGATAATACTGTTAAAGTGAGAGGACTCTGATATCACTACTTGATATCAGTCCTAGATACTACTAGTAGTGCCTTGAAACGTAGGATTCATAGGACCCATAACCAGTTCTTTCGCCAACACACTCCTGTGGTCACGACCGCTGGCCTTACTGCCAGACGTGACCAAACACTCACTCTTAACGTTCGGGGCACTCCTACTTGGATTCTGTGCCGAAATGACACCCATAATCTGGTCTCTGAAACGACTGAACAGAGCACCCTGGTTGGGTTTAGTCATAAAATCACCAATCATGTCCTCGGTAGGACACCATTCTACTTTCATTTCTTTCTTCTGAATCCGATCAGTCACAAAGAAATAACGAATGTTGAT
>Ga0210036_1002369_pt1 | contig 20043 bp, 11 predicted proteins | sample CryGeymeta201515_FD_185469 | JGI IMG/M metagenome (GOLD analysis project Ga0210036, IMG submission 185469) | Groundwater microbial communities from Crystal Geyser aquifers in Utah, USA - Crystal Geyser metaG 2015-15 (SPAdes) (version 2) | ecosystem: Environmental > Aquatic > Deep subsurface >...
GGACTACGGCAGTTTACCTTGTCTCCTATTAGGGACTATGATAGGACTCAGGAGTTAGGTCTTACTCTATTAGGTCGTGTGCCTATGCCTGCTCTGTATCCACACACTAGTCTAGTTTACTCCTATTTGCCATAATATTTATCTATGAATATCTAATAGTCTCCACACTAGCTTTTTACGATAGCTACAGTAGTAGGTAGAGCTGCTCTAGCTAGTCTACTAGTCTACTATAGCTAATTTTATGTTCACAGTGCAGTCCCTTGTCTCATGGTAGTAGCTAATTCTTGCCTTGTGAAATTCATTCTTAGGCAGATTGGTCGATTCGATCATACCCATTCCTGGCCTTGTTGAATTGAAATAAAATGATGGTAATGTATTATCACCAAATCCGGGGGATTTCTACCCTGGGATTTGGAAAATTATCCCGGGATGTAAAAAAATTCCTGGGGTTAGCCCAGTTTATGGCATTTGTTGGGCTTATGTATTGTGAACACTTATTTTTAACAGCATGTGATCTAATTACTATCTCAGTGCTATTTTATTAAATAGATAATGGCCCGTTGGCCGTCAATTAAGCACTTTTAAGCTAGCATTTAACAGGTAGCTGCTGAGCCACTTTAATTTAATTTGAATCAACAACTTCTTGGAGACCGTGTGTAAAAATAACATACCCACCCATCTACAAATGAGAGGTAAGAGGTCCATGCTAAGAATTTTGTATTTACTTCTTGTTCAAAGTAGATGAGTTTTATGGACTTTGTGTCAAGTCTGATTATAGAAAACTTTAGTACTCTACTTTGAAAATAGTAAGCTAAATATTCATTAGTATGGTTGGATTTTGATGTCTGAGCTCCCTTTGGTAGGTTTGACTACTATATAAAATTTCAGTACACCACTTCTTCTAGGTAAATATTTATCAGTACCTGGTAGCAGACAAATAAAACTTTTAAGGCCACCCACTGGCTGAGTGGTTGGTGAAAAAAAATAAAATAATGGCAATCACTTTAACTTAAGTACTAGTAGTAGACCAGTAACTCCTGAACCACACAAGAGGTTCGTTGTGCGGGTCGGTGGGCTGGACCACCGATCCAGCGACAAATCCGAAAAGCAGCCGTCGGCAGGCAGATCACTTTTTAACACCAGGGTAGGAATACAGTTTTCTGGGCTAGTAAATGATTACTACCAGGTAGAGTACCAGAGCATTTTTTACTTCCTATGGTACCTGGTATTGGAATACACAAATAATTATTTGTAAACTGTACGTGGTACAAAAGTGTTACTGGTATTATTATTACTCTGGTGAATGTCAACAGATAACACTTTAGTTGCAGTTGACGGAACGTCCAGAGTGCTGTTTGGTAAACTTGCGCAACCGAGATTGAATTTTTTCATAGAAATAGTCGGAGTAGATTTAAATGTCCCATTTATTACTACTAGTATTACTGCTGAGAGCGATACTGATAATCCCCGAGCGTCTTATTCTGGAAATCTTTAAATCTTGGGCATAATAATATCTCAACCGTGGCTGCATCAAACTCGAAAGGTTTGCGGAAGCAAATTCTTGTTCCTTTCACGAATTATTACCACTGGAACCTGTAGTAGCATACGCTGCTACTAATATCGGCGGTCAGTGTTATGATCCCTGTTAATTTCGACAAAGAACTTTTTCAAAAGTACTACTAGTAGTAGTAGATACTGTACTTAGTGTACCGCTACTTACTCGAGAAAAAGGTACCGGTACTACTGTACCAGTATTTGCTTACTTCAAGTAGTACTATATTTTCCTACTGGTACCAGGCCAGGTACCATATAGTAGGGAGATCATGATCTTGTAACTTCCTTTTGCCGCCACCGAGTTGATAAATAATAATAGTAGCCAACACTTAAAGGGTAATATTCTCAGACAGTCACCAGCGATTCTCGATCATTCACGAACGGCTTATTTTTGTGGGATGATACCGTACTGTACCTTGTACTGACCACTACCTTTCACTTTATTTAACAACCACATTTGTACCAGTACCGGCGACGACCATCGACGATTATCTGTTGACAACGTCTCATAATTTCTTTGAAATCGTATCTGTGCTTTCAAAGCATATTACTGTTATTATTACTTGGCCTCAAAGATAAAATAAATCTACTGGTACGAACGTACGAACAAAGTTTTGTTTGACTTGTTTCTTGTCTTCTGCTGCTACTACCTGTCACTTTGCTTTGCCTTCAAATACCTACTTTACTGTTGATAAGGTGGACGTCTCGTCTCGGATTGCCTTGTCTCGCCTAGCGCCGCCTGACCTTGACCACATCTTACTTGTTCCTTTTCCAGATACACCAACAAAATGAAGCTCCTCTTCCTCTCTATTGCCCCTATTATTTGCGTGGCTGGCTCAAAATCTGAAACGTCCTTTCTTCGTCGTCTGGATGGTATTGACGTCGTACAGTTAAATGTCATAGAAAACGCCAATGGTGTTGCTGAAACAGGCCAGTTTTTTTGTGACAATCTTCCACCCCCGTATGATGGGTTTGATGGATCTATTTTCAAGGATGACACCGGTTGCAACGGTGCTGGCAATACGGAGAGGTATCCTGCAAGCGGTTCCTATGACAGTTTCGGAGGCTGCTGGGAGAACCTTTATTTTGAAACCAAGTGTCAAGCAGAAGACAAGATTGAAGTAACTCCTCATTTCTCAAACAATCCTACCGACTGTTGCAACATGCACTTTAAACTCAAGACCGGTGTAGCAGGCACAGGTCTCACTGCGATTGACAACGACACGGTGGACGTTAAGTCCGGGACAACTTATGTATTGAGTATCGAAGGCCAGGGCAATGGTGTCAGCAATGTCGAAGTTTGTTATGAAACCTGCACTGTAACCACTACAACCACCACCACGGCCGCAGACACTACAACCACCACCACGGCCGCAGACACTACAACCACCACCACGGCCGCAGACACTACAACCACCACCTCTGCCGCAGACACTACAACCACCACATCATCCGGAGCATTCGATGATCCCCACTTTTTGACCTGGAACAACACTTTCTTTGACTTTATGGGTAAGCAAAAATCACTTGTACAACGCTTCCTTAGCCCGAAGTACTTATTGCCTAACTCATTCACTTACTCTTAACACTGCTCTGTAGGTGCCTGTGATCTCAAGCTGATCACAGCTCCCTATTTTGCACCTGGCCTTATTCTTGACATTGACATTCGCACTACAATTCGATATGAATATTCTTACATTGAGAGCTCTGTTATCAAGATTGGAAACAGCACTTTTGAAGTTTCCAGCTACGGCAGCTACTTGGTTGATGGTATCTCTAATGCCGACATGCCTGCCACGCTTTCTGGTTTTACTGTTGAGCACTTCCATCAATCCAAGAATGTTCATATCTTTGAGATTCAGTTGGGTGCTGGAGAGAAGATTGTTGTCAAGACCTTCAAGGATATGGTTTCTGTCAAATTTGAAAATGCTGACGAAAAGAGGTTCCGTGGTAGCCAGGGAATGCTCGGAAGCTACGACAAGAATGGACTCATGCTAGCCCGTGATGGAGTCACCCAATTGGATGACGCTAACGCCTTTGCTGCGGAGTGGCAGATCAAGGATGATGAGCCCATGTTGTTCCAGACCCGCCGCGAGCCTCAGTATCCTCGAGCTTGTCGGCTTCCATCTGCCCAAGTTGCTGAAACCCGCCGCCTCGGCGAGTCAACTGTTTCCGTCGAAGATGCTGAAATTGCTTGTGCTTCTTGGCCCAAGGAGATTGCCAGTGCCTGTGTCCATGACGTCTTGGCCACTGGTGACCTTGATCTCGCTGCAGCTGGTGCGTTCTAAATTTACGGAAAAATTCCATGACAACATATGGTTTCATGTTAAGAGAAAACATATGCAATCTGTGCTGCATTGATTTGATCATGCTGTAGGCACATTCAAATATATATCTAGTTGTGAGTCTTATGACATATCCGCTCTTGCTTCCCCTAATAGTCCTATCTCTAGTAGCATTGTAGTGCTCGTGTCAAAACCGAGTGTGTACCATACTAGTAATTTGTTTTTTGGTTTTCCTTATAACGGGTCCATGTCGTCGAGAATCATCCGAAGTCGATCCTTCTCGCTCATGGAAGCTTCGGAATCTTCATTATTGTCATCGTCCTTGTACATAATATCGTACACATCCACCTTATTCCCCTCGTCGTCTCGTGGATATGGTGGATTGAGCCAATACGATCCAGGAGTGGCAATATCTTCCAAATACAATTGGTAATAATCATCCAATATCGCATCCGCCAAATCGTTGTCTTGGAAACACATGACACGCATTCCCATATATCGTGCTGCTCGACACACGTTATTGGATGTACAAAAGACCACGACGCGCTGCGATAAGGGAGGACGTTCGGGATCGGCGAGTTTCCGACCAAAACCAGATGATCCACCAAACCCGGCTGGTTGAATGGTCAGTGATGCTATCGCTTCGTAGAGTGTCTTGGGATTTGGAGCACGTGGACTCTGTTCGGGCAATACTTGATGAAGGTAGGAGAGTATATCTTTGTGGTTGCTGTAGGACCATTCTGGGTTGCTGGGCTGAATTAACAAGACAGGTGTCTGTACTTCTTTGCATTCTTGCAATAGTTCCAATAAGCCTTCACGAGGTGTAACACCGTCATCTTCCAGCAATACCGAGATCCTATATTGATCACCATCATTATCACCATCATCATCAGCTTCTGAATCATAAAAGATAATAGCCTCGGGAAAGTCAATGTTTCGAACCATGTTTGTTTGTGTACTGCCGGTGGCTGTTGCGGTCGGTGATACCGGCGATGGATGGTCTCGTTGTGGGAGCATTGATCGAGACTGCAAACATCTCAGGAGGGCAAATGCAGAGACAGAAGATGGCAATGTACAAACAATATATAGTAAGCAAGCGGTAATTGCGGTCATTGCAGAGAGACTGCAACCTGAGCTTACGGTTGGCTTAAAAATATGTGTATGGATATGGATCGGAGACTGGATGGAGAAAATAATATTTTTTGATAATAAAAATTTCCTGCATGCCGAAGGAGTCACGAACGTGACCCCATGGTTCTCTTTAGTACTCGTAGTACTGTGGAACTCGAGTAGCTACTAGTAGTAGCTAGACTACTAGTACTACTACTAGTAGTAGCTGCGGAAATGGAGGCGCTACGTTCGCTCGCAAGGGCTGGAAGAACAAGCGGATGACGAGATGGAGGAACTATTCATCAGCAATGCCCTTTGTGAGAATCATGTGCACACGGAATCATGACAATGACAAACTCATCGATTCGAGCGCATTTTCATCAATGGTTGAACAAGAATATGCCTTGCCAGTTGCCAGTTGGCAGATGCCGTACAGAGAAGAAACGAGACTTTTCGTCGGACGACAAATGTTGTGTTGTTTTTACAATGGAAAGCTCTTGAGTGATTTGTGATACCAACGTTCTGCTCAAGGAGTCGACGAATCTTTTGCAGCTGGTCATATCAGGTGCATAAGTCGCGCACGTGATGATCGACAAGGCCTGTCGTATAGTGATTCATTTAGATACCAACGACAAAAAGCCGGCTTCACCGCTCATTGCATATGCCAACTTTTCTTAGTGTTGAAGGAAGCTATGATAGTATTGGACTGTGTTGGGTGTTGGCACCTTATGTAGCAATATCGCTATTTTGACTCTATCAACTCTATCAATCACCACTTTTTCCAGCACCACATAATGAGAGCAGCCGAGACTGGCGGAATAACACACGAGGCCGATGGTGTCATTTTGTAGTAAAGCATTTACAAGAAGCAGCCGGGCAAGTGATTTCCGTGTCGACGAAGACTGGGCCGATTCAGAGCAAAAATTCGCGCTTTGGTTGGCTCGTCAACTCTGCCAGGGTATGATTAGTGGAGGAACAAGATGATAACATGGATAGCTTGGAACGAACCCACCCACCAGTTCTGTTGTTGGACGAGGATCTACAAGGAGTACACAATGCAAACTTTTATACAAATATATAATACTAGTTTTTTTTAGTACAGTAGTTACTATCGACTAGTAGTATAGAATACAACAATATACAGTGTTTCTAGTCCTTTGTCGAATGCTCATACATTTTTCAATTCCAATTGCAATAAGGAATCAATGGTATCTTGGAAAGGACTTCTACTGCCGTTGAAAGAAAGATTCACAGGCTTTTGTTCCATAGACTGTCGTCTCGTTGGTTTTTTCAACATTTGCAAGGGAGGCGGTTGTCCTATGGCTGTCATCATTTTGATTTGGCTGGAAAGTACTGTTGGTGGTGGGACAAAATCCCAAGAGGAATTGTCACTCTGCTTCTGATGGCTACGACTAGGACGTCGTGGAGGAAACGTTGAATTGGCTAGATCAACTTTTTTGGGAGATAAGGTTGGTGCCATCGACACGAGATTATTTCTACTTCCAGAATCCCAACGAGATCCTGGTAAGCCCGAAAAGCTGACATGACGGCGAGGCTTGTTGGCTTTTCGGCGCTCGGAAGCACTATTGGTATGGCGTCCTGATCGTCTTCGTTCTCGGAAAACACTGTCACTTGCGCCCATCCTATCTGTTCTATTTTTCTTCAGAATAGACTTAATTGATACTGCTTTCGCTGCCACGGGAGGAGGGGGGGGAGGAGGAGAAGCATTTGCTTTGATAATATTTGTAGGGTCATCCTTACCAACAGTATCATTGCATGTACTAGCACTGCCACCGTTGTCGTCGGCGTCATTACCAGGACACGAAATGCAACGTTCCAGAGCACTTGTACTGGAAGAATGAGAAATGTGATGAATGGTGTGATCATTGTCCATCATGAAAATTCTAGTAGAGGCCATGGCAACATGTTGACGGTCGCGTTGGATGTTTCGCTCGAGAGAGACATTATTCATTATTCTGATCTGATCGCTGTGTTGGAATAAAAATGTGGGTTGATAAACGGGAGGGCAGATGGTCTGATTGCATATACTCTACTCCGAGTACATGCTATGTGCTATTGGCAGTAGTCGAAAATTTGTACTAGTCTAGTAGGGCGAACGATTGTTTCGTTGGAGATTCGGATAAAGAACAATTACAGTGACAGGGGAACAACACTCTATGTGGCGAAAGCATCACGTTCGCTTGTACCGGTACAAGGTACCATGGTGGTCTATTACCAGATCCTCATTTCCTCTACCAGGGTACCAGGTACTTTCTGTGTCTGCGAAGAAAGTTAAAAAGACTGCCGTGATATTATTTCAGGTACATAATTGCCAAATTGTTCCAGTAAGAGCCAATCTTACAGAAATGCTATAGTACCAGGTGCGCACTGTACCATACGTCTGTTCCGTCGTCGTACCTGGTAACTACTGTACCAGGTAGGTACATATTCGAGAGAATACAAGTCACATAGAGTGGACAATTTACAGAGAATTTTGACATTTTATTTTCAGCTCTTTTTCTTTCTTTCAGCCTCAGTAATCGTCCAGTCGACGATCCCTTAATTCCGTTTTAATTCTCAAGATCCACTGGTACTAACATGTATTCGCTAACCTAGCTAGTACTAGTACCAGGTATGTACTACTGGTACCTGGTACCTACTAGTAGTCCTATCAGTAGTAGCTACTACACAAAGTGTACTACTGCTATTCCAACAATACAAGGTAGGGTACTAGTAGCTTGTGGCATCTCTTCTAGCGGCAATTCAACAAGTGACCTACTAGTTCCAGTTCACAGTACTTGATTGCCACAAGAAGTTCTAGACTCTACTGGTGGTACTGGTACCAGGTAGGGTAAATGATTTGAGTGTGTTTCGCATGTCGAGCAGTCACTCACTGACCCGACCCCAGCAGAATCTGCAGCATTGTACCAGTAATAACAATTCACGTAATTCTTGTGGACATGAGAGAGTTTAGTGCAGGGATCTCACTGTTTGTTGGCCGGCTGGTTGCGACGAGAGACATCCGATTCTCTCCACTCTCGTCATTATAGAGTTCTCATGCGTTCTTTGCTGGTCCTGTATACCTGGTAATAAATTGGCCTCAGCAAGAATCAGTGCCAAGCGACTTAGACTCGGTGGGGCGTGTTCAAATACTCGAAGTAAAGAACAATAGACTACCAGTACACATTACTGAGCCCAGTACTAGTACATCTGTCACGCGTGCCTTCAAATAACGCGCCAACAGTGCTCAATGGTGATGCATTTATTTTTTGACAAAGTGGTTGAGAATAGAATCTGATGATGTTGTACTCCCACTTTTTGATATCTTTTTCTTTTTTCCACTCTGCATAGTAATGGCAGCCCCCTTGTTGTTCTTGCTTACCTTCTCTGACGCCGTGGAGCCAGGAGCAATATTCTGACTAGGATCGCCTTCAACAAATGTGTCGCTAAAAGTAGTAGAAGGAGTAATCGATTTAGGTTGAAAAAAGGATTTCATAGTAGCTGCTGGTCGCTTTGGTGGCAAGCGAGTCTTCGCCGAAATGCCAGTATTCGACGAATTGGATCCGCCGGAAGACGCAATGTTGTTGGAAAAGAAGGATGCTATTGATGTTTGTACCTTGTGTGGTTGCGATCGTTTTGTGCTGGGATCTCCGTCCAGCACGAGCTTACCCCAATTTTCGTCTAGCCATGTACAGACACAGCTGCTCTTCTTGACTTCGTTTTCAAACGTTTTCTTGCATGTAACTGCAGCAATACTTTCGCCTGTCATCTCATCTGCCTTACCAGTGCTGTCCGCCAGTAACAACGAAATGGCAATATGGTCGGAGTACGACGGTGGTGTATAGATCATTCCGGTATGACGTGGTCCAAACTGCGTATCGAGTGCTTCCTGCGATGCTTCAACTATTCCACCGCCTTCAAAAGAGACAGGTTGAAACTTTCCCCTGGCAGTGGCCGCTGCCAGAGCTGCTTCCTCGGTCAGTGGATCCTCGTCGATGGTTCGATTATTGTTGTCATTGTTGCTGTTATTGCTTTCATTCATGTTGCCTTCATTATTATTGTCATTTTTGTTCTCATTGTTTCTGTCATCACTATTACTCTGTGCAATGGCAGCAATATTATTGCCAGCCTGCAGTGTCTTTCCTGTCCGCAAACAACTTCCACGAAGAACGTAGGGCAAAAGGCACCGATCGACAAGTGTGTAATCAATGCGTGTTCCCCCGTTATGATACCGTGTGTTTTGAAACTGATGCCAAATTGTGAATCGACCCTGTGCCGTGGGATATAGGTAACGAAAGACATCTACCATCTGGTTCCCATTATTATCTCGGTGTGTGTTGTCGTTGTCGCATTGCGATGGTGCTGACAGCAATTGACTGAGCCACTGACGGGGTGGATGAATGCGAGATCGACCCGCACTCGTAGAATTGGCAATCTCCCGAAGTTGAGTATCTGTCCACTCGATTCTAGCAATTTTGAGCATCAGTTCTTGTAAAACTTCCAAGGAAACGACTCCTGCTTCCGAGTGCAACGCGGCTTGGTTGGTTTCGGGATCCAAATAATGCGTTTCTTCCTCCACACTATAATCATAATAACAGGCGCTTTCGGTCGTTTCGTGTCTACCCAAGAAAATAGAGCGTTCAACAGGCGATTCGAGTTTGACGCAAAGACGATATCGATCGTACGTTGTTCCCGTAAATGTATTTTTGGTGGTAGTTGGTACGGTGTGTTTCGTCTGAAGTGTTTTGAGAACGAGAGGCCAAGCCGAGGCTAATTGTGTCTTCCAATTTGGAAGTGCTTCATTGCTGGTAGAATTATAATTTTCGGCTTGTTGATGTTGCTGATAATGTTCCACTTCCTCGAGAATATCTTGGACGTGTATCTGCAAATTTTTCCAGTACACATCGAGTTTCCCGTGACTGATGTTCAAATCCCCTACCAATAGTACCTTTTTCCCATATTTTTCACGCTGTTCTTGCATCTTGGCTTGGAGCTGTCGCAAATATTTCATTTTAGCCGTCATGCCATGTCCACCAGCTGGAACGTAAACATTGAACACAACAAAGCTGCCGTGATCTGTCACGACACATCGTCCTTGATCGTCCAACGATGCATCACGAAAAATAAAGGCATCAGCCTTTTGAACGTATCCCTGTTTGACGTAGGTTACTACACCGTTCATACCTTTACTGGTAGTAGAGGTACAACAGGACCAAAATGATTCGTATCCTACCACGTGAGCACAGTGGAGAGGTTCCTGTTTGGTCGTCAATTGAGACTTGGGAATCTTGTGCTCCTGGAAACTATAGTAAAGCAATTTTAGCAGCAGAAGAAAAACCGATTGAGCAAATACGATGCCCATTGCCCATAACAACAACACAACAACTATGAAGAAGAAGAAAAAAACATTCAAAAAGCATCAACGTTGCCTCCAAAAGAAACAAAAAGACGCAACGTACCAAACAATTTCAGGAGAACCATGACGACGAAAATAGTCGGCCAACGAGAAACAGGTGGCTCCCTGCTTCTGTTTGCTGCTGCTGCTGCTGGCTTGGTTGGACTTGTTGTTACCGTAGTGTTCATTTACTTTCTTGACCGTGGTAGAAAGTCCGGCAACATTCCAGCACAAGATAAAAACCATGGGTATCCTGTTGATCTGTTTTTCCGTTGCGTGTTGTCAAAAGTGACAACAAATGACACACGACAAATGGAAGGTGTACTCTTATAATGATCATGTGTATGTGTGTGCTGGTGTGCTGCATTTGTGTGCATATATTCGACTGTCCTCGACTGTACTCTGATTATTATTATTATTACTACTACCACTAGGTCTAGAGTAGTAGAAGTAAGTAGACCCTACTAGTGTAGTCTAGTACTAGTAGTAGGGTCTACTACACTACTACTACTAGCAATATTTACTCTGCTTTATTTTTTGGAATCAATTTGTAGAGACGCACACATGTCTGTGATAGTTTTAACCAACAAGCCTCGTTGACTACTACTGGTAGTAGACTACTACCTGGTACTACGGTACTAGGTAGTAGGCACTATGACCGAAGTGGCATACCGGTACGATCAACTGGTCATAAAGACATATCTGGACGTCTATTTATTTAACAACGAGCAACGCTTCATTTCACTACTCTATCTGGTACTATCCCATAGTACCTAGTAGTACTAGACTACTACAGTACCAGGGTAGTAGACGAGTTAGTCATTATTATTTATTTTCAGCAGATCAGATGACAGAGTGTTTGATTCCTCGTCTGGAACTTGTTCAAAACAGCAAGCACACAAAGAAGAACTTTTAACGATCGAACAAATCTTTTTGAACTTGAACAAAAAAGGATTTTGAAACGTAAAAAGAGAGTAAAACAGAGCTAGACAAGGCCTGAGGCGACAGAAGACATGAAGTTTTTAGAAAGGCCTTTAGCCGTTGACAGTCTTAGTACAGGCAACAGTGTTAGTAACCAAGCAGCAGATACAGCATTACATGAAGATAATGAAAATGAAAACGAACTGGTCATGACAATCATGAAGCAACAACGAGCTGCTGTGACAGAGAATACTGCCGGTACTTTTATCAACACCACGGCAACTGCAGTGGCAGATCCGAATCGCTGCTGTGGTAGTAATACTTCAGCTTTCGTGTCGGAAGATGCTGTTGAATATCGTATGAATTACCAGGCAGTAAATAGAAATAATATGGGAGGAAATGACAATGAAAATGAAAACGAACTTGTCATGACAGTCATCAAGCAACGAGCTTCTGCGGTAGAGAGTACTACGGTCAGTACCAGTACTACCGCAACTACCATTGCAGTGGCAGAGCTACCTCCCAATAGTAAAATGTCACCTTTCGTGTCGGATCAGGAAGAGGAAGGCAAGAAAGAAAGGTCTCCTCCTGGACGAAGTCCTTCGGCAGACAATCTTGAACAAGCGGGTGGTCATTGTATAGGCGAAACTGATGATATCCTTGCGAATGTGGCATCTGCGCCGAATTTGAGGAGACAACAAGTCATTCAGCCGCCAATGCTCCACGGTGCATTTGCTGTACGATCCGGAGAATTAACACGACGGCCTCCTCTTCTGGGTGATAACCTGGACGGGCTCGACGAATCCGACTACCACGAATGGAGTCCTGCTGCAGGAGAGGGTTTGCATGGTACAAGTGGTATTCACAACCAAATTGCCGACCACGATAACAACACCAGGCTTGCTCAGGCATTGCCGGTACAGGATGAGGAGCATCAAATTTCTGCGGTTGCTCAATTGCACTACCCGCCACCTCCTGCACTAGCATCTGCAAAACACAACATGATGGCTGCCAAGCGCAAGAGGCTGATTTTATTGGCTACGCTGGTGGCTCTACTCGTAGCCATTCTTGTACCCACACTGATTGTAACGTTGCGAACTAAAAAAAATGACGATGCCATCAGCATCAATGCTACAGAGATGGAGCAAACTTTTAGAGAACAAGCATCGACACCTCTGTGGACACCTGGTATCATTCATCTTCCAGATTATACGCTGGCGAACATGAATGATGTCGATTCGCCGCAGTTCCAAGCGTATCAGTGGTTGGCAGCTGATCCGGATCTTTTGCGCTACACGGAGACCCGCAAAGTACAACGTTTCGCTCTCGCTACCTTGTACTATGCTACCAAAGGAGATTCGTGGTACACTCAAACGAATTGGACAACCTATGGTACCCATGAATGCTACGATTGGTACAACCAGGCACTTCTATTGCCACCTAGGGGATTTGAACCTTGTGATGACGAGGAGGAGTACAAGGCATTGGCACTGCACGAGAACAATTTAAAAGGGACGCTACCCCCCGAATTAGGACTTTTATCAAATTTGGAAGTTTTATTTGTGACAGACAATGTCCTCGTTGGTACATTACCACCACAGGTATGGTCTCTTCCCTTGAGGGTACTCATTTTAAAGTCCAATTATTTGACGGGAACCCTCGAGCCATGGGCGCTGAAAAAAATTCAAAACACCATGATCTGGTTGGATATACACGACAACTCTTTTGAGGCCACACTTCCCAGTGAATTGGGCTTACTGAGTAAGTGCAGTCATTTAGGGCTCAACGACAATTTTTTCACCGGAACGATACCTCCTACGATAGGAATGATGTCAAACTTATCGCAACTCGCCTTAAGCGCCAACCAGCTCACTGGTTCCATTCCTGCTGAAGCCTTTCTCCGGTGGGGAAAGTTGACACACTTAGAGCTGCGCGACAACTCGTTGTTGAGCGGTACTGTACCGACGGAAATTGGACTTGCCACCAGTCTCGAATATCTGTACTTGTACGGGTGTCAGCTCACCGGCGGTATTCCTTCAGAAGTGGGTCTTTTGGCCAACTTGAAAGACTTGGTAATTAGCGATAATTATCTTTCGCAGACGATTCCTGATCAGCTTTGGAAGCTGGACATGCTGAGGGATTTCTATCTTGGATGCAATGATTTCACTGGCACACTTTCGAGTGAAATTAGAAATTTAAAACAGCTCAAGCGGCTGAATGCGCAGGTAACTCTTCTGCAGGGTTCCATTCCAAGTGATATAGGATTGTTGACAAGTCTTACATACCTGGGATTGGGTGCAAGCCGATTCTCGGGCACGCTTCCTTTGCAAATTTTGTCATTGTCTTCCTTGACATACTACTCCATCGATGAAACTGTTTCATTAAACGCAATTCCAGGGACCGCGACCACTACTGTCGATGATTCCATTTGCAGTCGAAAATAGACTCTTCCGTAGTTAAGTCCGACCGGCTTCAAAGATGGTCTTTTGCTTGCTTGATTGTTTATTTCAGTGTTTACCTGGCGTCAAAGAATGTCTGATAGCAGGAGACACGGATGGAAGCTTCATTGGCAGGACAGCATGATTGACCCTGCCCTACATTAAACTTTATGATGGTCTGGATAGAATCTAAAAAAGTAAAGGAGAACACAAAGAAGTGTATATCTTATGTATCGAATCGAACCACAGGCTGAAACTTGGTGACCATTCTTTACTGGTCCAAAATAGCCGACGGTGTGCTCTTGGCAATGGCCATTTCTTCTTCATCCATATCGGCGGAAATATTTTCGAAGAGCGGAGTTGAGAGATAACGTTCGGCCGTATCGGGAATCATCGTTACGATGACACTTCCTTCAGGGGCATCCTTTGCAACTTGTACCGAACCCCACACTGTGGCCCCACCCGAAACTCCTGTGAATATTCCTTCGTTGCGTGCCAAGGCTTGTGCCATTTTGATACCCTCGGATCCGGGGCAAATAACGATCTCGTCGTGAAGATCGAGTGGAAGCCCATCTTCCAACACCTTGGGAATAAAATTGGGTGTCCATCCTTGAATGGGGTGTGGATTCCACGCAGGGTGGTCTTCGCTGGGTGTTCCGTCTTCGTTGTAGGGGGTACTGATGCCAGACGCTACAAGCGCTGCTCCTTCGGGTTCGACCATAATGATTTTTGTGTGGGGCGAATGTTCCTTAATGTATTTTCCAGCTCCATGATACGTGCCTCCCGTTCCTGTGCCGGTAACCCAATGAGTAAAGTCTTGTCCCTTCAAATCATTGACAATTTCGGGTCCCGTGGTTAACTCATGAAATTTCCAATTGGCCTCGCTTTCAAATTGATGGCACAAATGCCATGAGGGATTTTTTTCGCACAATTCAATAGCCTTGTCGACCATTCCTTTAGCCATGAGTCCTTTGGGAGTAACAATCACCTTGGCACCAAGCATGCGCATGACCTTACGGCGTTCAATAGAAAATGACTCGGCCATGGTGATAACGCACTTGTACCCGCGTTGCGCAGCGACCATGGCAATGGCAATTCCGGTGTTTCCCGACGTAGCTTCGACGAGGGTATCTCCCGGTTTGAGTTTGCCCTGTTTTTCTAGGTCTTCTACAATGGCTACCGCCAAACGATCTTTGACGCTGGAGAGTGGATTAAAGTACTCGCATTTCGCGTAGATAGTTCGACCGGGAGGACAAATCTTGTCACTGATTTTCACCATGGGTGTGTTCCCCACCAGTTCTGTAATATTGTTGGCAATATATCCGAAGCCTTCTCCTCGTTTCTTCATGGTGGATGCCTTGCCAAGAAGAGAAAATAGATGCATTTGAGTTTAAAGGAAGCACGACTAACGGATTGCAGTAATGATCTTATATATCAAACTTGTCAACAAATCTTACCATACGAACGGTGGTTTGGCTTGATGCGGACCGAACAGGCGGAAAAATGTTGTGAACTTGATCCAACATGACACGGCTGGATACGGCAACATAACGATTGCTGTACTTTTTAGTAACAGCGTTGAGAGATCGAACCAAATATGAGCTATTGGAGAAACGCATCGTCGGGAGTTGCGTCGTTAAAAATCACTAATCCACAAACTAATATGCAAAGGATATTGGATACAAAAAATTAAAGTATTTTTGCTCCAAGGATATTGGATAGAAAATCAAATACTACTAGCTGGTAGCTAGGGTCTAGTAGCTAGTAATACGGTAGTACCATACTGTTCGTTCCTGCCGTAATTTTTTCGTAAATACCAGGGGTAGCAACGAGCTGAGGATCGTGCAGAAATTTGACCTAAGTTCGAAAACCCCCAACCCTAACAAAATTGAGTTGGTCTCTTTCCTGGGAAGCCATTTTGATTTTTGTTTGGAAATCTGGAAGAACAGGTAGTAAGAAGCCAATATTGAAAATCTCCTAATTAGGAGACTTTTAAAAGTCTCCTATTTCTTTTTCATAAATCTCCTAAAACTCTCCTAATTATGGTGAAACGCTCCCAGTACTGTTGACTAAACTCTCCTAATTAGTAAAAAAACTCTCCTAAATGAAAATTAAAATCTCCTAATTCCTCTAATTAATATCTAGCTTACCAAAAAAAACTCTCCTAATTGAGAAAAAAACTCTCCTAATTGAAAAAAAAACTCTCCTAATGTCTCAGAAAATCTCCTAATTAAACTCTCCTAAAACTCTCCTAAATATTTTTCGAAACTCTCCTAATTGAAAAGTGGAGTATGGCCTCAAACACTACTCTAAGTAGATAGTACCGTCTCTTCCTGGAACTCCTTGAGTGTCTGAGCGAGTCAATCTTCCATGAAGATTGGGATCCTGTATTTGGCTCCTCACTGACTGTTGCACGCGGCATCGCCCTTATTGATACTGTGGCACCTATCAATAGAAGCATATACTGAATTCATAAAATGTCTGATAATATATTTCAGAAAAGAGTGCCTAGATCTATAATAGCATACCTCAAGCACTCCCGGTGCTGCTTCCACCGCAGCTACTTCTCAACCGCTCAATTCTAGAAGATTTTGGAGAATAGACACGCCATCAGGACGACTACGAAGTGTATAATAGTCAAGCGAGAGACCGGTTGGCGTCAGCTCCGAATTACGGTAATCCCAGCATGTGTCGACGCTTTCTAGGAGAATATCAAACAGTTTGAATTCCGCCCCCAGTAAGCGAGGCTCCAGTTGATTCCGTCTGCCACAAAAATCCATCCACGAATAAATACTGGCTGTATCTTTTGGCTTCAGAACTCCCTCCAATATCCCGGCAAAAGAGATGAGAGTTAAGCTTTTGTTGTTGATCAAAGCTGCACTCCATGTATCTTTCAATAACTTTAGGGCGCCTGTTGGGCTGTCATTCCATTGCCCCGAAAAGCCAGGACAAGCAGCACGACCAGCCTCTTCATCATCGTCGTCGTCTGTCTCGTCGCCTTCATCTACAATAGGGGGAACCTCGATTCCGTTTGCAGCAATATTCATGATATCCGCATTTGCAGTGCCAACGGGGCCGTCAATGGCGGGAGTTTGCCTTGGACGAATGGAGCCACCACAAGATACCTTTAGCACTGTCAAATGTCGTATTCCAAACATTACTTCCGCAGTCGTTTGCAGCTCTTGCAAAGTTAGGCGTCCGCAATCCTGGAGTTCCAAGTGTTCTAAAGAAGTATTCTCCGTGACAGCTTGAAGGAGCATCAAAAAGGCTTCCGCAATGATATCACAGCGATTCAATAGTAGAGTCTGAACTTTGCAGCCTGGGGACAAAATCCACTCGTCTACCAGCATTCGTGTACCTGCAACTCCCAACGCATTGTGACTTAGATTCAAGGACACCAGAGAAGACTCGGAATTACTCTTGATGCCATTCAAAAGCAACTGGAGAGAACCTCTGTCAATATGACAGTGCGAGAGATCCAAGTGCTTTAGAACGCAATTTTGGCCCAAGCCCTTGGCCAAGGGACGCATACCACGTTCACCCAAGCGAGAACTGCCCGTCAGATTCAAGACCTCCAACGTCTTGTTTTGTTTCAACACGTAGCGAATGGCATCACCGCCGAGCCGTTCTTCTAAACCAATAGAGTATCGCATGGCCAGCGATTTGACGTGTGAATTATTGTTTTGAAAGCAGGTCAGAACCGCCATCGTAGGATCTGCAGTGCAGCTGGTAATCTCAAAGAATTCTAGGTCCAATCGTGTCCTTATCAGCTCTTGCAAACATCGGACGACCTCCGGATGGAACTGACAAGACAAAAAGGAAAGGCTTTTCACCGATCGATTCTCGATCAGACCCTTCACCAAGTTTACCATGTGCGGTCGATGAAAGTTTGCCGAGCCTCCCTTGAGTGCGAGAGTCTGCACCCGACAACCACGTAGCGCCAAGAATTCTCCCAGTTCTTTGGTGCAGGGAGTGACCATACCATTGATATAAATGGATTCCAAGCACGACGATGACGATTGTGCCGCGCCGGTTCGGTTACGGTCCTCCTTTCTAATCTTATCGGCACAGCATCGAAAAATGTCATCGACAACTGTCCCGGATGCAACATTGGTAAGTTTGAGTGATTTGAGTGATGGTTGAGCACTGGCAATGGCCATTCCCAAATGACACGATTTGCTACGGCTGTTGCTGTTGTCGTCGTCGTCGTCATTGTTCCCGTAATTGTTATTTGCATCGTTCATGAGTAATGCTGTACCAATCAATTCTAACGATTCCAAATGCGTGCACGATGAAATGACAGTACACAGTTCGGGTGTAACAAAGGTTGAAAAATACAACGTCCAATGAGTAATGGAAGGATTGGTTGCCATGGCTGCCAATAATCGATTCAAGGCAATTTCTGTCAAAAAATGTTGTTGTTGTTGTCGTCGTTGTTGTTTTTGTTGCTGTTGTAAATAACGTCGCGGTGGTTGTAGTGGTGGTGGTGGTAGGGGATTTGCATGAATCCCCGTGACGTTGCTATTGTTGTTGCTGTTGGTAGTAGCAATAGTATTGAAATAATGATACAGTTCTTCGGTACTATCATTTTCATATCCCAAGGGCCATTGATGCAACTGTACATGTGTGAGAGTCGGGTGACTTTGTATTGCCATGGCAACCTGTTTCATGACAATCAAATCCTTCCATTGTGCAGGATATACATGTAACGATTCCAAAATAAAATTTTGTTGTAATGCTGCTGCTAATAATCGTGCTTCGTGATCAAATTTGGTTTCGATGTTCAGTATCTTGCATCGTCTTTGATTGGATACGACAGGTCGCAGTGCTGTCGTCATGATTCTTTGTCGATGAATTTCACGCATCAATAATGATTGTGCATTATTTCTCCTACTGTACTGTTGTTGTTGTTGTTGTTGATGATGTTGTTGTTGTTGATGATAATGCTGATGCTGATGCTGATCATGATATTGTCGGTTGTTGTTGTTGTGTTGCAATAATATCACTTCCTCTTCTACTGCTTCATCACGACCACGATCACGTAGTTGAGTCAATTGTCCCATCAAATACGCCAATTCTTGTTGTAGTTGTTGATATTGTTGTTGATATTGTTCATTGATTTCTGGATGTATATGATTCGTAACAATGTCATCATTGTTATTGTCATTGTCATGATTATTATTTGCAGCAACAGCAGCGTTAGGAATTTGAACCATAGTATTTGGTAGATCCATGTGTCTTGCAGTTGCTGTTGCTGATGCTGGTGATGCAGTTACTGTAACTGCATCACCAGCATCAGCACCGCCTTGCTGTTGCTGCTGTTGTTGACAATGACTGTTGTATTCTTTCATGAACAAGCATGAATCCAATGATCTTCGTCGCCGTTGTTGTTGTTGTTGTTGTTGTTGTCGATAATCATAATCATCATAAGACAGACGATTTTGGACGGAACAATCTTCGGTGGATGATAACAAAAGAGGAAGACTGTTACAACGTCGTATCTTACTACCACTGCTGCTACTGCTGTTCGTTTCAGCAACTAAACTACAGTGTCTTGATTCCACCAAAGTACTCCTCCTTGATGTTACATCGTAGAAGTGATTGTTGCTGTTGTTGTTGTTGTTGTTATCACTCGTAACATTTGCATTCATCCGTTCTTGATGAAATACGAATAATGACGGTGCAGGACGAAAGGCAGCAGCAGCAGCAGCAGCAGGAGGAGCAATAGTCGATGCTGGTGCTCTTAATGTCAGGGAAGGAGGAGGTAGTGGTAGTGATGGTGGCGGTGGTCCCCAAAATCTTAACATTGGACGATGCTGATGATGATGATGAGGAGGAGGATCAAGAAAAAGTGGATCCACAGCAGCAGCAGCAGCAGCAGCAGATTGGATGTTCTGTCGAGGAGCGTGAGCGTTGTTGTACCAAGGCAACAACGCACCAACACCAGCAGATGTTGGAGGACGAGGTACAACAACAACAGGCAGCATCCCCACCTGGTGTGATGCTGCTACTGCTACTACTTCCTCCTCCAAAGATGGTATAGCTTGTCGTGTCAAGAATGATGGTACTTGTTCTTCTCCCTCATTATGATCATGATCATGATCTTCATTATTATTGTTGTTGTTGCTGTTGTTGTTCATAGTACGAGTGATGGTTGTTGATTGTACGGAACGTCAGCCGAACAAACCAATTATTAATTTCAATAGACTAGTAGTTTAGCAACCTCGCTCCTCCTTTCACAGAGTCTTGCGATCATTATTATTTTAATACTGTAAAATTGGTTCTCCTCTCTCTCTCTCTCTCTCTCTCTCTCTCTCTCTCTCTCTCTCTCTCTCTCTCT
>Ga0210036_1002370_pt1 | contig 20042 bp, 21 predicted proteins | sample CryGeymeta201515_FD_185469 | JGI IMG/M metagenome (GOLD analysis project Ga0210036, IMG submission 185469) | Groundwater microbial communities from Crystal Geyser aquifers in Utah, USA - Crystal Geyser metaG 2015-15 (SPAdes) (version 2) | ecosystem: Environmental > Aquatic > Deep subsurface >...
GTCGTGTGCCTAGCCTGCTCTGTATACACACACACCACTAGTTTGCTCCTACTATTATCATAATATTTAATATTTACTCTAATATTCATGAGTCTCCACACTAGCTTTTTACGGTTTTGCTCGTATTATTTGTTTTTAACGGTTGAAGTTGATGGTGATTGAGAGTGACGATTTTGAATTTATGTGATGAATGACGTGATGTGGCCGGTTTTTCCAAGAGCTTATCGAGAAAGTGTGCTTCCGTTTTTTCACACGACGGTGTATTCAATTCATCCAGATTATACACTCTACTACGTAACTGTAGATGCGCTTGTCAAGCCACCTCCTTTTTCAGCTCTCTCCACACCTACTCGTAGACTAGCTAGTAGCTACTCGAACTGCTGTACCTAGCTAGTAGTAGCAGTAGGCAGGCTTTTCGTTGACAAGCACGGACGCAACCAAAAAATGCAATTGCTGCAGACCTTCAGTGCAAATTGGTGATCCGAAATTAATTCCGCAGCGTGAGTGGATGTGTTACAACAATTCAATTTGTTTCTTCTGCCTTCTGCCAGGAAATCTATTGTGTGCTTTTTCTTGGAAGCAGAATATTATGAGGCATTCTATCTACTGCATACGGTACTCTTTTCAAGGGGGGAAATGGCACTGGTAACTATGTGGCCGATATACGAAAAGCTATTTCGATAAAAGGCAGGAACTACTATTAGTTACTAGTTACTCTACCAGGCAGCCCCGGGCTTGATGGATTGTGAACGATGTGCACATGATTAGGTTTGCTGCCTCTAGTAGCTATTCGAGTAGAGTAGCTAGGATAATAGTAGATTCTGAACAGTTGACGTTTAGTAGCTGATTATTTAGTTTTGAATGGACATAGCTGCAGCTTGGAATAATGATGATGATAGCATGGGATGATGTAAAGATAGCGATGAATGAGCGGTGCCTCCTGTTGGCAACAATTATTATATTGTGATGTACACGTTGTATGAGCAATTCAACGCTAATGCGATGTCGCGTGGTAATGCAGTTAGTGACGTGAAAGGTGATGTAAGACGACAAGATACGAGATGTCTGCCCAAATAGTACCCGATGCTCCCATTCTCAACAAACGGATGAACGTCGAAGGTGATGATATCCTCGTGGTACTCTCGAGACTTCCTTTCTAGATAGAATCCTGCTGTATTTTGTAATCTCATTCTCGGCTTCTGCAGGATCGACAAATTGTCCCCAGTGGTCGTCATTTCCATCGACGTCTAATTCGTTGTCATTGAATGGCATCATCGCGCCGGTGCTGCATCGTCGCCGCTGTGCATTTTGGCAAACGTCGGAGATAATTTGCCGTCTTCCCGCATGCGGAGGCGGTGTTGGCGACGCGGCTCGAGGAGTGCTATTGCCAGAGGAATTTGAGGACGAAGATTGGGCCGACTCTGATCCATGTCTGCTGCAGGCATCTTCCTTGTTGTTGGAAGAATCGCTCGCTCTCAAGGTACTGCCAGTACTACTAGGACTAGGACTGCCCGTTGTGAGGGTGCTGAACCAATCTGCTAGAAAGGAGTGCTGAAAACTAGACTCACTACCGCTCGCCCGGGAGAGAGAGGCACTAGATCCCGCCGTCGAGCCCCGTCGGAGCTGGTTGAATCTTGTGGAGTTGTTCAAAATCATAGGCATGGTGGATCAATTGATGCACTGCTTTTTGTCTGAAAAGACTACTTACTATCTGGGCGAAGGAAAGGTTTTAGAAGTTATGACGATACGTTTGTTGTGTCGTTGGCTTAACAATTAAATGAGAAGGAGGAGGAGCAGAGGAGATGATGAAGCATTCCACCTGTTTTGGTTGTCCAGTAGGTAAATCCAGTAGCGATTTCTACGATTACTCAAGCGAGGGTTTTCTTGTTGCAGTAAAACAACCGTCAACATTGGATTCCGGTTTGATGGTTTGTTGATGGATTTGAAGCAACGTGGCACGAAATTCACTCGCGCACTTGGCGAGGGACTTGCTTTCATTGTGATTGTTAAATAAATTTTTGGACACGTCAACCAAGTTTGGACTTAAATAACTCGGAATAATTGGATGACGTTAGCGACCCGGGGAAAGGATTTTTCGACCACTTCTTAGAAATTGCACTTGCAATTCGCGAAACAGTCATTATTTTTTATTTAGAAAGACTACTAGAGTACGTTGCTACTACTAGTAGCTACTAGCTAGTACTCTACTCCGGAGTAGTACCGGTACGTAGTATGGTTGCGAGACAGACGAGCTAGTAGTATTCATCGAAGTACGTAATTTGGGAGATAGTAGTACTGCCGACCCCATCATCACGAAACTGCCCCACCATCACCTTCAATGCGTAAGCATCCACTTGATAAGCTCAAGTTGTGGCTTTCCATCAATGCTCTTCAACCTGATTTCCAAGAGACGTGAAGCCTGGGAATCGACACCCTCTTGAAGGGATCTTTTCTTAGTTACTTTGCTATTACAGGATCACTATCTTCATGATGCTGTTGTGTTCTCGACCACACCTTGGCGCGCGCGATCGCCAAGGTTGCAGTAGACTAGTTTCTCTGTCAAAGACTACGATCGTGGATTTTGCTCGCTCAAACTAGTAGGTAGGAAGGCAATTGGGTACTCTTACTGTTAGTAATTATTAGTAGCAGAATACTACCCCAGAGTAAATTGCAACTTTCCTGAACTCATCCGGTTGGATGCCTGTATGATGAACGCGGCGCACCGCACATCTATCCGCAACCAACAGCAGCTTGGTTGCTCTTCCAAACCTGGTCCGTGACTTTGGAAGAAGTGGGGGACGGGGGTATGTATCTCGCAAAAGTACTGCCAGCCAGAAAACCAACCTGGGGTCTTTTGCAGAAGAATTGCAAACACTGAGATCAATCCTGGTCGCATCGTAGGTAAAAACGTTTCGCGTGACAAGTGAACGAAAGACAACGGTCCGCAAAGAATCAAACAATGGCAGGCGGAAAATGCTGTTTTTGATTCCAGATCATTCAAAATCCGTACTCTTCTTGAAAATAGTGCTGTGTTGAGTTCGTTCCAAAGCTTCGTTGACATAACTTTTTCAATCAATGTTAGCTGTGCACACACATAGAGTTCTTCCGCCGCACTAGCCGCCTTCTATGTCTTCTACTAGTACGTCAACCTCTGTCGCCTCTTTTCAAGAGAACGCTTCGGAATATATAAAAGTAAAAGTAAAGTGATCTCCTCCTCACCCTCACCAGAATATTATTATCGCTTCCAAAACCGTTCATCAAACTGATTGTCTTTCAGAGTAGAAACGCTTTCATATAAGATCGAAGAAAAGAGCTAGAACCCTAGAGAGATCGTTGATGATCTCTTTGTCGGTCATTGTATTTGTTTCTACGTTCAATACTCTGGCGATCATCGTGGTCCCCATCGATCCAGCACTGCTGCCTGGAAGAGACAGTAGTATGAACAAATGTACTATTTTCCAGGATACTCAAGATTTTCAATTGGGAGCATTTTGAAAAATATTTAGGAGCGTTTTAGGAGCATTTCAATTAGGAGATTTTAGGAGCATTTCATTCTTGATTAGGAGAATTTCATTTTCAATTAGGAGCATTTTGTTCTTGTTCCCCTATATATTAAGTAGAATAATTAGGAGCATTTGATTTTTAATTACGAGCGTTTGATTTTCAATTAGGAGCGTTTGCTCTTTGTCACAACCCCTAAACGCTCCTAAATATGAGCGTTTTAGGAGCATTATGAAAAAAAATTAGGAGCATTTGAAATGCTCCTAATTAGGAGCATTTTAATTATGGCTCTCTACTACCTGTTCTTCCTGCTGAAGCTGGTTTTCAATCCGGGACACTTTGCGCCCACACTTGCTTCTGTTTGATCATCCGGGACTCCATGCTGTGCGACTCACAGCAGTGAGTTCTCACACCTTCCTCCTCCTCATCATACGATTCCGTCCATTCTCTCAAAAATGACGCTCTCCCTCATTCCTCATTTACCAGCGCCACTGCTCGTTCACTTTTACAGTTGTAAATATTAATAATGTCGGTATCTTCCTCTTCCAAATCCTCCTCTTCCAAATCTTCCAAATCAAATAATAGCATCCGCGAGACTCACTCTATCGCTCCTTTGGTGGCAGGAGTATCTTCAGGTATCGTTAGCACTGCGCTGCTCCTTCCCTTGGACGTCGTAAAAGTCAGATTACAAGTCAGTGAGCAACCCCATCGCAGAGCTACTGCTGCTGCAGCAGGAGCTATCGCTGCTGGGGGACAACAGCCGAAACGTCGATTGGGTGCTATACATGTTTTTCGAAGCATAATTCGACACGAGGGCTTGGCAGGAGTATATCAGGGACTTGTGCCTGCCATTGTCGGGTCCTCTGTATCCTGGGGCGGCTATTTCTTCTTGTACGAGGGATTCAAAAAGCGAATTCAAGAAAATCGAAAAGCCAAAGGTCAATCTTCCGAGCTTCATTCCTCCGACAATTTCGGAGTTGCCATTTTATCCGGTGCTTGCATGGTATTCTTGACCAATCCAGTCTGGCTGATCAAAACTAGAATGCAGCTGCAAATGAAAAAATCGGCCGATTCGTTCGGATTAAAAAAGCCGTACGATGGATTGGTCGATGCTGCGCGAACCATTGTCAAGGAGGAGGGCTTTTTGGCTTTGTACAAAGGTGTCATTCCAGCGTTGATGTTAACATCGCACGGAGGAGTTCAATTTGTGGCCTACGAATTTCTCAAGAAACAATTTCATATTGTGCGACCAAAACGAGACGACAGCAAATCTCTCACTGAGCGGTTGGAACTATCCTTGGGGTTTCTGACAATGGGAGCCCTATCTAAAGTGTGAGTTTGGTTGATGCGCTGCGAAGAAATATTTCATTAAGGTACTTTCTGCTGCTTTCTAACAGTCATTTGTCATTGTCTTTTGTAAATAACAGTATTGCGAGTATGGTTACATATCCATTGCAAGTTATCAAAGCTAGACTACAACAGCGATCCGAAAGTGTCGAAATTACACCCGAGGGCAACGTGCGACCAGTATTACGAAAATACAGTGGTGTGATGAAGAGTATCAGACGTATGTGGAAACGAGAGGGAATCGCTGGATTTTTTCGTGGTTGCATACCTAACGCAATTCGTGTTGCCCCGGGAGCTGCCATTACCTTTTTGGTCTACGAAAGTGTCATGGATTTGCTTCGTTGAAGAAGAACAACGCACGCTCCGTCGATTTCAAAGATCATGTCAATGCCCACACCACTTGAAATGCCCTCTTGGAATGCAGGATGTCAGTAAAAGTTTTCTTTGCAGATTCTCAACCGGATTAGTTCCATAGTTGTGACTATCATGAGACTTTTGATAGTCGTTGCCAAGGCTCAACATACGCTCTCGGGATGATCACGTCTGTGCGCCCTCATTATTTCATTAGGACATTATTTAACGCTAACCCTAATGTGCTATTCAGACTGCGCCCGGGATTACTTTGAGGCCAAAGATACGCTTCGCTTCGACACAAAAAAGAGAAAAGAGTAATGTGCTTTTGGTGTAAAAGTACAACAACAAGAACAACCAAAACCAAAACAGCATTAAGTTAAGCTATTTCTAGCTCTATAAAGCAATTGTGTGAGGAACGGGCAGCAGATAATTGATTCGCCAAGAGCGGTATTTTTCACAAACAGAACCACAAATTTGCTTTTACTTTCCATGTTTCCAAAATCAAGTGATACTTTCACACGATGAAGAATTGTCGACACCGAACTGTATTCGGCTTTTCATTGCTGATCAGTGTTCTCTTCTTATGCAAGTCCGCCTCGGCCTTTGTGACAGCGCCACATTCTAAAACACCAGCAATAGCTAAAACTATGAAACTGAGTGCATCCTCAACAGCGGAAACAGAAATCAAAGAAGACCAAGTACAACTTTCTAGTGGTGTTTCCATGAAAGTTGAATGGGCGCTGCCTTCCGATACAAACTCGAATTTTCCACCGCTGATTTTTTTGCATGGCTCGTTCCACGGAGGATGGTGCTGGACCGAGCATTTCTTTCCCTATTTCTTGTCGCTGGGATATCCAGTTGCAGCCGTCAATTGGAGAGGAACAGGTGGCACGTTTGCTGGAGAAGGTGTCAAAAAAGTTCAAATCGAACTGCACGTGCAAGATCTCAAGGCCTTTCTAGAAGAGTTTGCTCCAAAGCTGGCATCTGAAAAGGGGACAAAACCCATTCTAATAAGTCATTCATTTGGTGGACTATCCATCATGAAATACCTTGAGGAATACTCCACGAAGGGCTTGGAGAGTATTGGAGGAGCAGTAGTCATGTGCTCGGTTCCTCCCAGTGGCAATGGCAAAATGACGATGCGTTTTCTTCGTCAATCTCTGCGAGCCAGTTGGAAAATCACCAAGGGATTGGCCATGAAAAAGGTGCTGAATGATCCTGATTTATGCCGTGAGCTATTCTTTGGCGGTCTGGACGACAAGCATGATGTGTCCGACGAGGACGTTGCTCGTTACCAAAGATATTTTTCCAGGGACTCGGAAGCTACCATTGACCTTTTGGACCTTGCGAAAAAGCTTCCCTCAGCACAAACAGACAAGAATGGTCAAGCTTTATTCCTGACAGACAACAACGGCCAATATACACCGCCATTTCTTGTCATTGGAGCGACTGGAGATTATATTGTTGACGAAATTGGCGTTCAAGAAACTGCCCAGTATTTTGGCGCAGATCTAAAAATCATCGACTCTCCTCACGACGTTATGCTAGGAAGGAATTGGAAAAATGCTGCTAATGAAATATCCCAGTGGCTGGAAAAAGTGCGCTAGTATTGGCTGCTAAAAGTACGTAAATAAGGCATCTGTCTAGAGACTAGTTAGATATCCATGTTTCGCATTGTCCTCCAAGCTTGCTGATACAGATTGTAGTTTTTTGTATTGTGCAATTGAATACTGCTGCATGACTGTAGTACTCTACTAGATCTACTCTAGTAGTAGTAGTATCATCTCATCAAAACATACTCGCTCGATTAGAGCACTACTACTGTAGTAGAGAGGTAGAGTACTGTAGCATTCAAATTGACTGGACGCTCATCTGTGCGAAATAAAAATATTGACGGAGTAAATCTGGAAAGTCACGAAAATTTTCAACAAAAAGACTACTAGCTAGTCTAGGTCTACCAAACCACTCGTAGTACTAGTAGAGAACTATACTCGTAGTAGTGCGGTAGCGCATCATGTGTCGCAGAAGTTTGTAATAGTAGTAATATGAATCATTCCGCATCAAATGGAATTAGCTTGAATCAAACATACTAGTTTAGTCTAATAAGCAACCACTACAGATGCTTAAAAATAAAGGAAGCTCGGGAGAGGGCGACAAGAAGAACAAATTCAGCAAAAAGCAGAGCAAACAAGACAAAGACGAGCTCACCTATTCGCAGACACCTCTTCACGTGCTTGATCAAGTTCGCCAGCCGAGCAGCGCTAAATTAGAAAAGCATGCTGTATCAGCAGCAGATATCTTAAACGACAGTCTTAGTAATCTGGATAAAAGTAGCAATCATCACAAAAGGCAGAGCAGCAAGGATAACAACAGCTCACAGGGACACCGTAATGCCAGCTTCCTGCTTCAGGGAAGTGCTACGAGTCTTTTAAAGCCAGGATCTGAGCACGAAGTTTCAGCGAGGAGACGAAGTTACAGTGAGATCCAAGTCGGAAATGTGGCAGCAACACAAACATCCTCCGCCTCGTCTCAAGCCACGTCGCCAATACCTGAAGGTCAGCGAAGAACAAGGAGGGCCACAACCGGTAAAACAAGGGAAAAGCAATATACGATTCAAGAGTCCTTTTCTCGTGATTTAACTGAAGGAGCATCCTCGAGAGGTCTGGACACATCAGAGAGTATTCGCCTTGGAGAGCGGTCGAGCAGTATTGATTCTTACGATCCTGATGTAACGGGGACTGGATTGGTCCAGGAGGCGCCGGAAGGCCACGATGTGGAGCAGAGTGGCGATACGCGCCAAAGGGCCATCACTCGTCAAGTATCGGTTCTATCTGGAAAAGAATCCTGTGCAGATGCGTCTCTGTATTCTGATGATGACGACGACGAGTTTGCTGGCTCTGTTTCGACAGAAGGTGATATTATGGTGCCCTTTTCTTGTTGTGGCAGGAAAGCCTGCCATGTTCGAAAATGCATCAAAGCAAATCGGATCGCCTCTGCTGTTGTGCGATATGCGCCTTGTTTTTGGTGCTTTCCTACTCCTGTCAGTGCGACAGATAGGACCGTACTCACAAGGTTGAACATAATCTCTGCCTTCTTTGCAACGGGCCAGATCGTGGCCACCGCATGGATGGTCACTGTCATGTTGATTCCACCCGAAGCTGATCAAAATACCAAAGTATACTATCAGACGCACGGTATGGGGCCCAATTTGTGGAGTCTGACGGGTTCTATGTATGCTATTGGTTTTTTTGGTCTGATTATCTTCGTGAGTAACATCGTCACCCTCAAAATCATTCAAGTTGTAAATCTTGTTGGGGCTGTTCGATATCTTTGGGGTAAGACCTTTTCTGTTGCGTTGCGTTGTCGAGTTTTTCACCTTCCAGTCTTATAATGCAAGTTACTCTTGTAATTGTGCACCACATCAGCCCTGCTATACATGCTTCCATTCCAAATCTTTTTTGTACTGAGTATACTAGGTAGGTGCCGTGGCTTTGAATAGAGGTTCGCTAGCTCCACTATGGATGAATATCTAATCTTTCTTCAATTTCAACCACGGCCTCTCTGGCATCTGTAGATTTCTACGATGTGACGCATGTTTGGGTAAAGCATTCGTGGCCCGTGCCGAGTAAGCTCACACAGCTTTTGCAGCTATCCTCATGAGATTTATTTTGTTTGTCTTCTGACTCTCGATTATATTTCCTTCCTTGTCCTAACGTACCACAGGCATGGCATGGTTTCGAGAAACATATTGCGCACCAGGTACTGCCGGGACACTTTGTTTGGTGCCTATTTATCCCGCAGACGCCGAGTACAACGAAACCGACTGGTGCCTTGAATTCTATCAAGCAACAAACTGTACTCAAATCAGAAATGAAGCTCAAATTGAACTCGAAGACATGCTGATGGCTTTTTACACCGCCAATTTGGTATGGGGTATACTCGGCATTATCATTGTAAGCGGTTAAAGGTGTTTTTGCTTGTTTGTTTATTTCTACCACGACGCGGCTGACCGTACCCCATACCTCGCTTTCTTACCTTCCCGCTACTTGTAGTTGCTTCTGATCGTCAATACGCTAGAAAGGATTATCTCGCGACCCATGGTTCAAAAGTCTAGAGAATCAAACGTCCCTGGTTGGCTATCACTCCCAACGATTGGATGCTCTGTCGTGGGAGCTGTGTTTCGGTATTCTCCGTCCTCCGTTCTTAGTGCACACTCGGGTTCTTCCTATTCTTGGATCGGTACTGCCTACATGGCGTGTGGAGTGCTCTTTTTTATTACGGCAATGTTGGGATGGTTCATATCTACCTTTTCCATTTTGAGTGGACGTGACAAACGGTACAAGCACATCAGTGTGATTGTGTTCATTTCTTTTATGATTTGTACAAGCTTCGTCTTGACTGTGATTTTTGTTGCAAGTATATCCTACTCGGTTGCGCTGGTAGATATTCCCATTGACGAAGATCAAGTCGAAAACATTGCTTGTGGCGTCGATACCGCTGACAGTTGCTCCAATTGCGATGGCGCTATCCCCAATGAGCCGCTCTGTCCTGAATGGAGCCTTGAAGATGTAACAAGGGTTCTACAAAATCAAACCAAAGGAAGTGCAACACTAGCTATTATATTCTTTCTTTATTCCTTTGGTGCTCTTCGCTTTGGCTTTGTCCTCCGAAAGCACGTAACCATGTATCAAATTGACTATGTCTGATGAGGCGGCCGCAGCGGCTTCGGCTAAGGGCATTGCTGGCTCGCTACGGCGGGAAGATTGCGGACTAAACAGCAGTTCCTAGCGAATACATTGGTGTTTTGTTGTTGATAAATTTGTTTTATGTACAGGTAATTCTGTATATTAATGCCTGCAGTAGTTTAGATTTTCTTTTTTTTCTCATGTTGGATTAAAGATTAAAGCAAGCCGCGCCGATCAAAAACTCTGTAGCTACCACTGGTGCAAACTAAACCAAATATAATATTATAACATCAGATTCTACTGAATTGTCTTTGGAAGAACAACCACACACATGTCTGACGCCACGCTTTCACCAGAGATTCGCACGCTCAGCTTCTGTCGGAGAGCCTTGGCCAGTGTTCGTTTGCGGCGGTACCTGATCTCCAATTCTCGAGAATTGAGTTTCCGGTGCTTTGGACTTACCCGACTACCACCCCTGACAGAACGGCCTTGGCGCTTTCCGTCACGACTCTTGCGTCGTGCCTCCTTGCGCATGCGATGGTAGTATTGTCGCAGTCGCGCTTTCAACTCCTTACGTTGCTCAGCACTCATGAGTGCATAGTGCATCGTAGGATACGACCGAATACTTTCACACACATGCTCCATAATCCTGTCAATTAATCTGGACTCACTAGTTGTTACCGTTTCGCACTCTTCGCTAACCTTGTTCATGTTCCTTTCGTTTCAATTTCGTTTTCCCTATTCTGGTGTGTTCTGTTTCTTTTCTCTTTTTTGAATGAGAGCAAAGGTTTGTCTTTCGTCGGGTTGGTTTGTGCTTTGTCGGTCGTATTTATTTTTGTTTTTGTGTGGTCTTGCCGTCGCCTCTATCTGAATGCAACTGCTTCTTTTTCAACTGTTGAAAAGAAGAGTCAATTGCTGAAAGGCAATCTGGCATTAAATAGCATTCCTTCGTTTTTTGGTGCGTCACTTAGATTCACTCAAATGTTTCAAACCACCCGGACATATGCCTGAGGTGGTGAGAGATTCAATGTGAGCGTTTGAGCACACCCGAGCCACCAAAAATTATTCTATTCGAGGTAGCAGGAGTCGACTACAGTAGAGTACTCATCAAATAATACCCAGTGTGTAACTAGCTAGACTGCTCGAGTAAATAAATAGTAAAGACAAGTACTCGAGTACAGGTGTACTCGTTTACTTCAGTGAGGCCCTCAACCACACTAAAGCTGATACACAATGACATGGACGGACCTAGCAAGACGCCGCGCTCTTCCTTGCGGTGTTTGTGTCTGCTGTATCTACAGTGCTTGCGATTAAGAGAGACCATCGTCGCCCCACTGTGTTTCGGAAATGCCCAACACCTCGTGTGCAGGGAGTGACGTAGATTCGTCAATCATTCTGTCGTCTGTGTAGCTCTTGGGACGTGGTCCCAACAGATTTTCGCGGTGGGCCAAAAGACAGAGTTGATCTTGAAAACTTTGATTCCATAATATTCTACCACGTCTCACCAAACAGTGCCGAACGGCCGGAATGAGATTATGTCGCTGAAAGAACATATAAGCACCACACACCACAAATCCTGACCTGTTGACTCCTGCTAGACAATGAACTACAACTCTGCCATCAGGTGTGTTTTTGACACTCTGTAAAAACTCGCGGCATTCCTCCCAGTGTTCTCCTAGCATATCATACCCTTCTACGTCGTCGCACGGAATGCGCTTATGAATGATTCCTGTGTCGGCCAATCGATTTTGGTAGTAGATTTCCTCTCGTGGAGGAACCGCCTGAAGGGACAAAATGTGAGTGATCTTGTGTTGCTTTAGTTTTTCCGTTTTTCCAGATTCATGGCGGATTTGCGATCAGCCAGCCACAACCACGGCACAATGATTTCAACGGGAAGATTTACATCGTTGATTTCGGTGTTGGTATCGTTGGGGTTACACATGCTGCGAAGGCATTTCACCCAAGGCCACAGGGGCGGGACAGACGCAACAGATGATGCATTGGTTTCCATTTTCCATGACGTGAGCTGCGCTTTGCATCCAATTTTCATAAACTGTTACCCTACTACTATTATTTGCTACTAGCTAGTAGCTAGTAGTAGCGAGTAGTTTCAAATTATGAACAGTAAAGGCAGTTCCATATCTTGTCACTTGTCACGCGATGTATTTTGGGTGGTTGTATGTTGTATCTTGGATTTTGATTGTGACACCTTGGCAGTAGTGCAGCTCGCCCAGCTCACAAATCGGGTCACGCAGGCATCTACGGCACACCACCACCTTTCTTACTGCTTCGGCGAGGTTCTTGTTGCTGGAGAGTTCTTGCTTCTTTTTGAACGCACAACAAAGCCAGATTATTATTGATGACTCTCAGCGACCAACAGGTTCATGCGATATCTGATCTTCGCTACAGGGTAAGTTAAGAGAAAATAATAACAACAATGTTGTCGATGTCCTGTATAAATTCTTCGAGCACAAACTGCTCGTCGTAAATCAGCTGATAAAAACAGACAGAGCTAACGCTAGTAGACTACTGGTTGTACACGAATTTTCGGGTAAGTTGAAGTTTCCCACTGTCAATCACGACCGTGACCAAAAGGCTTCCGACGTGAATAAGGCTAAGGCTAATGGAATTGTTGTTGAAGTGAGGATTGATTTTGCAATCTGATCAAGAGACACGGTTCAAGTTGAGAAAGCAAGCTGGAAGTTAAATGGCCACCAGAAGCAAATTGCTTAACCTGGTAGGAGAACAGTAGTCAAGCAGCCTATCGAGATTGAACAACCCTGTTGTTGTTCGTATCGTCCTGTGCATGATCTTGTCTCGTCTCTCGATCGATAGACCAACACTCACAATAGTTGAATTTACCTCGTAGTCGTGTTCTCCGTAAGAATCAGACACATCAGCAAGCCAAGCTCGCGTTTGAGCCAAGGCTATATCAAGGACGAGCTCGAAAGAGTTGCACACAGTATCTTTTTGATGGAGTGTGACAGGAGAGAAGTCATTTCAGAAGCTTTTTTTCGATCTAGCCTTTGGGTCCCTCAACTTGGAGATGACGGAGGCACCACCCACCCCTAGAGAAATAATGACGGGTGGAATTGTTGTCAATGCGCCTTCCTTAGAGACAGAATCTGGCCAAACTCCCAGGGAAGATGAGCTGGAGAGTCGACCAAATAGTGATGATGACAGGAGTTTGGATTCTGCAAGAAAAGTGACGAAAGATCTGGAAATAGCAGGTCATGAATGGCAGCACGAATCTGGACAACCGGCTACTTATGCTACTACCACCACCACCACTACCAGCATCAATGATGGAATGACGTCCAGCAAGTCTACCAATGCTATGGTAGAAAGTCGTTGCGTTCTTCATCCTATGGATGGTCCGACTACAGCGCCTGTCTTAATGGCAGGTGCAAGACCGCTAGCACCTTCACCAGCTCATTCAAGTCCACCACCCCCAAATCCAACCGTACAAGCCACTACCGCCACACATGCCTTTACTACGGCGCCACAGCCGGTTCCCAGTTATGTCCCGCAAACGCAGCAGCCTCTTCTCGCACCAATGCCGGCTGCTGGTCGAGGTCAAGCCAGTACCAATAGTAGTGCGGGAGTAGCAGCTACAGCTCCTCTCGCGGTCGTCTCGAACGCCAGCACAGAAACGCCTCTGATGACCTTTGCTGCTCCATCCTCAGCAACGGCTGGTTCTTCAAACATCAAAGCAACAACGACAACACCTGCAGGACAAGGCAAAGTGAAGCCAGGGTCGACTCTTCGGCGTGGAAAGGTACGCATGTAAAGCATTAACTTTCTTCAATACCTGTGAATTCTATGAAGGTTTCATGATTGTCACTGTAACTCACGTTGTAAATACTATGGCTTTCCCCCCCTTTCTTCGTTTGGCGTGTAGTGGACCGTCGAAGAAGAAGCCTATGTGGCTCGGGTGATACAAGATTTCAACTCGGGATTCCTGAACGCTCCAGCGGGAACCACGCTTCGTACCTACTTATCAGACAAGCTTCAATGTGACCCTATGCGGATCACCAAGAAGTTTACAGGAGAATCGTGTATTGGGAAACGGGTCTTTCATCCAGCTGTCAGAAATCCTGGTAATGCAGCTGCCATTGATAAGGCACAAGCTGAACTCGACGCCTTAGAGCAGAGATGGCGGCGGCGACTGGAGATGCAGCAAAGAGAATCGGCTAAGAGGGCTGCCGCATCAGCAGCATCGGCTTCCGTTGCAGCGTCTGGACGAAGTCACGGCTTTATTACGCAAGAAATGACGAACCCAACCAGTGCATGTGGTGGCATTGCTCCTGCTGGTCCAGTATCGGGAACTAGTAGCGTTGCACAGACTGCCTCTTGGCTGGACCGCGCATCAACGATACTCAATGGATCTGGAACTCAATCCGGGATTTCCTTGCCCTGTGCGGATCGAAAATTCTCACTGACTCAGGAACAAGCTCAAGCACTCGAATCTCTTCCCAGGAATGAGATCGAGAAGCAAATGAAGGAAGTCGAGCGCCTCATTCACGAAGGTCCTCTCATTCAGCAAACAAGTGCGGGACTTCAACTTGCTTTGCATGATCAGGCCATCCTCGACTCTGCAACACCTCAAATCCCAACTATGATTACTGCAACGTCTGGCGCCTCTTCTCCTCCCTCGGATGGACAAAAGACTCCTCCCGAACCAGCAGACAAGCGCATGAGGACTGGAGCAGAAGATGCTGAAGCGCTCGTGGGCTTTCTTACGGCTGTACGAGCATCTGCTGCTGCCGGTAATGACTCCTGTTAATTTCAATGAAGTTTCGCTGACACCGCTTTTGACGATATATATGAACGTAATGACTCATCTGATAGTCTAACCGCCACGAGCCATACATAACGACAGCGTTTCTGGGTAAATTCCTGTGAGCTCGGCCATGTCAACGTGAAAGGCCGCTCAACTCAGGATGAAGACTGTTTTTTCTTACACTATTTACCCAACCGTCGGCTGCCAGTCTCTTTCGACCTGCACATAATATCATCAGTGCACGCGACACCTTGATTAAAACGCCTACTCTACAGCACAACAAAACAAGATTCCACAAGGGGCACTAATGAACAAGACTAAAATATGCATAGCTCTCGACGGCGAGAGCAGTTTTGGATCGTGTTTTTGTAGTCAATTGCTGTAAATGTAATTTTATAGTTTACAAAAGTCAGAAACGTTGTCTGGCTTTTAGATAAACTAATACTCGGAATAATTAGTTCGACTGTGGCAATGATGAAATAATAATATGCTTTTAGTGGAAGGACACAAAAGCACCAGCTGGCTAGTGATTCACAGGTCTAACCCGCTTGTTCACTTAATGCGGGGGAACACTGATGCCAGGATGGGTTGACGGGGCCCAAAGAACCTCGTTGAGGATGCAATTCTTGACTCCAACCAATGTTCCCATCTGCCATTCATAGCTGCATTTTTCCTTGAAGTCCAGAAAGATAGGTCGCGTCATGAGTATGGCAATAATCAAAATGATCATCATGGTGTATACACTCGACAGGAATCGGTTTAAAAAGCCTGTTTTACTTTCTCTGGGAGGTTTTTGCAAAGAGATATTTCCCAATCGACTGTCTGCAGAGGCACTCATGGCATGAAATCGAATTCCGTCTTCTTCGCCCTGCAATGGGGCATCGTATGGTCGAGCGGCAATGCACGTTACTGGCAAGTCGTGGACTTCATTAAAAATCTTGAGAGGCTTCCAATTCTCAACACCCCAAAGAATGACGGATCCGCTGACAGACCCGAGTGCCAACAAAAAGCCATCGCTCGAGAGCGACATGGCCGAAATGGGAACATCGCTGCACTCGATTCGCTCGCATTGCCAGTCAGGAGAATCTTCGACCCATCGTGCCAAAAATGCACTCCCTCGACGAGCTGAGGCTACGGTGTACACGACTTTTCCCTCTAAATCGCCAAAGGCGCAGCCACGTACCAATACCTGGACCGGCCGTTTTGCAGGTACTTTGGATTTTTTGTTGGCAGGGTTCGTCCCTCCCTCTACTGAGCATTGTAGTTCTTTCACCAGATTTCCTTCATGCCAAATACGAGCGGTTCCATCTTTAGCAGAGGATACCAAACGATCACCTCGAGCTGAAAAATCCACACTGCACACAGTATTCGTGTGGCCCTTGCAAGTGTACAGGAGAGAATCAGCACTGAAGTTGTCATCCGTAATTTTGTAAACTTTCACCTCTCCATTTTCACACCCGCAAGCTAATGAATCTGCCATGACATTGACGTTGATGGCATTGACACCTTCTCCTCCAACTTCTAGCTCGCCCGATTTTTGGCACGAGGGAAGATCGTAGCGCACCACCGATTTGCTGACGGCCACTAGCAGAAAGATCCGGCCCGAGACAGGGTTTCCCACAATTTTGAGAGCCACACCTACTTGGTCACCAGTGTCAATGCGGCGGACTTCCCCATCGGGAGCACGAACCATGATACCATTGTTGACTCCCGTTTTTGCAGATCCACCGCCTCCACAATACGCCAGCAAGCTCAGTCCACTGCCAGGATCGCCAAACCAACTCATTCCAAAGGCAGGAAATTGCAGAGGATCAACCCGGCTCGGTGGTTTTAATGGGATCGGCATTTTATGTCTGTCAGTTTAGTAAAAAAGTTGGTTACGTTGTGAGGTAAGGTTGTATTCAGTGGTAAAGTGCTCAACTTCGTTCAGCTTTGAGAAGTGTGTGTTGTATTGTGTGGATTGTGCTGGTAGACTAGACTAGTTCACTGGTTCGATAATGCGTACTAGTGTACAGTAATTAATTGTGATCTTTTCAGTTTTGCCAGTGCAGGATGCACCGAGTCCCACATGATTGAATTAGTTACGAGTACAACAACATCATCGTCATGTTTGCAATAGGACAGTAGTCTACTAGACCTACTGTAGCAGCTACTAGACTACCATACTCTAGAGCTATTATGATGTAGATAGGGTCTACTACTAGTAGCTAGTAGTCTACTGGACTACTAGTAGTCAAAAAAATTCTCGAAGATTTTGACGAGATTACTACTACTAGTAGTAGTAGTTGCTACTAGTACTACTAGAGAGGATTACTACTACTACTACTAATAGAGAGTACTACTGAATAGCTACTAGTAGCTAGCAGCTAGTAGTAGTAGTCTCTCTACTACTAGCTAGTAGCTGTGGTAGTTGTCCAAGTATTGTAGCTAGCTAGTAGTAGTAGGAGCTACAATAGATAGTCGAGAGCTAGCTCGAACAAGCTAAAGCTACTGCGCTACCAAAGAGAAATACCAACGCCCCAAATAAATTTTGGAGAAGTCGTCAGCTGCAGACAGCACAATTTATGGGACGAATTATCGCTGACTACTTCTGCACGTACTTACTCCCAATTTGTGAGCATTGTAGGCTACTCGGAAGGTACTGGCGGGCTACCTGGACCTACAGTATTCAACAAGAAGGACTCTAGCACCAAAATATATTTCCATTCCCAAAAAAGTTGCCGTGGGTTTAATGGAGTCTTCTCGAGTCTTCTTGATTTTTTTTTTGACAGCGAACTGATGTTAGATCGCTTTTCTCTAGTAGCTAGCTATCTAAAAAGCTCTGGCTACGTAGCTCCGAGTAGCCGCTATTCCCGGTACTATGAATATCAGCAGTAGTAGAACTCTATTCATACAAAAAAGAAGAAGAGAAAAGAAAACCTAGTAGCAAAACGAAAAGGAACCCAAATCAAATTGAAATTAACAAATAAGTACACAGCAACGAAATGGCGACAAAGCAAGCGGAGGCTGCAAGCGCACTGCAAGCGGAGAAAATGACGTCGGAAAGTCATTCGCACGGAGATCCTCTCCTGCAAGCTGCAGCGAAGCGCGATCATAATACGACAGATACATCTCAACGTGAACAAAATGTGGAGAGTGCTGCCACGTTGCCCAAAGATGCTAAATCCGTGGAGGGAAAAGTGATCAATGATCCCTTGCTCGAGGCCGCCATGGAGTACGACGATAAAACGGAACAAGAGCGGTCGTAGTTCCAAAGCTTGAGCGCGGCAAGCTGATTTATCACTATTTGTCGGAGATCACGTTCGGTTCATTGATGATATTGCTCCAAAATAGCCAATTTGGAGTACACTATTATTGAGAAGTGGAAAGCACGAGAAATTGAAACGCTGATTTAAATTAAGGACGACACATCAAAACTACTTTTTTTTAAGCTAGCTAGACTACTGAAGGATTGCAATAGTTTGACGCTTATTAGCTACTGTAGCTGTAGCATGATGCATGTACTAGTAGAGCTAGCTAGCGAGAGGGCTACAGAAGCTCATAGAAAATTACTCAATCCTCCTTTTTCGTAAAACTAGCCAGTAGATTACTAGTAGTCTAGTAGTAGTTCTTATTTGGCTGATTACTTTACGGTGCTGGATGGGGGGGCATTGAATATCAATCAAATCAAAAAATCATATCAAACACTTGCTTTACTCGACCGTACTAGTAGTAGTAGTAGTGGCTAGTAGTCTAATAGGGGGGGGTCTAGTCCTAGTCTACTCATCACAGTAACAAGCTTTGCTGGGATAATGAACTTTAACCTTCGCACTAATATGTTGCATTCGCTTTTTCTTTGATAGTACCTGGTACCAGAAGAGTAGAAGAGTAGACTACTACTAGTAGTAGTAGTACTACAGTACCGCTACTACTACTACTACTCATCGTACTTACTTAATTCGAGCACTGCATGATGCTGCATGTTGATTTCAAATCGCAGAGAACACATGAAGCATGAAGCTATTCAAAAGCAAAAGCAAAATAAAAGTAGACTCCAACATTACTACATTGAAAGATAGCAGGGACGCAAACCAATAACTTATTGAGCAACCACTTTGAAACTGCTTGAAAAAAGAAGCTTATTATACAGCAGGCGACCCGCATCAGAAATCGAAATACAGGCACCCCAGGCACCCCAGGCACCCCGTGCTCATCGCTCATCGGAAACAAAGCATCAACAACGCCATGTCAACTTTCTTGTACTAGTTTACAGTACAGTTTGCAGCACATAAAGGAATCGCACAATAATTACATCCCACATAGCAATCATAACTTTTCATCATTTTCATTTTTCATCATGGCATTTACTCCGCGGCAACGAAAGAAAGGCTTTCGAAGGGAGTCGCCTGATCAGCAACAACAGGATAAGGAGCAGGTCCAACCTATAGACGAAGCCGAGCAACAGCAAATTGTTGACGAGCTGCGGCAGAGTGCCCTGAAGCAGATGGAAATGATACAAACAATCTTTTCGACCGCTTGTAAGGGAGCCATGTTGCTCTCCTTGCTGTTAGGCATCACGACGGGAGATGTGAAAGGATGGATCCATGTACTACTTTCCATATTTTTGCATTGGCTTGCCATTCAAACTGCTGCCTCGGCCAAGTTGGATGTTAACAATACAGGGAATGGTGCCAACACGTGCATCAACAGCAACAATAACAACAGCAGTACATTATCATTGTTTACGACTTGCATGCCCATACTGATACTCTTGGTCGTGGTATTCACGTCTGTCTTTAAAAATTTCTCGTCAACCAATCACAAAAACTATAGCCACAATGACTATATTCATCACTTGGGATTGGCGTTGTCGAATGTGGTCACCATGCTGGGAGCTGTGTATATCAAACATGACAGCAAAAGTACGAAAATAGCACTGGAGCAATTGGACCAGAGTCAATATCGTTACAAGTCACTATAAATAATAATACCCACCTACCTGCCTAACTGACCCACCTACCTAACTATTTACCTATCAGCGGTGCTATAGTATTGCATTCTCGTCTAAACAATTAGATTGTGGCATCGGCATGGAAGCCTGTCTTACAATATTTTAAGAGTGCTATATTGTAACCTCGATTTCTAGAAAAGACAGACTGCTTGGACTAAAAGCCGCTACAACATGCTGTGTCTCCGTCTCGATATTATTATTCGCCAACCACTCTAGCCAGTGGGTGGCCTATGAAAGTTTTATTTGTGTGCTACTAATAAATATTTAGCTTACTATTTTAGAAGTAGGGTACTGAAAATTTGTATAGTCATATCTTAAGTTGGGACCTCGGACCTCAAATTCCGACCGAGATAAATATTTAGCTTACTATTTTCAAAGTGGA
>Ga0210036_1002377_pt1 | contig 20010 bp, 16 predicted proteins | sample CryGeymeta201515_FD_185469 | JGI IMG/M metagenome (GOLD analysis project Ga0210036, IMG submission 185469) | Groundwater microbial communities from Crystal Geyser aquifers in Utah, USA - Crystal Geyser metaG 2015-15 (SPAdes) (version 2) | ecosystem: Environmental > Aquatic > Deep subsurface >...
CCGAGAAAGCAGCTTCTCTGGCTTTAGCAGCGCCTCATCCTCCAACAGCGATACTGATTCTCGAATCAGCCCCTCAGATGACACAACGCGAAGCTCATCTGATCGATCTAATACTTACACAATGATCAATAGCAACAACGATGGCCGAATCAACGGTCGTCGCGATGCTTGCTTCAAAAGACGCAAAATAGATGAACTAAGGTTTGCAGCATCAAGAGTCAAGGAAGATCTCGAAAAGGGAGGATTGCCTTTCCCTTCCATTCATACATCTAGACCTCGATTTCTCGAAGGTTTTGACATTGATATGAGCGGCATTCACCTACTAGGCGCCAAATCTGTCTCAGACTCGCCTTTCCTAACCAAGATTGTTGGCAAACGTACCTTTGATTCCATGACAGAAGTCGATCAACTTTTTGCTGAAACGCGTAAGATGTATTCCGAACAGTGGACGTCAGAAGTCGGCATTGACTGGGAGAAAAGTAGCACTGGATCATTGACGTCTGACAGTGAAGCTAGCTGCGAGACTGACGTTCCTCCATTTATGGAAGATGATGGACTCAAACACAGACCAGCAAATCTCAAAACGGTCTCGATGACAACAGCACTCGAAAATAGCAGCGAACCAAGGTACGATTTCTTCTGATAATGCATTGCATTGGCTGCATCACTCTATTTGATGGATCATTCTCAAACCCGATCTTCTTCTTTTTACTTCCCTTGCAGATTGGTCGCTCTCTCCTTTGCACCCTTTATGATCATCCATGTCAACTCTGCCTACACGCGCATGACAGGACTGGCAGCCAAGGATGTACTAGGCAAACCATTTCATCAAGTCTTCCAAGACAAGAGATGCAAGACCATGGCCGCTCATGTTACGTCATTAGCCCATATGCAGGATCAACTGACGTCGGTATCTACCACCAGCCAAGATAAAGAATGTTACTGCAAATTGAACGTTTCACTGGTCGGTTCAGAAATCGAGATGGAACAGTCTCTGCCTGCTACCCACTGCATGGTTGCCTTTGATGCACCCGAAGCAGAGAATCAATCATTGAACCAGCAGCCGATTGCAGCTGTTCTTAGCCAGAGTGATTCGCTCCATTGCGAAGTTGTGGCGTAATTGCAACTCACCAAACCAGCAACACATGAACAAATTGAACCAAACAAAAGCGAAGGCGTGAACGATACCGTCGGCACTCGGTATCCTGTGAAAAGGAAACGCCAATTTTCATGTGTATGATGATTACCCGGAGGTACAACGAGCATCCTGTACATTTTACTTGCTTTTTATGACCATCGCTTATTGTAAATAATGAAATGATAAATTTGCAACACTATTTTTACGAATAATTCGCGATATCTTTTCGTAGTCTTTGGATGATGTTCAATCGAATCGTTCATCTTTTCCAATAGGTGCCAATGGTGCCAACATCTCTCGAAGAAACTTGTTGCTTGTATAGTGTATAGATCTCTGTTTCTTTGGCACTTTCTAGACCATTGTTCGGTCGGCATATTGTTGTCAAGACTGCTCCTTCGAAGCATGTAGGACCTTTTGGTTACCATGAGTACAGTGCTGTAGAGCAGGAGCCAAGCTCAGGAATGAACTTTTTTATTATGGCTGATGCAGGAATAGCAATCACGGAATAATCTTTCGGTGCACACACGCTCGCAATTCGATCATAAAAGGGTAATGTGAATATTATTAGATATTATGGAGTAAATATGGGATAGAGTAATAATAGGAAGCAGGCAGAGTAATACAAGTAGCAATACGACTAGTTGTGTACTCGAGTATGACCCAACTCCTGAGTCGCATGAATATCGCTAATCGGAAACAGAGTAAACTGCCATAGTCCCACCTGGGCTTATTTTGCGATGCTTGGTACAAAGAATAAAAGATACTCGAATGGTGTCTACCTGGTAGATACTCGAATGGTGTCTCTTCTGCTCGTTGAGCATTACGGTAGACTAGTCTACCCCAGAAAAATACTCTATCCAACCATTTAACATTTAACTCACCAGGCAGTGCAAGGATGATGAGGAATCTATGTATGCTTCTGTTTTTACTACCATTTCATTGGATGGTAACTTGCCAGGGACGAACATATTCAGATCTAAGTGGAATCTCACACTATGAAAGAACTCCCAAAAAGCTCCACCACCGTCTTCTTGTCCCAGGAGGAGGAGCAAATCTGAACAGCGTCAAAGATAATGTCTTGAAAACTGGGCTCGGGTTCAAGGCACCATTGTCCCCGCCGCTGTCATCAGCGAAGTCTACCTCATCCGATTCCCAAATTACAGCCTCCGCCATGAAAATCTTCGCCAAGGCTCTTGTCGTAGCATCCTTTACCTGGGTGTATTTTGACAAGCTATTGATTCCTGTCTCGCTCAATTTGTTAAAACCTAACAATGACTATTCCAGTACCACCAATCTGGCTGACTTTCTAACAGTGGCTATCTTGTTCTTTCAAGTGCAACTCTTTGTCTTGACCAAGTTCTTCATGTGGTAAGATGATGAAGTGGCATTGGAGGATTTTTGTATCGTACTAAGTCACTCAGAGGTAATACATATTATCTCATTGTTGACGTACTAAAGTGAATGCATACAAATACTTTGTACTTCACGATTATAAGACACAGTTCACTCCATTTTTTTTCGTGCTGTCAACACTACCCCTCACCTATTGTGTCTTGGAATGAATGCTCGAGTCAAGACGTCGACAACGGGACTTACGGTGCTGTTTTTAATGCTTGAATCAATTTTCGTCCATCCGAAGGATGGAGGCTGCGATAGCTCACTGCTGTAGTAATTCCTCCACAACACACGGGTAGCTTTTCGGTCATGATTCAAAACGGAATCCACAAGAGTATCCAGGCAAATGATCCAGTCGCCCTTCATAGATGTTTCACGCTTGACTACAAACGTACTTAGTTGCTCTATGGGAATACTTCCCACTTTATCCGTTTTGACAAAAACACCTGGAGAGCATCTGCGATACAAGCCATTGGCATTTCCCCAGAGAGTATCCGGGCAGTCTTTCAGCCAAAATTTGTGCATGTCTTGCTGCGAGTACTCCAACTGAATCAGACTATGAACGAGTTGCGGGAAAAGGGTCGAATGAAGCTCTTCCTCTGTATATGCTATGAGATCCAAAAAGCCATCCACGATGCGCTTGGTTTTAAAGAGACAATGAAGCTTGGTCAGATGTCGAATGGAAAATATTGAAGGATTCAAGTGTGGAAATCTATCATTAAAAACCTGGTTGACCCAGCGTGCACCATGCTCCATAGATGCTTTCAACTGATACTGCTCGGCTATTCCAATCGCATCTACGATGCCTTCCAGGTCAAATGCAGGATACGTTTTGCTAGCAGGATCCCAGGATGCATCCGTCTTTTGTTCTAGTTCCTGGTAGAGGACTTTATCACACAGCGACAACCCTCCTTCAAAGCCGTACTTATCATAGAATTTTACAACCTGTTTGACATCGCAACCTTTCATGGATCTAGCAGCCATAGGATCTTCTAGGAATTTTAATCCGGCATCAAAGACTTGTGGCGTGACATCGTCCAGGACGATGCGCCTGGTTTTTTGTTCCTTCATTCCAGCAGCCAGCATCGCGTCGATAAAGGTGCTCAATTTAGCAAGGATAGGCCCGTACATTGAGATTTCAATCTCTATCTGTTTGGAGCTATTGACGTTCGATTTAAAATCTGTACCTTGAGAATCATCATTTGAAATTTCTGTTGAGGATTCAAAGCGCAACACAACCGTCAAATCCGATTTATATGATCGCAACCTCTTGCAGGCTGTTGGTTCGCAAAATGCATCTTCGTCGTCGTCCTCCAGGTTGATGGAATGAATGGATCGGGTTGGCATGATGTCGAATGTCGATCGGTTGTTGTCTTTGTTTATTCAGAATTCAGAATTCTTTAAGTTGGGGGAGTTTTGTAAATTTTTCTTGCCGACGATATGATAGTACAGAGATGCTAGCTAAGGAAGGTGTCGCCCTTCCTGTTGCCCGTCATGCTACTAGAGCTTTCGACAATCCAGGAGTTCTTCTTCTTTGACAACAAGATGTGAAAGGTGAAAGATTGCTAACTCAACTAAACGTGAAAGAGCCTGATGTTCAAGCGTGACTCATTTCGTTCATGACTTACAGTAATTCTTGCACTACTAACCGTTTCGCGGTACTACTAGTACTGTAGTGGCTGGTCTACTAGCTATTAGTGGGGCATTCCTGAAATAGAGGTGCACCAAAATCTAAAAGCAGATTACTCTGCATTTGACTCGGCTGGCTGGTCTTCCACTACAATGGTACTGGTAGCTGGTGTAGCTAGCTAGGTTTGGAAGGCCACAACACTACCCTTCACTGACTTGAGACCTCAAGACCTGATTCCCCTCGGCTTCAAGAGTTTTTATGACTGTGCTTGCCTGTATTTTTTTTTTCTCCTACTAGTAGTACTGTGCAGCGGAAGTTTGACCAGGGAATGCAAATCATTGATGCTGACAAATGCGCATTTGTCCACTCCTTTACAGATCTGGAACCTCAATCCGACAACCGTTCATGATCAAAAAGTGCGTTTTGCCACGCAAGGGTAGGAGGCGACAGTCGCCATGACGGGCCAACCTAATAAGATATGCGTTACTCAGTCTTCATTTCGCCACGGTTGCTACTACTACTGGTAACTACTACTAGTATCTCACAGGCACTCTACCAGGTACTCCTGCTCCAGACATGTCGCAAGGCTGCGATAGTGGTATGGAGTAAGGTAGCTAGTACCTGGTAGTAGTAGTACCTGGTACGTACTACTAGTAGCTACCTGGTAGTAGTAATAGTAGTACCATAGTACGTAATTCAATCGCTCTAACGCTGATCCGAAAAAGAGTTGCGCCACGCAAGAGATCTGTTGGACAGGAGGCGACTTATTTCTACTCAGGTTCCTACAGTTAAATCGTAACTCAAAACAGGTCCAAGAAAAATCTGGCCTCGAGCTGGCTAGAGCCAATCAAACTTGACTTGCGAATGACGCATTTTTGACGATCTGAAATAACAGGACTTAATAAGCCTCTTACTTTGGTACCTGGTACCTGGTACCAGGTAGTAATCGCTACGCACTTGAAGAATCTCCTCACATTTTTGGACAAGGGAGGGGTGGGTGTTTTTAGATCCGCATGCACATCCTTAATTGACTGTTGGAAGTTGATAACCAAGCCATCAAAGGAAAAGAAGCTAAAAGATTGAAATATCCTACCCCCCAATCTCGCCGTCGTAGCAGCTGCAACCACAAGCATCACCGGCTCAGGCAAGACCTATTGGACTCATTCTCGACGAACTTTTTTCAAAAAAAGGACCAAACTTTCGTAAAACATCATGGTCTCGGAACTCGCTGCTCGCCTCCTACTAGGTGTTGATCAACCCAAAAACAACACCAACATAAGATCATCACCGTCGCCATTGTCGTCATCTTTCATGGGTACCACTACTCGCAACAATTACGGTACCAAAACCTACTATTATTCGGATCGCGTTATGAGCTGCGATTCTATCATGCGATCTTCGTCTAACATGGCCTGCGTCACACCACCTAACGTTGACGAATCGGTAGAGTCTGTAGAACCTATGGTAACGGTTAGTGCTTGCACTCAGAAGCTTTCTAAATTTGTTACCCACTCCAAGAACAGCGGCAAAGACTTCAAAGCTCGCCGTCGTGGAGTCAGCTTTGCTCCTGATGTTAATGTCAAGAAGGATGTCTCGACCAAGAAGAACCGTGTTCACTCTCGCAATAGCAACAACGGTTGCTTTAAGCGCAGAAAAGTGGATGAGCTTCAATTTGCTGCTTCTCGTGTCAAGATGGATTTGGAAAAGGGTGGACTTTCCTTTCCTGCCTTGGATCTTTCCCTTCGTCATTACTTGGATCGTGATTGTTGCGATATTTCCACAGAGAGCATTCAACTCTTGAGCTCCAAGTCTGTTGGAGACTCTCCGTTTTTGTGGGCAACGGAAACATTGATGAAGGATTGGAGTAGCCAGGCGACCATGGATGACCTTGAGAATCTCTTCTCGGTCACCTACGATAGCTACAGTACTGCAAACAACATGACCTCTGGTTCGGTTACCGATTCGACGACCAAGCTTAGCAAGGATACGGCTCTGTCCTTGTTCAAACAATACGAGACAGAAGCGCGTACTCCTGAAATCGACGCCGTCTATGCCAATCCCATTAGCATTCGCGATGCTTTTGAAGTCCCCAACGAAGCTAGGTATGTAGTATCTATAATCCAAAGTTGACTTTTGATTCACTTTTTTTTAATTTGCTTGACACGTAAACTAACTCCACATTTTTCTCCTAACCTCGCACACAGATTGGTGACTCTATCGTTTGCTCCCTTCTTGGTCGTTCATGTCAATGCTGCCTACACTCAACTAACGGGCATTCGTTCTGCTGATATTCTGGGCAAGCCCTTTTGCGAGGCCATTCAGGATCCAACGTGCAAGCGTACGACTTCTCAGGCCCGCACCTTGGCCAGCCTAAATGAGCAGGTGACGACCTTTGTCTCTCCCAGTGCCAGTAACGGTGCGTGTACTTGCCGTATACAGGTGTCGATTGTTGGTACGAACGAGACGGCGGTTCAACCACAACAGCAGAACCACACGACTCACTTTCTAGTTTCTCTCGAACAAGAGAACACCGAGGCCGAGACTGCCGCTACTGATGAAACAGTGGAGGTACCTGCAGCAACTTGCAACAAGACCGGTACTATTCCAACGCCTTCATTGGAGCCCATTAATGTGCCGATCGAGCATACGATCGAGCATACGATGCGCCTGCACTGTGGTGTCATGGGATAAGTGTGTGCGTGTTGCAATAAGTTGCGAAAGCAGCTAGGGCTGTCTTCTCGTCTGCAGGTGTGTATCTTTCTGGAACCAAGTTCGAATGAATTGAAACACATTCGTTGTTTATATTTTTACCATACCATTTTGAACCCCGGTATGACGATGTCCAATGATCCCAGCATACAAATTCTTTTCCAAAGCAATCCTATTCCCTTATTCCTCCACCTCCATCCACATGCACAAACAAAAAGCAAAGACACAAAATAGCTAGATCAGCAGCAACCTTTTATTATTTGCACAAAAGCTGGCAAACCCGATGCATGAGCAGGAAAATGAGCGCAGCCAAACTACTTTGTATACTATGGCGTGTGTCCTCATTTGCTGCTGGCGCTTTGTAAATACAACAAACTAACTTCTGTACATCGGCTCAAAGTGGACTCTCCGCCACATTTTGTAAAGGATTGGCGAAAATTCCAATAGAAACAACCTCAATTAAACTATATAGATGCACATAGCTCTCAAAGCAACTTCAAATTTCATCAATAGGCATGGAACAGAGGTATCTTATATTCATTTAACCCAAACTTGATTGTTGGCTCTAATTTGTACATTTGAAAAAAAAGCTTCCAGGACATTGACAATTCCAAGAAAAGTATGTACTGTCTATTTGTTTGTCAGCGCACTCCCTGCGCGGTTAGACATCTAGAAGGGCTCTCACACCTGGTACTACGATGCGAGCAATCTCCTCCAAGCGGCGCAGGGCCATCTTACTGTCGTGATCTCCTTCGATGGCGGCCTTGTAATACCAGAGACAGGCTTCCTCATCGCTCTGGGGAACTCCACGAGCTTCTTCAAAGGCTTCGGCTACAGAGAATTTGGAAGTCACGTGACCAGCCTCTGCAGCTTTCATGTACCAATCCAAGGCATCTGTGTCCGACTGTTCCACACCGCACCCGAGTTCGTAGCAGAGCCCCAATTCGGCCATGGCTTCAACGTGACCTGCGGTGGCAGCCTTGGTCAACCATTCGGAAGCTGCAAAAATATCATTTTCTACTCCGTGGCGACCGTATTCGTAAACCAAAGCCAAATCATGAGCGGCATCCATATTCTTTCCCATTTCCGACGCCGCTTTTAACCAAGCAACTCCAGCGTCCTTGTTCATGACCACTCCGGTTCCTTCGAAGTAACACTTGGCCATGGCTTGCATAGCAGGAGAAAAACAAGCAGTAGAAGTAGTAACAGTGTCGTTCTCTGCGGTTTGGTTGTCGTGTTGTAAGGGCATATTGTTGTCGTCTGTTTCCACACCGGCCAATTCCGAAAGCAGACGAAAAGCCATGTCAAAATTCTGTTCCAAGCCTGCAGATCCCTCCAAGAGATTCTGAGCCAATTGCCATTTGGCTTCTTGCGATTCGTTGGCAGCTTCGTACATAATGTTCGACCATCCCTTTTGAACATTTGCCAATTTGGCCAAGTCACCCCAATCGGCATATTCGATCAAGCAGCGATGCAAAAGTTCGGTAGGAATCTCAACGGTAGTAGACGAATCGTTTTCACCTTCACCAGCCGCGGACAGCACAGGCTGAGTATCATCGCTCAGCATTTGAAAGAAGAGAGTAGGTAGTACAGGTCGCATCTTTGGTTCTTGACTGGTTTGTGTCATTTTGAAGAATACAAAAAGTTAAAATAATGGTAAACTACTCTTGCTTTCTTCTGCAACGGAAAGACGAAAACAAAAATTAATGAATTCTTGTTTTGGAGACAAAAGTCGAATAATAAATAATTGGATGGGCAACTTTCCTCATCTTCAAGGCCAAATCGCGATTGGTTTGCAGTGCGGCTCGTCAGCCAATGCAACAACACTACACTTTGACCACGTATTACAACAATGTCTGTGTTTGTCGTATGCGACGAAGGTAGTCGTTACTCTTGGGGGTATCCTCGGCAGAATAATGCTAGTAGTTCCTCTTAGTCCCATGACCAAAATGCGATTTATGGCCGCTGAAAATAGTCACAATAAATAAGTGTCAGTCATAATAAGAAGCAGCTGATTGAGTGTGATGAAAATAGTACACTGCGGATGTGAGAAGCGGATGCGTCACTGAAAACGTGGAGGGACTGCATTTTCTGTCTCGACAGTGACGACAGCAGGTCTTCTACCATAACAAGAATATCATTTAGTCTAGTGGCATCTCTCTGATTAAGTAGACTACCGTGGTAGTAGTAACTGGCTGGTAGTAGTACAACAACTACTCGAGTACTTAGCTAGTAGTGGCTATCGACTAGGTTTCTACTAGACTAGTAATATTATTTTATCAAGTCGGGTACGTCTCAAGTCGGGTACGTCTGTGGAACACAATTAAACAAGAATACCTGGTACCCTGTAGTGAAAATCTTGCAGCTCGTAGCAATCTTTTTCCAATAATTGCGCGTACAAAAAAGACCAGATACTAACTACTTTAGTAGTAGTATAGTGGCTGTTGTCGCCTGTACCATTCAAAAGTCCAGCAGGTTCTTTCCCGGCGTCCATCTTTGAAGAGACAAACAGCAAGCGCGCCGCGGCGTGAGAAGTCCCAATACGTCACCATGTTGTAGCAATAGACGATGTCATTTAATTAACTGTTTATAGTGTGATAATCGTATTTTATTCTAAAATGCCGATATGCTACCAGCCTCGGCATTTTGGTACAGAGTACTGATAGCACCTGGTAGCTTGATTGGTGGCTGATAGCTACTGTACGAGTAATCATAAAACTTTGGGAAATACTATGCGACCATTGATTTTGATTACTACTAGCTAGTAGCTACTGTACTCGCTGTAAGAGTACAGTGCTGGGAAGAATTTTGAAATTAAAAATGGCGCGGACCTCTACTAGTAGTAGTCTACTATGTTTGTGTGTGTCAATCCCCGAAAAGTTTTTTTTTAACAACCAGATTTGAGTCCTTTACCATATAGAATACATCAGACTAGTCTACTACAAAACGCCATGACACAATCTATCTATTTCTTTTTAGGCTGGGGTACAACGCTCGCTGTTTGTATCCTTCCAGTCGCCCAAGGAGGCCTCGCGATGGATGCCCATCTTCGAGTGCCTACTGCTCAGGTTCAGTATATCTCTGAACAAGCACAAGGTACCTCCAACATTACTACTAGAAGTAGTGCTTCTTCTTCTTCTGTTACTACTGCTACCATTCGTCTGTCAATAATGGCTCGACCATTCGGTTACAGTTCCAATTCTAGATGGCAGAGGAGACTACACAATTTGTTGACTCCGCATGCGATAGAAGACTTCGAAAACTTCCTGGAAGACGAAGATTATGATGATGATATTGACTATGATAATTTGGCTCACGGTAACTACTATCAAGACATTATTGACGATGCCGACGCCTACGAACAAGACACTGTAGGAGATTATGACGAAAATTTCTCAACAGAACAAGACGATGATGAATATGAAGTATTGGAATGGTACGAGGATGATGACTGTTGTTATCCTGCCAACGATTTCTCATTTTATGAAAACGATCAATGCGACATCGAAGACGCGGACGACGCAGCCGATTGGGATATGATCTTGGAGGAAGGAGAAAATGTCTCTGAAGAATATTTTTCGGAGAAAGATCAGCCAGACTTTTTGTTACCTCGTACAATTCCAGCCGGCCAAGTTGTCCCGATTCGATGGCGCGATTCCAACACGATCATCCAAGACGAAGAAATCTTTGCCGTGGGACTTCCTCCCGAGCTTCTTTCCGAGTTTCGTCGATACTTTGACGAAGTAGGGATGCTTAATGTGGTTCAGCAGTTGCTTTACAGCAATGTGACAAACAGTCAGCAACCCGAAGGGCACATGAAGAAGAAAGTCACATTGGACGACACGAACACAATTCAAACACTCAAGGATGGTCAACACTGGAATTCTCGTCGCGCCGATCACTGGCCAACGGATATGGTATGGTTCGATCCTGCAGATGATGCTTGTTATGAACGATTATTGGATGTCCTCAAGATTGGAAACTTTGAAACCGTCATGGAAGGACTGCGCAAGCATCTAAATCAACCCGATCTGGTGATTCATGGCAATGGAGCTATTTTTAATTCCCATTTTGATCCAACACCAGGCATGGAATATGCCCAATTGCACAGGGACAATCCTGAAACACGAGGTGCCTTTTACAACATCCTTATCCCCGTATACTTGCCAGAAGGAGACGACCATGAAGCCTCCCTTCATATCGCCAGTGAAGAGGATGGGTGGGTGGGAGAGATCAATCTTCGATACAATATCGCAACCGTCATTGGCAGCGACTCGTGGCATGGAACAGGAGAATGTGACTATCGGGATAGCAAGGGCTTTCGTTTTTCCATCAGTATTTGGGTTTCGGAAATGACGGAGCGAAATGTAGAAGTGATTGCCACAGATCCTACATCTCCCTGGCCCCTTCGTAACGATACGGAGTGGTACTGGGCTCAAGCAGGGCGAAGGTTGATCGATGATAGCGGAAGAGGTCCTTTTGAATTTCAAGACAAACGTCTGGACTGTGACAAAGTTCAAAAGCAATGCCACCTTTGGAAAGTACGCTCCGACTGTGCACGCACCTGTGGATTGTATATGGACGTATAAAGGGGCGAAAGACTTTTGCGATATATTTACTATTTACTGTATTAATACATGGTGCTACTGATTACTGCATTAGCTCTGGTCAATCACAGTATTCAGTAAAAGCTGCTTTGCGTGACACTGTCATTCGTAGCGATATGATAAGGATTGCCATCATCCTTGTACATGGGTAGTTCGACTTCTTCGTTCATAATTTCATCATGAAACATCTCTTGTTGTTGCTCTTTCTCTTGTGGGCCGGTTAATGCCGCTGTATCTTCTGAAATAGGTTTGTAGGCCTTTTCGGGAGGATTGTACCGCAGACACACATACGACATGATCCCTGCTTGACAGGTGACGAATCCAACCACATTGCGCCAATTAATGGTTTCTGAAAAGAAGAAGATACCTCCTCCAATGGTCAACAGTTCTTTAAAGACACCGGCGACACTGAGTGCCAGGGAATATGTAGCCTTGACCAACCAATATTCGCTCATCAAAAGGCAGAATACCAGACTGGCAACGATGGTCATGGTGATAATAATCAACAACCCGTACGTAGGATCACCGTCGCTGTCATCAATTGTGGTGTTGTTATCAATATCACTAGCATAAGATGTCATCATTTGTTGCCAAACAAGTTTGCCTTCCAGCGCCAAGGCAAAGGGTAAGATGCAAATAGCTGTAATTGGAGACATGTACAACGTAGCAGCCAGGGGAGACAAGGCATGACTTTCTGGTGAAAATGTTGTTGTTGTTGTGCTTTGATAGTCATTACTGCTGCTGCCGTTACTCCCGTCACTGTTTGTGGCTGCCGCATAGTGTTGATTGTTGTTATTGTTCTTGTGATCTTGCAAAATTTTATGTGTCATGGCCCATCGCAATCCTCCCAAACAGGATCCAAACAATTGGAGACAGAACCCGACCAATTGAAAATCTGTATCACCTTCTCCCAGCGTGGCCAAAACAATACCCGTGGCAATCACTAAGAGACATCCCAAAATGTGACAAGAAAAGCTTTCCACGCCGAACAGGTATCCCCAAAGAAAGGTAAAAATGGGTCCGCCTCCTTTTAAGATGGTCCCAAAACTCACCGTCAGTAATTTCAGAGCGAGATTGGTCGAACCAATTTCGAGACCCATGGTAATACCAATGGGTATGATGAAGTGTCGGAACTGACGTTGACTGGGCTTGGTTATGCGCCATTTGGAATGTCTGGATAACAGCAAGGCCCACAGTGATGCTATGGAATTGGAATAGACTGTGACCGTTAAGGGATACGAAAAGTAATTCGAAAACAACCATTTGGTTAACAATATAATAACATTGGACATGGTGTACCACGACAGTATAGTCATGATGGTAAGCAGAGGATTGTCGGGAGGTGCTGCGTCTGCTGTAGCTGCAGATTCCAGTGCTGCTTCCACTGCTTCCACTGCTGCTGCTGCTACAGCGTTGTTTTTTGCATGACATCTGGTTGGCGATTCCATGGAAAGTACCGACGATTCTGCTTCGCCTTCATCATCGGGCGAAATCATTATCTGTGCTTTGTCTGGCAAAATAAAAATTAATGTTGTACAAAAGGAGTTGGTATGTACGGCCTGTTTGTTATTACCTGGTACTAGTAGACTAGTATGATTTATTTGGTACTGTATTTGCATATTCGTTCATCAAGAATGACATCATGATGACCGCCGTTCGCTGGCACATGTAGATGTTATTTAGTTGTTTTTGTTGGTGTGTTGATGCAAGAAATTCAAAGTGATATTTAGCGTTGGCGTTATGATACATTGTTGGTAGACTGTAGACGCATACTGTATTTATTTAGTCGTCTCGCTTGAATCTTGTTTCTTCAAAACGGAATACTCGAGGAGTCTCCTCTACTCGTCTCGACGTCTCGACTATCAACTATCAACAGACCACACTGCTGGTGCAGATGTTGTTGTTATTATTATTATTCCGTTGATAAAACGTACTGTATCACACCCAAAACAAAACAAAGCAATTCAAATCCACACACAAAAGAAAAATGAAGAACCCGTTCAAGAAAAAGGACGATCCAAACCGTTATGTTCCTGTGCCTCGAGGAAAATATTTGTCGTTGGGGTTAAAATCTCCACCGGAGAACGGATTTGATGATTTCCTCAAGCTGGTATGGTGCCGCGATACCAAGGACGAACAGCGACAACAAAAAGCGGCCGAAAAGTCCAAAAACAAGGACGTTACCATTGAAAGGAAATATTTCCTCTGTTTGCAAGGCATTTACGAACCCTACAAGGAAAACGACCCTCCCATTAATTTGAACAAGAGGGGATACGAACCGTTGCCAAAATGGACCGACGACGATTACGTGGACGAAATTTTACGCAATGGACCCTTCTTTATGAACGATGAATTTATTTTGAATCATTATCCTCAAGCCATTCGTCCAGCCAATGACTATGCCTACGTGGAGCAGTACGTGAAAGCGTACCAGCATTGGAACAATGGCGCCAAACCAACGGCAGACCAACAGCACGCCCACAAACTGGCAAGTGCTGTCATTGTCATGAAACATATCGATCGACTGGAAAAAGCAGGAGATGAGGGAGAAAGTTTGCAAAAATGTAAGGATATCTTGGAGTCCATGAATCTAGATGATACGGAACGACAAGAATGTGAGGCGAAGAAGTAAAAGTAAAAGTAAATATCCCGTGAGAAAGGATCTGAAATCCAATACAGGAGCGATTCTTTCCTGCATTTATTGCTGTTGCTACTGCTGTGCTGTCGGTTGTTGGATCTGCTGTAAGACCAAAGAATGGAGCATGGATCGCATCGAGTTCCAATTTCATGCTGTACAGTATGAGAACAAAGCCATCAAATTACAAATCCACGCGCTAGGAAAACGCTGGAGCTACAATTCAAAGTACCCATCGTAATGCGCTGTAAAATTAAAAACACAAGAATAAAATGTGTATGGCTATTTACAGGAAACACGGTAAATATTGGTGCTCTATAACAAACGATGCATGTGCTAGTAAAACTCCCGGTAAAATCGAGTGGGATACTTGCCGCCGTGCATCTGCTGCTCTTCGGCAGGACAACAAAGGTCTAGAATTTGTTTCAAATTCACCGAATCCTCAGACTGTATTAAAGTGCCCGTACTGTAGAGTCGCTACATTTTCTTGCAAGAGTGAATTCCACTCGTCGTCTACTTGATCCATGGTGATGACAAGAAGGTACATCGCCTTCCGAGCACGGCTATTAGCAAGTGTGCGTCTCAACGATGTTGAAAACTCTAATCGTATCACAATTACAAGGCAAATAAAAAACTAATCTGAGATACGACAACAGCGAACAGATCACGTACATGATGATGACATAAAATAATATATATATTTTTAAGCTTCCTACTACAGTAGTACAATAGAATTATCCATCCATTAGCAGGAACATCCCATGTACAGTACGAGTACAAAGATAAAGGCACACCAATATGAGCTTTTGGAAACCTGCGAGCACCGCCAAGTACTCGTCATCATCACAGACTCTGCTGCGAGATGAGGAAGGCGGTGCAGCCAGTGGTGGTGGTGGTGGTGGTGGTGGCAGTAGTCGCGAGGAAGTGATTCAACCGTTTAATTTTTCACGAGCACCGCTGGCGCAACAGCGAATGCTACTGCCTATTTACAAACACAAACGTCAAATACTGTACGCAGTAGAGAATTTTGGAATCGTGGTGATCGTGGGAGAGACGGGAAGTGGAAAATCGACACAAACAGTTCAATATTTGTACGAGAATGGGTGGGCGGACGATACGAATGGTTTTCAGGTCGTTTGTACACAGCCCCGTCGTATTGCGGCACAGACATTGGCACAACGAGTATCGGAAGAAGTCGGGATCCGCAACGACGGTGGTGGTGTGGGAGGAACAGTCGGATATACGGTCCGCTTTGACGATTGTTCGGATCCGCATCGGACGAGAATCAAATTCGTAACGGATGGAATCTTGCTGCGAGAAGCGACGCTCCACGATCCATTGCTGTCGCGATACTCCGTCGTCATGGTAGACGAAGCTCACGAACGCAGCATCAATTCGGACTGCCTGTTGGGGCTCTTGAAAAAGATTCGACGCAAGCGGAAAGATTTGCGCATCATTGTTTGCAGTGCTACCATTGATGCCGAAGCCTTTTTGAATTTTTTTACGGACAATAATAGCAATTCGTCCAAAGCACTGTTCATTCAGGAAGAACAAGAGCCACCCAATAAGAAACGAAAGAGTCGATGGGATCAGCCGAAAGCAACATTGGAGGCTGGTGGTGAAAGTGAGAAAGATAGTCCTGACAACAAACTAGACAAAGGAACCATCATTTCCGTCGATGGAAGACAACATTCCGTGGATGTCATGTATTTGGCCGAGCCCGCACCAGATTACATTCAAAAAACAGTCGAAACGGCATTGCGAATTCACTTTGAAGAGCCCTCTGCGGGAGATATCCTTTGCTTCTTGCCGTCCGGTGAGGACATCGATCGAGCTATTCGCATGGCCGAGGATACTCTAGATAACGAACTAGAGCAGCAACACCAACACCAACACCAACAGCAGTCAAAACGGCGGCAAGATGTTGATTTCTTGCCATTATATGGCTCGCTACCGTATCAAGTACAAGCGCGAGTGTTTCAAACAGACGAGACTAGTGGCAGCAGAAACAAGCGCTCTAGGCGGCGCGTCATTTTTGCTTCCAACATTGCAGAGACGTCAGTGACCGTCCCACGTATTACCCACGTGATTGATTGTGGGTTGGCCAAGTTGCCATTTTTTGATCCTAGGACTGGCTTTGATCGTTTAATCGTCACAGCAACGAGTCATGCGAGTGCTCGCCAGCGGGCCGGTCGAGCCGGAAGATTGCAAGCAGGGAAATGTTATCGGCTGTATACGGAAGCCTACATGGCCGAGAAAATGGCGGCCAGTACGCCACCCGAAATTTTACGAACGAATCTGACCGGTTTTATTCTGACGTTGAAGGCTTTGGGAGTCGACAATATCTTGGCGTTTGACCTGCTCGATCTGCCATCCGTTGACGCTCTTTCGCACGGACTGGAATGCCTTTATGCACTGGGCGCCATTGACGACAATACATCATTATCCAAGTTGGGCATGGATATGGCAGCCTTCCCTACAGAACCGCGAGTGGCACGCATGCTGCTGGAATCCTTGGAAATGGGATGTGCGTGGGAGATATTGAGTGTAGCGAGTGCCATGCAAGTACGACATTTATTTTTGAAACCTCGAGGGGGCGGGGGAGGGTTTCATCAGCAACGTATGCTTGACTACGAAGCTGCCATGTCGGAAGTGGCTGATCCTAGTGGAGATCATGTCACCTACGCGAACATTATTGCCGAACACGACGATCGGAGTGGTACAGGCGGTGGCAGAATCCATGTCGACGAAGACGAATGCAAAGAGCGATTCATTCATCCCGTAGCTCTGCGACGCGCGTTGGAAGTACGACAGCAGCTGACTAACTTTCTTCGTCGCTTCGGTACGATTAAAGCCATGGGTTTGGCAGCTGGATTGGGTGCTGTAGGTGGAGGAGGCACACTCGAGCGAAGCAAAGCCATTCGCAAGTGCGTCACGGCAGGTTTCTTTTTCAACGTTGCCAAACTCGCCAACGATGGTCGGTACTACACCATTCGCAAGCGGATCCTGGTAACGCCAAGTCAATCCAGTGTCTTTCACTCTCACGGGGGTGCCAGCGAGTACATTGTGTTTTGTGAAACCCACGATGGAACCCGGGGTGGAATCGACTTGCGATCCGTGTCATCTATCGATGCCAGATGGCTGCGAGAACTTGCGCCGCATTATTGGGACTAGCTGGATAGTTTGCGTGGATCTAGAGGGTTTAGGGATACTCTGCTCTGCACGGGAGTCAATTACACGTATTTCGCAAAACAATACATAATACATTACAAATTCAATACAGGTTAGACGTTAGAAGGCACTGTGTGTCTGTTTTCAAAATTTCTCTATCGGTCCTTCTTATAAATCTCTATGTATTCTCTATACGGTCTATTGAATTGTATGTAGCAAGGTGTTTTTGCTTGCCTGTCTATATCTGGTTGGGTCCGGTTGGCCTACTTTGTGGGGGCAAAACCATTCAGACGCTCCAATGATCTTTGGTAGACGATATCCACCATTTCGTTGCGCATGGCTCGAACAGACTCGTCGTCGAACGACGTTGTGTCTTGTTTTGGGGGAATCTCGTCCAAGACTGCCGTTGTAGCAGCGCCGTCCAATGTCGAAGTCATGGTGGATCTTGGGCGACTTCGTCCCAAGGATTTCAGGGTCGCTACGGGTCCCACGGTGGGGACTCGCATCATGCTGGCTACAAAGGCAAGACCATGGACAGAATGAGCATGAATGGCAATAGTGGCCAAGCTAAGAAGGATAAAGGAAGTTAAACGCATCATGTTGCTGAAATGATGATTTATTTATTTATTTGTGTTTTCTCTTCTTCTCTTTTTTTTATGGTGAGTGTTTATGAAATTGTATTGTCAGTTTAAAATTGAAAGTGTGTGAAATCTGAAATCGCTATTTTCGTTTTTGGCTGCTGATTCTTAATTATCCCGCTTGTCGACCTGATACCGCTTTAATTCTCGCAAGACTCACCCAACAGGTCAAATTTCTCATCGTCGGAGTTGACTCAGTTTGAATTTTATTGACAAATGAGATTAAAGAAGATGATAGTGTCGCGGCGCACCTGTACTCTACAGTACCTACAACTGGTTGCTAGTTCACGGAGTCGGCCATGACGCTTCCAGTTGACAATGTATTGGAAAGGCCGTAAAACAAAATGGGTGGTGCCCGATAGCTCGGGAGACCTGGCGATTAGAAGGTTGCTTGACCACCAAAATTTGTTGATGACGGAGGAGCTTTGCAAGACCCACCATGATAATAATATATTATTACCTACTGTATTCGAGTACGCAAAGAAAAATTTGGAGAAGGCTGCAATCTTGAATGGTTGTACGCTAATGGTTGGGTTGAAGACCGGAACGGTTTAGGTCGTGAAGCTTGGTCTTGCTCCAGAGCGGAGTTGTTTACTTGTTACGCAATCTAGCTGGCTGGTAAGGGCTGGCTATTTCAATTGGCGTAGTCTATTTCTACTCTAGGAAAGCAATGGCCTGCCCACTAACTGATTCTTGGACAGGTGTAACACATGGATCTAATTGGCTATATCAACAGTCGATCTAGTAGTAGAGGTGAATTCTTCCCTGTTCACGCATTTTGTAACGATGCTTGCTTTCTACAGGAAGAACTGACAATTTTCTACATCTACCGAGTGCAAGGGTAGGAAGTAGTGTGTTACATTTTTTTAATGAATTTGTCAATCTATTCTTCAGTGGAAACGTCCATGGCATTCATTCGCTTCAGGGATCGTTCGTAGGCTATCCTGACCATTTCACTGCGTAAGAAATCGTCTGTATTTTGCTTTTGTGGTTTCCTTGCGCTGCCGGAGGAGGAAGGTTTTCTTGAATTTACACTATGAAGAAAGGTTGGTGCGCTGGAATGCACTAAGGAACTCGGACCCGCACGAACGACTCCAAAACTAAAGTTGTTGATGGACAGCAACATAGCAGAAGCTGATAGTACCAGGAGGAACGTAGAAAGCAAGTGGTTCGTCATGGAGGAAAATTTATTGTAAAATTTTTAATGGAATACGAAGGCACGGCATAGCTCGGAACAATAATCGAGCGAAAGATTTGTCCAAGAGATTCTCCATCAACCAAACAGCTCAGGTGGTACGGAGTAGGAACTTCTAAAATACCAGGTACGTAGTAGTCTAGTGCCTAGCTAGTAGTACTACTAGAGTAGACTAGCTAGACCCAGGAAGGTCCGCCAATTAGAGCTCATATCCTAAATTTAGAGTAACGTTACTATTTTACATAAAATTTAAATATGCTAAATAATACCTCAATGAATCCCGTGTTGAAATACAGTCCCGCCTTTGAGTCATGTTGAAATTTGTTGAAATTTGTTGAAATGTGTTTAAACGTGTTGACAGGTGTTGAAATGTGTTGACAGGTGTTGAAATAGTAGAAGTTAGTACTGCTACTACTACTAGTAGTACTACTACTACTACTAGCTACTATTAGCAAGCACAAATTGTGCCTGCACCTCTACGACTACAACTACTAACTAGTAGCTAGTAGTAGCTAGTAGCTAGTAGCTAGTAGCTAGTAGCTAGTAGCTAGTAGCTAGCTAGTAGCTACTAGTAGCTAGTAGCTAGTAGCTAGTAGCTAGTAGCTAGTAGCTAGCTAGTAGTAGTACAGTAGTAGTAGTAGTAGTAGTAGTAGTAGTAGTAGCAGTAGTAGCAGTAGTAGCAGTAGTAGTAGTACGTAGTAGTCATCGTAGTTGCAGTAGTAGTACTAGTAGTAGTACTAGTAGTAGCTACTACTAGTTAATTTCACTCACTCGAATAATCAACTAAAAAAAATAGCTAGAATAGCTATGCTTACAGTAGTACTAGTAGTATTAGTAGTAGTAGCTAGCGTGTTGTACTGCTGGGGAGTAGTAGTAGCTAGTAGTAGTAGTA
>Ga0210036_1002393_pt1 | contig 19946 bp, 5 predicted proteins | sample CryGeymeta201515_FD_185469 | JGI IMG/M metagenome (GOLD analysis project Ga0210036, IMG submission 185469) | Groundwater microbial communities from Crystal Geyser aquifers in Utah, USA - Crystal Geyser metaG 2015-15 (SPAdes) (version 2) | ecosystem: Environmental > Aquatic > Deep subsurface >...
AGGTCTTACTCTATTAGTTCGTGTGCCTATGCTTGCTCTGTATCCACACACTAGTCTAGTTTACTCCTATTATCCATAATATTCATATTTACTCTTTATGTCTCCACACTAGCTTTTTACGCTAGTAATAAATAATTTATCCCTCTATTACTACTAACAATAGCGTAGCGTAGTAGACTCTAGGCACTAGTAGTAGCTAGTAGTACGACTTGTACCAGTGTAGACGAGTCCAAATCGTCGATAACGATCCAACGCTACTACAGTTGCTACAGTACTAACAGATAATGTGAATATTGTACTGGAATAACAGGTAGAATACAGACTCGTTTATATTGTACACAGCACATCGCGAATTATTCGCATCACTGTTCACGCTCATTCATCATCCGCTCATACCATTCCGAGGCTGGTGGCACTTGGACTCAGTTTTTCATTGTCGTCGAATTCATCGATGGTCACCTCTATTTTTTCTTCGCTCATTCCTCCGGCCTCTCCAGATTGTGCTTCTAGGAGATTACCAGGAGGCAGTGTCATTTTACTTCCTTCAGCCGAAGCAGCGCTCTTCTTTGATCCTCTACCCTTACCCGAGCCAAGGAACAAACGCGAGAATCTCTTCTGTTTCTTCTTCTTGTTGTTGTTGTTGCTTTTCGCTTCTGGCGCGACTGCCGAGTCATTTTCCACCGAGCCCACGACAACCACCGCCTCTTGTCTCTTTTGTTCTTTCTTGAGCTTTTTCTCTTTTTTCATTCGCTTCTTTTTCTCTTTTGTGCTTTCAGGCTCCGTTGGTTGAGACAAGGCTGCACGGATGGATGCGAGCTCTTCCTTCAAACTCTTTAAGACTCCAGTGGTTGCTTCGTCCTTTGTTGCTTGTTGCTCTAACTGATAGCGCAGAGCAGAAATCTCTTCTTGGAGCGCCAACGGGCTCTCCTCGTTCGATTCGTCGAGTGAAGATCGCTGAGACCTTCCAGCGACCAAAGACGGCCTCTTCATCAAGGCCAGCTGGGAATTGAAGATCACCAGCTGCTCCATGAGGCTTTCCATGCGGTCGATTCTCTCGTCCGAGGCACCATCGTTGTTTGACCGTATCTCCGGGCGTTGTTGTTTTAAGGGCCGTCGTTGTCGGTTGAAATGCAATTGAAGGTGTCCACTGTTTCTCGCCATCTCCTCGAAACCGGCTGGGACAAGATTGTCATGTTCTCGTGTGCTCTCATCAGCACTCGCAAATTCTTCGTCCGAATCATCAAAGCTGCTCTCGTTGGACAAGCCCCTTGGACTTACCATGGTCCTTGAGAAGTTCTCGTGCGCAGACAGGAAATCACGGAGGTCTCGATCTTTTCCAGGGTGGACAACAGTTTTAATTACGTCCCCATACATGGAAAGGTCCTGGAAAGTAGACCCAAATTCGTCGTCGCTCGCCGCGGCGGCCTCCTCCCCCTCTTCGTCGGCCACCGCAGCAGCTCTACCGCTTTCCAGCATTTCAAGTTTACGCAATTGAAGCTGTTCTTCCGAGTACCGTTCAAAGAGCTTGAGTACTTGCCCGCGGCTAATACTCCCATTCTGCTGTTGGTGGATAATTTCCTTGACGATTGGATCAGATGAAAGTAATGGATCAGAAGGATTTGGCGCTTCAGAAGGTACAAACATTGCGTGAGCCCTCGCTTCCACAAGCCATGCCGGCCCCCCAAAAGTAATGGAGGCTTCCAATTCCTTGGAAAATACCCATTGATCTCGGAGATCTTGCACAATTGATCTCTGCGCTTCTGATGATTTCCCGCGTGAAGATTCAAAAGCAGAGTCGTGCATCCAAGGCAGTTGGTCCAAAGCGTTCATCAAAAACTTTTCCATATTCTTGTGCTTGATATCGTCAGACAGATCCTCATCAAATTCAAAGGGACCAAACGTTGTGACACCTTCAGTTTCTAGGCCGCGGCTTAGACGCTGTTCTTTCATAAGGGCATCAAAATTTCCCGACAAGCAAGAAATAGCATTGTGGATACGAGTAAGTTGAGGTCGATTTGGATACTCTGCCAGAACTGTAAACCACTCCAATGTCTCTCCGGCATTATCCTGAGTGGCACCGTGGCCATGATAGGCGTCATCTTTGTCGTCATCCCAGTGCACCTTAGTCGCTTTGACGCTGTCACCACGTTCAAGATTCTGGCTAGTATCCAAATCGCCGTCGGCCTCTTCAACACAATCGTCATCGATCAATAGGTCTTCCAATTCTAAAAACTTGTCGGCTTGCGATTTGTTAGCTTGGCCCTTCTTCCTATAATGGCGTTTTGTGGGCTTGTATTGTCTCGTAATTGTCAACGCAACTCCATTGTGACCATGGTCTGAGACTTGCGACTTAACCTTGTCTCCCTTGGCCAGACTAACTTGCCAACAGAGTGTAGGACCGAGACGCCCACCATACTCCCTCTTTACCTTAAACAAAACAACGCGCAGGGTAGTAACGACACAATAGGTAGCGACACCAGGTTCCATATGGAGAACCTCGGAAGCAATGTGAATCTCTTTTGGTGGAGCTCCATTGGCACGGGCTTTGTCTTTTGGTTTCTTTAAAGGGAAAACTTTCAGTAGGTATACACTTCTCACTGAAACAGAATCAAATGGCACCAGAACATTGTTAAGAGCAAATATATACGGCAGACGGAGCTTCAGAACAGGTTGGTATCGCCTTTCAAGAATGTTAACGCTCTTGGCAACATCATGCACAGATACTGTAAAATGGGCAAAAGCGTCAAGAATACCGACCAGCGGTTTTGCAATCAAGCCAATACCACCAACCGCGACGCCTCGTACCAGGCCAAGGCTTCCACTACTACGAAAGCCTTTGTAGGGTGCAGTAAAAACACCACTTACCCCGAAAGCAATACCCATTGTGATGTCTCCAACTGGCTTCAACATCATCGAAGATATACTTTCCACTCCTCGTTTCTTCCACTCTCTGTTGAGATTTGTGGCCTCTGTTACAACCCTTTCCCGGTGCCACTCTCTGTACTCGGGATCAAAAGTCAACAACGCCGTCGCTTGACCCGCGGCTACCGTTGTCTTGGCAAGAAAACCAAAAATGCCACTTGTTGTATTGGAAAATAGAGACAGGCCGCCCTTAGCAGCAGCTGTGCCGACAAGCGAAATATTCGTGGGAGACCTCAAAAAAGCGACAGAAGGAGTAACGACCAAATCGCGGACTCCACTGACAAATGAGCTAAAGATCATGGTCGGATTTCCGACAAAGTCCAGAGACCCAATAATCTTATAGACTTGCCGCAATGTTTCCATTACATAGAATTTGGTGATACTCGACAGGATCTCGCTCGGACTTTCAAAAACATTGTCAAGCACTTTGCCTTGAAGCCGAATTGGGGCATCTGATACATTGGGCAAAACTGCTCCAATAATACCCTTTAAATTTTGTGAACGCTTGCCTGAAGGTAGAGCCATACGATATGGATGAGCAATCAAAAACCAAGTCACAACCAAACGCACACATGAATATCACAACCGCCACAAAATCACCTTTTCTTTCCGCCCAGAGATCTTCATCGTTTGTATGTTGGCTCCATCGTGTAAACATTTCGTTTGGATCTCCCTCCTCTCCTTCAATGTTTTGGGGTCGCGTTTGGTAGTTGGTGTCAAAGGTCTTGGTTACCCAATCGCCCTTTTCCGTCATCTCCGAACTTTGCTTCTTTCCTTTCACGTAAGATAGATTGACCTTTAGAAGCCCAAGCACTAATTGTTCAACATACACTTTGCCAAAGGAAGCATCGCTATCTGCATCTTCTCCAATAAGCAGCGCATACAGACTTGGAGCATCAGGATCAGAAGGTTCCACGTCCAAGAAGCGGCTAGCTGTGGTTAAAAGATCGGATCCTTTCCCAGCTGCAAACCTAACGTTGGCCTTCTGACGCACTTCTCGCCTCCTAACAACCCCAACGAAAAAGTCCCAGAGATCAAACAACCAAGTTTCCTCAATTGTGATATCAATTTCTTCCACCGTAAGACGAATGTGCTCATATGATACAATGTTCTTCTTTGAGCGCAAGTTGTCTTTTACGACAAGTAGTTGGCAGGTTGGTTGGACATGCTCAACTGGCTTGGGAGCGAGTACAACTGGCTCTCTAGACTTGTCTTCCTGGTGATCCAGCTGCACCCAACCAATAACCAACCCCATTCGAGTCTTTGCCTCGGTAACAGAGTAACGAACGTCGATGTCCAATGCAGAGAAGGATAAGAGCTCCTTGGCCCTTTCAGAGTCAATAAGGGCCAGCGATATTCTCCCAATGTCTGCATTAAAATAATTATTCGTAAGAGATTTGCTATCAGTCTCTCCGGTGTTGGAGGGCCCTGTCGGGCGATGTGAAAGGCTACCATCCATCAAGTGGCTTTCGTCCGCTTGCTCTTCTTTAGACTCAAAATCCAGGCCTTTGTCGTCCGGCCACCACATCAAAGCGAGCTGGATACAAGGAGCAAAGTACTCCTGGAATTCATCATCTCCCAACTTTTCAGATTCTGGCGGGCGAGCGCTAAGACCCAAATCACCCTCGACGGGGTCGGTGTCTTTCGGGTTCATCAATGGAAACCACCTGGTATACATGGGCGTTGCGGACGGAGCAAAATCAGCAGACGTATCCAAATAATCCTCTATACAGTCAATACAAGATCCAATTGCAGCACCAAGAGGAATGTGCAAGACTCCCAATTCGGACTTGTTGTTGAGTCGTTCTCCGACAACTGATAACCGGATAGATCCACTTGTTTTTTGAGGCTCTACATAAAAAAGGAGATCGTTCTCGTAGAATTCAAACCTATCCATATTGAGAGCAGGAGGAACTTCACCCTGGCGATCCACATTTGGCAGGCCCCAATCAACTTCGTCATTTTCCGTCGACGTATTTATACGGCTCATGACTTCCTTTGGAGTCCATGTTGGAGAGACTCTCGCGTCGACACTGGAACTCACCACTACCTCGGGCCCATATCTTAGTTTTACGTGCATTCCAGTGTAGGTGTCTGGTAGATTGAGTGCTGTAATAGGGCGGATCGTTAGCCAGCCGCCAGGATTCAAGACAGATCTTAATGTCCGCCTCGAAGCACGTTCAAATTGGTTTCGCGCCTGTACGAGATATTCGACGTGCTGCAATGAACGCTGAGCCATTGATAATGGTGCCAATGGAGGGAGCTCTAGTTTTTCTCGCGCCACCTTCTTCGAAAACGAGCCTCCAGAGTCAATCATCGCACGAGGAACTGTCACGGAATTATTGATGACAAGCTCATATGCCTCGCCAGTGATACTGACATCCAAGGTCTCGTCGTTGAAGAGAGCCTGGGCAGCCGTCCAATTCTTCAGGCGTGGAACAAGAACGGATTCTCCGGCATCTGTCTTGCAGTGGAAGCCGTATGGGTCGATACGGTGGAAACACCGCCCAACATCATGAAATAAAAAGCCGTTTTTTAGCAACTCTGAAATTATCTCCTCATTGAATCGTTTTGACGTCGCAGCCTTGCGTTCGTTCTCCAATGAGGAGCTGTCCGAATCGTTAACCTCCTTCGGTTCTTCTTTGGTAGACATCAGGTTTCTCTGAGACAATTTTTTAAGCAGCTTATTCGCAAAAAGTCTTCCACTCTTGCGCACAAAGGCACGATCGGGTTCGCTCTTACGATTTTCACTGAATGACCGAGGCTTCTGCGGTCTGAGCTTTATTTTTGTTGGTTTCCGGTACTGAAATTGCTTCTTCGACGGAGATCTATTCACATCAACGTTTCTACCATCGGAGAAACCATAATCTTCCAATGAGTCTCCTCTGCTGGTCACTTCAAAAAGAGACGTGTCGTCAGAGTCACCCGAGCCGCTACTCGAAGACGAAGAAATTCCGCTCTCGTCTTCTGTGATCCTCGGCAACTCTCTCGAATTGCCAACCCATGCGTTGGCTTCAAATTTGAAGTTCGGGTCCTCATCACCAGGCTCGTCTTCACCGGTTCTGCTTCGCTTCTTTTTGGAATAATTGAGGAAGTTTTTAACGAGCTTTGTTCTGTCCCGAGCAATATGCAGCATGGAGAGATCATTATGTTTCCCTTCCAATTCGCGTTGCTGTTGGGCCAGCCTCTTCGATGATGACTTCTCTTTTGATACCTTCCGCGCATTTTGCGACAGCGTTGGTTTGGTCAAGTCTCGATCCTTTTTTCGTTTTTCTGCATCCGAGGCTAGCTTCCATTGCTCCCTCAAGCCCTGTCTTCTTTCTCGCAATTGCAAAAGTCTTCTCTCAGTAACCATTATGAAGTAGTCCAAGAGAGCAGGCGTCGAATGAATCCATTGGATTCTGAGTTTAACAGATCCCCTCCCCAATTCAGTGCCTCCCGACCTTCCGGCAAGTGGATACCATCCAACAAGTTCCTCCTGATTGCGGACACTATGTAAGTGAATAATAGTTTGGCCCATTAATTTGTGCGCCCCCACAAAGCGGAAGTTGCGGAGCCTTACATGAATTGAATGTCCCCTAGTCACCGATACAGCTTCGGACGGAACATCAAAAACAAAAATTTGGTCCATCCATTTTGGTGAAAGAGTCTTTTTCTGGTAGTAGGTCTTTCCTCTGTTCTTCTTTGACTCAAAAAAAGACTTTTTCAACTTCGATCTGCCTTTCAACAACACTTCGCAATATGGATTACACGTCCCAATTTCATTATCGGGATTTAACCCTACCGCTTCAAGAACTTCAATAACTACTTGGTGCCTGGAATGAATGGTAGAGTCCTCAGGGAAATCATCCGTGATATTCTTTGCCAACTCATCAACCGCAGCAACTTTCTCATGTGGTTCCAGATCGGCAATCTGAGGGGCGAAATAAGGCACTTTGCTTAGCGCGTTTCCTTCGACCGCCTGCATGCCTCCGGTCGAGCTCAAGAGTAGATATCGAAGAGCTTTCAAATTGTCCACTCTGCCTTCCTCTTCTCGCATCTGTCGCTTTAGTGCTTCCATTCGCTTGTTCATTATTGAAACTTCATCGTCTCTGATTATCTCATCCGATACGACCAAAATACGGGTCGCGCCATCAGTCTCTACTTCGACATTCAGGCGAGTCTTGCGCGAATCTGAGTCATTATTAGGGGACACCGGGCAGGAGAGCACTCCACGGAAGCCAATCTCTTCAAGCTTCACAATAGTAGCCGTTCCAAAGCGTCCTTGCTCCTCGTCTTCGATGTACTGATGGAATGTCAATATCTGGCGCATTGTTGCCGAGCGCGCTGCTCGGTGTTCCAGATCTCTGCCTGCGGTGTCACTTCTGGTACTTCCACCATCACTCTCTTCTGCCCCTTCGCTTTCAGTTCTCGAAAGAAACAGACCATCTCTCGATGCACGAATCGCGAGGCGTTTTTGCCGCATTGGCTCTTCCCAGGAGTAAGCTTCTGATTGGCCAGGCTTTAAGTGGTTCCAAGGATGGCTTTCGCAACCGCGTTGGCGATAGAATATAGTATGATTCATGGATCTGTTTTCGATTCGGAAAGGCGGGTTTTCGGGATCTTGTCTTTTCAAAACCACAAACATCGAGTGATGCAATGGCTTCATTTCAACTCTCACGCCATTAAATGTCAGGTCAGCTGCGTTGTCAATCTGTTCGGAGGCTTGAGATGCCGTGTCGGCGGCACCCAAGCATGAGCCAAGTTTTCCCGCATGTATGCCACTATGTTTCGCAGCCTTCATGCGAAGGCGCCGGAGTCGTTCCTCTAGCGTTCGGAACGTCAATACCAATCGGTCCGACAAAACGTACGACGTGTTATCTGTCTCTGACTCGCTCATGCGACGACGAAGACTGATCCAATTCGAAGATGAAGACATGACCTTGGAAGTGTCTTTGAGGCCTGGTCTACTTGCATTGGTGGCCGCGATTGCAACTTGTGTTACTCGTTGCTTGAGAAGCTTCATGGTCTCAGCAAAGGACATACGAGCTACAGAAACATTATCGATTCGAAGCAGCTCATCCCCAGCATGGATGTCTGTCTCATTGAAGCAGTAACGCCCGCGCTTCATTCCTTTAACAATTATTCTCCTGTCACCACCCCAATCAGTTTCAAACCAGATCCCAAGCTCTCCGTCCCACTCATGACCGCTTGTTTGAGCAGGCGGGAGCGTGACTTTGTATTGAGACGATGCGCGAGTTGAAACATGACGCAAAAAACGTATATCAACCGCTCGATTGAGTTTCAAACTGTGGTCGCCCGGAAAGTCCGATGCAAAGCTTGCCGTTAGGTTCCATGCGCCGCCAAGTCCAATCCTGAGCTGTCGCTCACCGCGCGAATCCGGCAAGTGGAAAGGTACAAATTCCATGGACCTAGCTGTTGTGATGTAAGAAGCGTTTCGATGAGCAGTGGTACCTTCAAGGGATGACTCTCGTTCCGCCTCGTCGATTAGTGTGATCCGCCCCCACAATGCTTCGTATTCGTTTATAGCGCTGAGTTGTTCGCCTTCGTCGGCTGCAAAGCGCCACTTCTCAACATTTCCTCTCATTACCTCGTCGAACCCGGTAGAAGTTCGGTCTTCATTGAGCGTTCGAAACACTGAGCTGTCCTGCCAGAGCCGAACAGGGAGTTCGAGCCGGTTCACCAACACATATCTCGGAACTATTCGGACAATTTTTGTATACCCCGACAGAAATCCAGGAGCGACACTGACCACAACAGACAATTCCAGAGCACGGCCTTCTTTGCAATGGAGACTAACAACAGAAAACGAATCTGTTAAAAATGTTATCAATTACCGACAGCCCCTCATCAAAGCGCCAAACGCAGGATGTACTTACGCAACAATCTGAGAGAAGCCGACAGAATCCAAACTGAATCCTCTTGACCAATCTGAATAATACTGCACATTTTCAGTCTCCTCGGCAAGCTGCAGAGTGAGTCTACGGTTTCCGATTGACAGGACATCTTCGTGAAAGTTAAACATGAAGGCAAGATTGGACATTTTGTCCAGCGGGAGGTCCTTGTCGATTAAGTCGGTGAGATCCTTGGGGGGCAAATCGCATCGACCCGGGGATGTCGCAAGCGCTCCAGGAGTACCAGCAAAAATGGTTCCTTCGTTCATAGGGCGCTGGGACCGCAGATGCCTCGCTGAATTTATCCGATTTGCCCGCGCCAGCTGATGCCTATTGACGTAGTTTCGTGTGCTTCCATCGACAGGCTTGGATCCATCTCGTTCATGATCAAGAACACTTCCACAAACAAATGATTTGCTGCCTTCCTGCTTATATCGCAGAGAATGTTGTGTCGTATTGATGATCCAAAATGGACAGTATATCCCAATACGACGCTGCCCACCTCCTCCTCGAATGTTCTCAATGTTGAGTGTAAGGCGTTGGCCGATGCTGTCCACGACGGCTGTTTCGGCCGCTACGTCGTTAGGAGAATAAACATGTGTCTCAACAGCATGAACTTTGCCGTCAGGAGAATTCATATTGTTGAGGCCTTCATCAAATCCAAGTGTCTGCGCACTCATAGTTTGATTCATCAATTGTTGCTGCTGCTCGAGCTCAGCATCGATGAGAGCCATTTCATGTGGATCTGCATCTTCCAGCAAAGTCCTTCTTTTCTCAGGTGAATCGGATATTGAAATGAAAGTCTTCCCAATTTGTTTCGTCCTCTTTGTCACAACCTTGCCAACAACACCAGCGCCTTTCATTGTGACTTTTCCAACAGCACCGGCGCCTTTGGTAGCTGCTTTCCCAACTGCACCGGTACTTTTCGTAACGGCTTTTCCCACGGCTCCAGCGGACTTACCAACCAGCTGCTTCAATCCGAGACCATCTGTGCAACGGACAAGGAAAAGAGACTTGTTAATGAATCGAGGGCACAGAAGACAGAAACGCACGGAAATTGCGGGGGAGGGGGAATGGGAATGGGGATCCAGAATGGCTTACCTTTGTTGGTGGCTACAAAATCTGCACCATGATGGACTAAAGCTCCCTCTCCAACAGGAGTTCTGCAGAAACCAAGATTGAGTAGGAGCAGCAAAGGCGCGTCCAGCCCAACAGAGTGTACTGGCATCGATTGACCAGGTTTTAGATCTCCGTACCAGAGTACAGTGCGCCTGATAGCGTGCATTAATTCGAAGCGTCCTGTTTCCGGGAGCAAGTTTGTTATGACGTAGGGAGCATGAATAGAAAGCGTGTACGAAACCGGTGCATGAACCTCGGGGTATTCGTAGCGATTGGTGCCTCCAATTAGCGATGTATTTCGTTTCTCGGGGACAATGGGGCTCCTTCCTACTTCAACAGCATAGCAAAACGGAGCCAGCTGCTCGCCTGATTTGGATTTAACCCCACACGCAATCTGAACGCCCGTCTTAGCCTTTTCAGGCGCAATCTCGGTTTTGCCGTGTTCAGCAAAGAGTTCGGCAGATTCGGCCACCAACTTGGCCAATTGGACTGGTCTGGAACAAAAGCGAGTCTCAAAATCGGTTTCGCCAGCTCCCTCATGCCCAACTACTGGGGTCAGTGATGGAATAGAAATGTCGCCATATGAAGCTGGTTTCAGCCACAGCGACCCTAGATGGCATCCGCCCATGTGCAGACTGCCCTCGAGCAACATTGTTGGGATTTGACAGAACTCGCCGGGTGGAACCACTGAGACTGCATCAACCGCAGTGCTACCAGCTTCAGCGCTCGAATTTTCTGGGTTGTGTTGTGGGTTGGGGTGGAGGAGCACAGACAGGGGGTGCGTCGTATTGTTTCGAACTTCGAATAAACTTCGCACAGTTACCAATCGCCCTCCGTTGTCCAATCCAACTTCCACTAGAAGCTGCATTGCATTGTCCAATCGCCAGTCCTGATTAACCTTCCCCAAAACATCAGGTGACCTTGGCTGCAGACTTTCAAATTTCCTACCAAATGTGTCGACTTTGATTCCCTGTACCCACTTAAAGCCAGGAATCTGGATATCGACGGCATGCTTGGATGCTCGTTTGGCACGCCTCATACTCTGCGAGTTGGGAAGGCCCGGATAGGGGACTTCAACCACCGACAAGTTCTTTACCACGGAAATAGTGGCATCCAACGAAAGACTTGTAGATTCATCATGATTCAAGTACGTCACGATAGCTGGCTTCAAGCCGCTGATGCGATCAAAATTCTGTTGCTGATGAATTCGAACTTTTTGTCCCGTAAGATTGCAAAACGCAAAAGCGACGCGATCACCTTGTAAAGGTTTGGGAATGTCATGTATTACTGCCAGATGACGGTCGCCACGGAGCCTGACTCGCTCGCCGACAGTAATACGATCTCTCAAGTGTGATGACCTCGGTGCAACACGTTCCATCTCTGTATCCTCCTGACCAAACACTTCTTTGATCATGCGCGTGAAAGAGTCGAAGACTTCGTCAACGATGAGGAGGAGTGCCCCGGACAGATTCAGATGAAGCGGACAATCGGCGTTGAGTGACATTCCTTGACCTCTATGCTTCGACTTTTCGTATAGCAATCTGCATTTATAGGGCTCTAATAATGGTTCCCAGCTTCTGGTAACTCCCAGCTTGAAGTAATCGCCCCAGAGATGACAATCTAGTGTTACCTGCAGGTCTTCGGGAATCGACTCGCCTCTAGAAACTTCTCTCTTGTGAAGATGCAAGCCATTTGAGAGCTGGGAAGCCGTTACTTTAATCGCAGAGATCGATAGAACTGCTACAGGCAGTTGGACCCCAAGAACAGGATCAACAGCAAACAATCTAAGGTCGGAAATGTCCCCCGAAAATGAGAACGTTCCTGGTTCCGCCTCGTCTTCTTGCTGAGGTTGGATGTTCTCGTCGACGGGGCCCTTGAAGAAATTCACCATCACAGAGGAAGTCAAAGGCAACACTTCGACAATAAGAGTAATTTCGCAAACGCGCGGACCAAGAAAGCGAGTGGGTGTCTCAATGGGAGAGCAGATTGTTGGAGCGTCAAGTATCATGGGCATTACATTGAGTTCATGAGATCGAATACTGCAGTCTGCCCTTGTATTCATGTCATATGGTATTTGAAGAGCATAATCTGCATGGTTGGCGACGTCGTTGCCATCCAATCGCAGGCCAAACGACAGCCCTTCCACCAAATGCCTCACCATCCTGTCTCGACTGTCAAAGCTCTGGCGCGGTTGAAGGAACTCATTAGAAAAGACCATATCAAGACTAGTCGAGACTACCTCTTGCATCTTGTAATCATTGATTTTCCGAAAACGGTACCACAAACCAGTTTCACTCTCTATACGCAAACTGGGAGCACGCGGATCCACGAGATCGCAGGGAATCACAAGATGAGGTGTCGAAAGCCACAGCCGAAAGTCGATATTCATTCCTTCAGGATCTTTTAGGTCAACCTTTCGCGACCCGCCCAACTTATTCTTGATGACTCGCGCCTTCTCGTTCCCAATATAACCCGGATTGCCGTACGCTGGGTCCTGCCAATAACTCACAAAGAAACCGAGGAAGAACCAAATGGGCGACAGCTCGATCAGCACACCATTCGCCTTCTCCAGGCCAAGATTAATGAGAGCCCAATCCTTCGTCATAAAGCACGAGAGTTGAAACGGCTGAGGCAAGGTCTTGTCAATATCTCGGATATTGCTGTGCAGACCCCAATTCAAATCCCCCCAGGTCGTGAACTTTTCATTGTCCCCATCAAGTCCAGCATTTTTCTTTGACACAGAAAATGTGTGCTGACAGTGATTGCTCCTACGCTCGTCGATAAGATCAAATCCAGCCGCAGCACACGCAACTCTCATTCTACCGCGCAAGTCACTATAAGTGTGGACTACCACATCTGTAAAGTGAACTTGCACACTGTTAGCAACCAAAGGGTCACGCGGGTCGTCGTAGAAAGGCTTAATCTCCGGTTCCTCTTCAAAATATCCAGTTGGGTCGAACGTGCAACGCATCGATAGATTCCGCAGCAAAATGCAAATTTCCGTCTTGACACAAGACCAGTCGTCCCAAATGATCATGTACTCGTCGGTGCCGTATTCAACCGGAACTGTCCCGAACCCCAGATCTCTGCCGCCCATGAACTGAGTTGCTGAATATGGGAACAAGACTGGGAGTTCTTGCATGTTGTCATACCAAATCGATACAAGCATGCAAAACTGTGACAGTCGAACGTCCAGTCTAGGCGCAGGTATATAATCCTCGGAATCCAGAGGTTCACTGATAAGCAGCCGTAAATTTGGAGAATAATCAACAAATATATCAAGCGAAAAGTCGTCCGTCGTAATTTCCTTCCACCTTCTCCTACTCAGAGCATCGAAGGCTTGCCCCAAATCGTCGGGCGGGCCATAAAGAAGGCCCGGAAGCTTGTTGTAGACCCAGCCGTCATTTTTGGCTCGCCTGCCAATATCATAAAAGAATCGAAAGATCGGACTTTCGCTTTGTTTGTGGCACGATTTTCCCTCGCCAAGTGAACTGAATATGCGCATCTCGTGCAGCTGGAATTTCATTCTTGTAAATAAATCCTTCACCTTGTCTGCCTCCTCGTGGTCGCGTTCTGACTGAAAGGGTAAGTTTTCTGTTGGCATTCTGAATGAGTTGAGATGTCGACTGTTGGATATCAATCCTTTCGTAAGTTCGATAACGGCCATGTCGTGGCTTTTCGAAGAACGCGGCAAAATGAGAGATGAATCAAGTATATGAATCTTGTAGGCGAGCGGAGGCGTCGTGCTCATAGGCGACAGCCCAGCCTTTTCCGCTTCTTCGGATGCTACTTTTGCTGCATGTTTCAACTTGCCGATACCATGGCTTTCGTTCAGAAGGTATTGGAGGAGTTCGTTAATAAACTGCCGAAGCAAAAAGACTCGAAATCCACGGAGAACCAAGTTCATCTCCGAGCCAACTTGGTGAGGAGGCAAGTTCTTGATGAAATCAAACTGAAATGGGAATTCCTCTATCTCCTCGTTATACAAAAGTGTTATAGAATCTGGATAGAATTGCCCCTCCTCGCCCAAATTCATAAGGGCGAAATTGCGCGAAACTAGTCTCATCAGAGGCACATGCGATGCGTTGGCTTCTACGGGCTTGCCGTCTTGCTTCAAATACATGTCTTCAAATCTGAGCCGAGCGAAAGGAACAAGCTCATCTGAAGCGAGCAGCACCGAAACAAAATCACCCTTTATCAAAAGAGAAGTCTTGGCAGTTGCACCTTGTATATTTTCTTCTTCTTGCTTACTCTGATCTGTTTCGCCCACCAAATTTTGCGAAGTCAGACAGTTGTTGAGCGAAGATATGGTTTCCATCATGTCCACATAAGTTTTATGCGAAAAAAGGTATTCCAGGTCTCCTATTTGAACGTCATCTTGTCTTTCCCGTATCCTCGTACCGGAATTTTCCCCGGATACCTCATCGGATCCTAATATGCTGAGAGGAAGACCACCTTTGCCGAATGCATAATCTGCGTCCAAGACGAATCTCGAAAACACCAAAGCAGGTTCGCTGGATTCCGAAGCCCGCTGTTGTTCAACAAAGCCCTCCGTTTGCTCATAAGAGGTCTCATCTGATGTTAGCCTGAGGACACAAACACCAGCAGCATTCGAAACAAACATGCTCGATAGACTTGCTGCCAAATGAAAGTCATAATAAAGCTCTATTGTGGACACAGTTGCGCCACTTGGAAAGTCAATCAACAATAAGATGTTAGCAGGTTGCTGTTCTGGATCCACTTCGTCCTCGGGGGGCGGATACTCTTCAAGAGCTCTATCCACGGCATTTTTTATTGCTCTATCAACGAAGTCCGAGGATTGACCCCCCCCGGCGGAGGCCTCCGCCTCTTTTTTTTCGGTGTGGGCTTCATCTTCAAGAAAATTCAGCAAAGCGGCATTCGCACAGTCTCCCGCATCATAATCGTTGTGACCAAGCCCGCACAGCCTATCGATACATATTTGCATCGCCGATGACAAGGCGTCGTCGTTGGGAAATTTCAAGTCGAAGCAAGAAGCCACAGAAAGGAAGTCACCTAAGCACTCTTCCACGACGAGCTCTTTTTGCTCCCGAGTCAGTGGCTGCTTTTGGTCGTCGCTCAATAAAGATATGCGTACGCTGCGGATCGCAACATCCACACATCTCATAATCAGTCGAGACAAAGCCTCCAGACGAGGCGGCATGCCCTCGTCAGCCTTATTGTCTTGGCTTACATCTGACTTCGTCTGTGGTGTCGATTTCCATCGCTCTATAACTCTGGAACAAAGCATTAGTCTGGTTTCAGACAAGAGCGCGTGGATTGGGGAAACTTCGACAACAACCTCTTGCCGTGGACAATCTTCTTCAATCAAAGTGCTGCTGTTTGTTGTCAAAAGAATCTCGAGATCAAGTGGTTCAGCAAGCAACGAGGGAGCCTTCGAAAAGGCAAACGCGTCTGTTTCGGTATTCAAGGCGAAGTCTACACCTGATACAGCCATAACCTGTAGTAATAAAAAAGAGGAGTATCCGACAACAGGTGAGATGCAGAATGGCAGAGGAAACAACAAATTGAATCATAACAAAAATCTTACACTATGGTGCGAGGACAGGTTGCCACGGGAAGCGACGAGCTCTGCAACATCGAGCATAGCGAGCGAACCAACTTGCGGCGCTGTGTTTTCTGTGCCGCACAAATCGTTTACAGCAGCACCGCTGTACATCTCGATTAATCTGGCGCTGATTCGTGCAGCAGGTGAGTTGTTTTGGTCAAAAGCTACCGCGTTTGATAAATTGCTAGAATCCATAGCATTCATTGTCGATTCCATTGATTCCACGGGTATGGAAACCTCACAACCGTGAATTCGTATCGAAGCATTCAGTTCGGCTAGCTTCGACGGTGAATTTTCATTCAATAGAAACATTCTCGCTTCTTCGTTGTGCGACTTTGGAAGTGTTCGCTGCGGGCTCCCTTCGCTGGCAGCCTTTTCGGGGAACTCCAATAGCTTCGAGACGAGAGAAAAATTGAGGCATACATGCACCTTCAAAATATCCGCCTGTAATACCTTTTGATCTTCGTGTGCTACCACAGAAAATCTCACTGCTTCTTTCGGAATCTTTGCGGATTGCGAATTGAAACGAAAGCGATCGTGACTAGAACCACTTTTGTTTCTCGATAAGCTCACCATAGGCACAGGAGTCGGCGACGCTCGGCTTCCAATGGCAATGATACTCTCACCACCTCCTATCGCAGATATGGAGCCGACAGTAAAGTTAATGTTCCTGGAGCCGCCAGCACGACCCAAATATGTACACCGTAGGGGTGCGAGCGTAATGTGCAAGAGCATATCTTTCGGCAAACCGAAAAGGAGAAAGTCAGTAGAGGAAAGCATTCGATTCTCTTCGTCCTCTTCCTCGACTACTGCAGCTGGCGCGGATTCCTGTTCTCTGAAGAATTCCTCTTCAGAAAGAAATGAAAGCTCAGAGACGTCGTCACTGCTGCCGGAAGAGTCGCTAATTCTAGACTTTTGCCTTGCCATAGCTGGTGCCTTATTATCATCATCGACAAGCATCAACTCCACACTTTTGAACACCAGGGATATTGACAACTTAGCCCCGCCCTCGCCTATTCTGTCGGCTCCAACTATAGTTTCAACGACAGTTCCTGCAATCGCACTTTTTGTTGTTTTCATTGTACGGACCGTGCGGCCGCCGTCCGCCATGTCAGTCTTTCGCCGCGACTTGGATGCTCTCGCTGGCATTGACTTCTTCGGTTCTGGCTCTTTACCTGCACTATAGTTATTGGAGAAAGAAATTTTGCTATCGTCCAGCATCTCCGCTGCGGCGCCACTGCTGTCAATGGTGCCAATTACTTGGCTCCCAGGTTGGTCGCATTCATTGAGTTGAACCTGAAAGTTATTTTCTGGCATCAATTGTCGCTTTGCCTGCGCATCTGCGGGATCCTCAAACAATTTAACATTATCCTGTGCTAAGTGTGACCGGATTTTTCTGCCGTTGTGGCAACGGCGACTTATTGAAGAGAATAAATTCACTTTTTCATCCTCATCTGTGCGCTCATCTTGCCTTGTGTCATGAAACATGCTCATTCTTCTTTTTTTAATCATACCAACGTTTTCTTCATTGGACTTAACAGATGCACGTCGCTGATCAGTTTTCATATCTGAGGCGTAATCCTCGTAAAGAATCTCCAGTGACTGCGGCATAGTTTTAATGCCGTGCTGAAAGATAGCCCTCGCGATGGATCGATAGAGCAAAATTTGTTCAATGGGGAGTTCGTCCTCGATCTTCATGAGCTCCTCGGCTTCTAGAGCTTGCGTACTTGCACCACAATCCACAAGGCGCTCCACGTCCAAGCGTAGAGCGAGATACAGATTGACATATTCCTTTCGCTTTTGCTTCTGCCGTTCCCAATCAAATGATACGTATTTGTCTCGAAAGGTGTCTCTTCGACGCTTCCTTTTCTGAATGTCGTACGCGACAACACCATAAGCATAATGCCACCAAGAGCGAACGACCTCCTTGCGTTTATTCCTGGATTTTGCTGCAAGCTCGTTTCGGATGCCCATACTCATTCTTCTATTTCCAAATTCGGATCTAATTTTTTCGCCTGACTCGACTGTCCTCGTTCTCGCTAATGCCGGCATTGCCATGCCATCGCTACTCGCAGTCCCTGAATAATTTCCTCGTTTGTGTGTTGCCTTCTCCCCTTTAGCCAGAACTTCTGCAATAGTACAGGTTGGACGCCCGTTTCTCATCCGAGCCCCAACGGCTAAGAATGCATGCATGGCGCACAAGTGTTGAGACGAGCATAAAAGTCTGACTTCACCGCATTCCATGGATAAGGCTAGCTTTGGAGTTAACTGGACACTCTCAGCCATCACCGAGGCGTAGACTGATCCTAAGTCATCAGGACGAACAAGTGGCGCTGATCGATATAAAGGTTGCCGTCGTCTCTGAACTCGTGGCATGAATTCATTGCTCATCATTTGGCTTAAGGGTCGTATCGAAGGTGGACCATCGCCAGAGTCCATCGTCAAAGCACTTTGTTGTCGTTGCTGCATAGCGTGCGATTCCAGTGCAAGCGAACTACCAATATCAGTTTCTGCTGTTCCGTCTCTACTGGCATCTTGCCCTAGCGGGCGTTTGTCGCGTTTACCTCTCCTTCGTTTTGAAGACGCCGCAGAGTCGCCATTGGAGGTATTATCGGGTGAGCCATTTTCTTCTTCAATTTTTCGTTTCTGTTTTTGATCCTCATGAGGATGGAAGAAATTGAAAGAAAAGTGAATGTCAATGGGTCTTAAGATGTAATCATTCGGTAGCAGTGCCATACAGTGTGGATGCGGTATGCCTGTAGCTGGTAGAAGGGGCTGCCGTCTAAGAGAGATGGATACACCTGACGCTTCTATCTTCTTGTCAATGGTATTTCCAAGCAGAGCATCTTCAAAGCTAGAAGGTTCCGGAACGGGACCAGTTCGCGACTTATCATCAGCTGCATCATCTCTCGAAGTAATGTTTTTGTCATTGATTCCATTATCGTTTCTGTCGCCCGAATGCACTTGGGTTGAGGGCATGGTGAGTCCTATTTCAATATTGTCCTGAACAACCACAAGTTTAAAGCCTTCAATGTTCACTCGAAGTCCCGCAAGAAATCTCCAGACAAAATTAGAAGAAGCTTTTTTCAGTATCTTTTCAAAGCCTTTGGAGATTTTCTGATCTGCCTCTTTGCCATCATCTATATCGACGTTTTTTAATTCATTCTTGATGACATGTGCTAGCCAACCTGCCAGATGTTCGCCCTCCATTAAACGATCTTCAGCCCTGGCTAAAATCTTTTGTTTAGCGTCTCGATACTTTCTGGAGGACTGTTTAGGCGTATCGTCCTCCTTCTCATCTTTATTTCCTTTGGGGTTCCCGTTGTGTTTATCTTTTTCCCGCCGGGCTTCTGTCTCGTCTAAGCTCTCAAATCCAACGATAGCGTTCACTCCCTTAATATCAATAAACACGTCGCCTTGGCCCCAGACCAACGATTTCCAGGGAATTTGAATTCGCAAAAAGCCAATTGTTCCTTCCAACAGCTTTAGCTTGAGAGGATCACGGCCAGAAGGGGACTTTTTCATGCGATTGATTTTGGAGTAGACGACATCCGACCGGAGGTTCACATTTGTTAGTGTCAAGTCACCAGACCAAATACCCAAGTGCAATTGTTCAGGATCAAACTCGAGGAACTTGGCCAGAATCTCAGTGATCTTTTTGGAGGGATTGTACATGTAAGACGCCATCTTTCATCCAGTACGAGTTGGTGGTGTGATCCGCCCGGCACGCTTTCCTCTTTCCTGTATTTACTGATTTCTTCGCCTTCCTTCGCTTATTGCAGCTCTTAAAATTGATTTCAAGCGGAGATAAGATCTGCTTTGTTGCTTAACCACCCCGAGTGTCTCTAGCTAGCAGTAATTGTGCTTAGTTACTAATACTCGAGTAGTTTAGATGAATGAGATCTACTCTACTCGGAGTACTTCTGTAGCACTTTTGTGAGATTTGCTTTGCGGTGTTTTTTGTGTTGTTAAGACCCGAGAAAGTGTGAGACTGTAATCAGAATTTTGGAGTACAAGGCTGGCGTGTCTCAATCCAGGACAACGAAGTCAATACCGGTACGAATAATGGGGTCCAAATTGTTATTAATTGCAACAACTCTACTAGAGTAGAGACTACTGCTTGCAAGAGCAGGAGCTTTCTTGTTTACTAGTACTGTACTGATTACTCGTCCTCCTCCTCCTACCATACGTAGCTACAACTGTAGTAGCGTAGTCAACTAGTAGCTAGTAGTAGTCTACTAAGTACTCTACTACACCACCACCACCACCACTCGTAATCAGTACTACTGGCAGATAGCATCAGAGAATGACCATCTGGGTAAATCCCGATTCCCTGTGTAAATTACCCAAACACAAACCCTACGGGGTATGGTTATTGAACCTGTGTACATTGTTGTAGAATTATGTAATTAACCAAAATTAGT
>Ga0210036_1002397_pt1 | contig 19921 bp, 14 predicted proteins | sample CryGeymeta201515_FD_185469 | JGI IMG/M metagenome (GOLD analysis project Ga0210036, IMG submission 185469) | Groundwater microbial communities from Crystal Geyser aquifers in Utah, USA - Crystal Geyser metaG 2015-15 (SPAdes) (version 2) | ecosystem: Environmental > Aquatic > Deep subsurface >...
GTTTCTGAGTGGGAGACGGGATGGGGCATTTCGGGTCATTCCGGTGACGTCGGATTCGGGTCTCCTTGTCTCACGTTCCCTTCGGCTGGCTCTGAGTGGCAAAATAATAATAACAGTAATAAAAAAGATTTTGATTTGTTTTGCGTCGCACAGTTACTCCTTATTACGTAGGGGTTAGATTCTCTACCATAATATTTTTTGGTTTCGTCCTATTAATGCAGCAGTGCAAACTGGTGCCCTGCTATTTCCGACTAAGTTACGATGCAACAGCCGAGGAAAACTCACCATATCAACAAGTAGGCGAGGAAGAATCGCGGAGAGTCTCCAGTCGTATAAAAACTCAGCACTGGAGGGACCATAGTCGTCGTGCAACTAAACGCTACAATAGATGGTGGCATGCTGTACAATCAATAGATAAAGAATACATGATACACTTTATTACTTTCTGGACTAAATTCTAGTATTTCATTGGATTTTTGGATGTCAACGGTTCTTCTGGGTGCATTTTCAGTAAAAGGCGTAAACATGCAGAATTTAAGTCTTGTGTTCCAAAGTTTTGCGTTCCCAAAAATCACAAGAATTTATTTGCTTTCATCGTCTTGACTTGCATCGTCTTTGCTATTTTTACCGTAATTCTTTAAAGCTGGCATTTGCTCCTGAATGGACGTCGGAATATCATCCAGCGCGACACGCAAATCTTGACGTTCCAGTAACAAAAATCGAGACCCCATCTTTTGAAGCTTATCGACAGTATGTTGCAGATTGTTGGTCTTCGTATCTCGAAACATTTTGCGATAATTGGTGTTGTATTTCTTCATGCACTCCAAAATGTATTCCTGTTCGTCGGGTTGCAATGGCAATCGTTTCGTAACATTCAAAGCATCACTATCAGGCACATCAAAAAGTTCAATCATATTCGGTTTCTTGTTGTTTCCAGCAGCGTCAGTTGTGGTAGAACTTGGCCCCATTCTGTTCCGATGTACAGCATTCATGTCTGTGTTCAAGCCCATCAAAGCCAAATTCTGTTTGGGAGTTTTCGTCGTATCCCACAACGTCTTGACCGTCTCGTCGGTGATTTTAGGTTTCGGGTCCCATCTTGTGAAGTTGCGATTCTTGAGCTGGGTCCTGCCGATCCTACCAGCGCGTCTCTTTTTATTTCGTCCGTGCTTTACCATGTTCGTATTATTATTATTTCGCTTCGAAAATTTCTTTCGTTGTTGCAAAAAGTCAGAAAAATTATGCTCCTATCATTTTTATTTTTTTATTTATTGGTTGGACTGATTGAGGCCCATAACCTATGTGCGTGCTCTTTTTGTTGATCAAATGAGCTACTATTTCAGAGACCTATTCCTCTACTAGCTACTAATAGCTACTCCCTTGGGAGTAGCTACTAGACTACTCATTGTCTAGCTAGCAGGAAAAAGTCCACCCCTTTCCAAGATTCAGACAAAAATAATTTTGGATTTTGCATATTACTCGAGTACTACTGACTGAATGGCTGTAATGACAATCGTATTCACCACGTCCTCGACGGTGCATCCACGAGAAAGATCATTCACGGGCTTCTTCAGACCTTGCAAAATGGGCCCGATGGCGATGGCACCAGTCTCTCGCTGCACCGCTTTGTAGGTATTATTGCCAGTATTGAGATCGGGAAAGACAAAGACGGTTGCTTGACCGGCGACGGGACTGTCGGGCATTTTCTGTGCTGCTACTTCCTTGTCGACGGCTGCGTCGTACTGGATGGGCCCTTCAATGAGGAGATCCGGTCGCCGTTCTTTGGCGATGCGTGTCGCTTCACGGACTTTTTCAACTTCGCTGCCCTTGCCAGAGCTACCCGAAGAATACGATAGCAAGGCAATCTTGGGCTCGATACCGAATACTTTAGCTGTCTCTGCAGAAGCCAAAGCAATATCAGCGAGTTGTTCTGGATTTGGATTGGGGTTGACTGCGCAGTCCCCGTAGCACAAAACCTTGTGATCCATACACATTAGAAACACAGACGAAACAATCTTGAATCCCGGCTTGGTCTTGATGATTTGCTATAATATGGACAACGGTGCGATGAAAAGATTTGATTGAAAAATTGCGGGTGACACTGTGAGGCAAAGGTGACACGATTACAAATGTGAAAAGCAGAATTGCGAATACTCACAAGTGCAGGTCGGATAGTATGCTGTGTGGTGTGTCGTGCACCACTAACCATTCCATCAGCATCGCCACAATACACCATCATGGTTGCAAAGCACGACAAGTCCAGGCATTGATCACGGGCCTCTTCGATGTCGGGTACTGTACCCTTGTGCTTTCGCAGTTCAAAAAAGAGTGCAGCGTACCTTTCCAGCTGTTCTCCACTAGTTGCTGGATCAATGACCGATACTTTGGACAGGTCCAACATGACGCCATATTGGCTCACGTATCCCATAATCTTTTCCTTATCACCCAAAAGTGTGATCTTGACAATACCGCGTTCGACGAGAATGGCTGTCGCTTTCAAGATGCGTGGATCGTTGCCCTCGGGCAAAACGATATGCTTCTGTTTAGCTTTGGCTTGCTGGACAAGGTTGTACTTGAACATTTTAGGTGTAATAATATTTGACATTTTGTTTCCTTTGGAGGCCAAGCAATCCGCCCAGATCTTTTCGTTGAACTTTTCTAAATCATCCAAATTCGCCTCGAAGGCTTGCACACTCAGATTGATTTTCTCCTGGTCCGTGGACCTTAGACGGGCATGAACAGCATTAACTCGTGATGCAGCTTCAAAGGTGCCTGCCTGAACAGTTATGATAGGCAACCGCTCGGGCAACCCATCAATCAGGCGCAAAATCGATGCTTCTGGTAGGACACCTCCCGTGAGAACTATGCCTGCCAGACTCGGATAATTTTTGGATTGATGAGCTTGAAGGGCTCCGACCACAATGTCGCCACGATCTCCGGACGTAACAAGAAGACAATCGTCTTCCTTAATCCATTTCAATGCATTCTGGAGTTGCATGGCACATACAATCGAAGACCCAACAAGGCCGTTCACGTAACTGTGACCAGACAGTACCTGTCCCTTTAGAGCTTTCACGACATCAGTGATACGTGGACAACTCAAGCGTTTGTCTTTGGGAATAATGCACAAGGAATAGCTTTCGTTACTAAAAACCTTTTCCAATTCTTTGCGCATTCCTTCAATTTGTTCTGGTTCTACTTTGTTGACCACCAATCCCACAATTTCGGCTTCGTATTCGTTGTAAGCTTCGATACTAATAGAAAGAGAGCTAATGGTTTCGAGAATGCTTCGTTCGTTGGCGTTGGCCAAAATCAAAATGGGACAACCCAAGTTTTTGGCAATTTCTTGATTCAAATTAAATTCGACGGCAGCTCCTTTGGACAAGTAATCGCTTCCTTCGCAGACGACAAAATCGCATCGATCTGTCAAATTTTTGTACTTCGTAATTATGGTATTAATGAGATCGTCCTTTTCATCATTTCCCAACAATGCATTGGCTTCATCGGTGGTCAACCCGTACGATTCCTCGTAGGTTTGCGATAATTTGTAATACTCGGTAATCAAGCACACATCTTCATCAGTGCCGTCGTCGCCTCCGGCTTCTTCTTTGTGCGACTGAATAATGGGTCGAAAAAATCCAACCTTGGATGTTTTTCGCAGTATTAAATCAATCACCCCCAAAGACGCGAGGGCTTTGCCCGATCCGTGTTCCGTGGTGGTTATGTAGAGACTTCCACATTTTTCACTTTGTTTTTCGTATCATAGTCAGTCACAGAGCCACAGACAGATTGAGAAATGAGTTACACGAGTTGAGAACTTTTGCAGTGGTGGAGGGGGGGGGGGGATGAAACAGACTTCGAGTTTTACAAGCTAAAGAACAATACAGCGGAGCGGCTCTTACGTACAGTATTTCGAGTCGACGCAAGGATTGCTGGTTGGCACGATGCCCGCGGTTTTCGACGGTAGGTAGGTTGGACAAATCTTCTATCATTTTCTGAGTCGATTCTTCTCTCTATTATGTAGTAGTGCGTGGAGTATATTGTTGTTAGTTTTCTATTTCAATCTAATCTATGTGAGGTTATGACTAAAATGGTTTTTAGGTTTTGATTTTTTGGTTGGATGATGAGAAGTAAAGATTCTTGAATGCGAACAGTGATGCGAATAATAAAATAGGCGGAATCCAAACAGCCTTTTTCGGGTGTATTCATTCACGAATCGCAGTCGCGAAAAATAATGGAAGCAACTAAAGATTTGTCCGCCCGGGCATATTAAGACGACGTTCACAACACCACATCATCACAACGCCTTCTTTGTGTCTTGACAATTCAGTTAGTCTAAGTAGTACTGCTGGTATTTACAGTAGACAACTCACTTGTTGTGTCTCTGGCTCACACTAATGTCGGTCCCATTCGACGTTGATGTAAGACAACTGTAAGATTCAATCAGAGTTATTATAAATCTAAACATATCAATTGAAGAAAGAGACAAGCTACAAGCTATATCGCAAGAGCAACACAAAATAATCATACATTTCAGGTTCCACACATACTTGCACACTCAGTAGTCGAATCTCGTTGGAGAGTTCAGAACAAAGAAGATATCCAGTACAAACACACATACACACACACACTATTATGACAGAAACAACACCAAGACAACGATCATTCGTAGGCCGTCGCCGAAGAGCTTGCTTGTCTTGGACTGCTACAGCTGGGATGACTTTGGTCGTCTTTTTTCTGGCGTCCACTTCTACGACCCAAACAGTAACCAATACTCACACCCTCACAAATGCTCTGGCCGTACCTAAATTGCAAACGCGATCTTACATCGTCAGCCGCGTCGACACAGCAGGAGCCACCACCAGCACCAGCACCAAACCCAGCAGCACCGTTGGCAGTACTATTCGGTTCGGCAGGAAGGTACCTCTGGAATTTGAACAGCGCTCGGAAAAAGAAGAAGCGGCAGCCGACAAAGAAGAGAAGGAACTGAGCGAGTCGCTCAAACTCCGAAAAAATGGCACCAATGTACCCCCAGGATCTCCACTGAGCATGATTTGTGATGATGCTGCCGAAGAAGATTCCTTTGAAATACATGTAGGGCGAGCTTTAGATACCCTGAGAAGTGACTATCCCAAGATGCTGACAGACAAGCCAGGTGAGTTGTTGTTTATACAGTAGTGATTACGGTGCTTGTTTAGGAGCATTTGAAGTGATTTGTTGTGTTCCCAACGCCGAATACTGCTACTGTTTGCTAATCATCCACGCCTAACATCATTGCACCAAAAAATTACAGATTATGCTATTTTTGACAAGGATTTAGAAGTGATTGATCCCTCCGGTGTGAAACTCTACGGCCTCAAGAACTACAAGGGCGCCTTTAAATTGATCCATGCCCTTGTTCAGGTCTTTTACTGTACGGAACGATCAGGCCTGACTTTCCGTCTGTGCTACGACAAGGCACGCCAAAACATCCGGGTTTCTTGGAATGCGGAAGTTGTTCCCAAAGCCATTTTTGGTGGTGTCCGAACTACGTTACACGTCGATGGTATTTCGGTGTACGAAATCTCTCGCAAGTCGGGAATGATTACTCAACATCGCATCGAGCATTTGGTCATTAACGACGATCACATCAAGCCGAGGGAAGGAATTTTTGCCTTGCTACGCAACGAACACGAAGAAAGTGTCCCCGTTTTTAGCAGTGACCACGATGAATCGATTTCTGTTTTGCAGGGCCGGTCGTCGTCCGATTCCACCGGAAAGTTAAATGGTGCTCTCGAGTTTCGCTCCGCGCAACAGAGCTCGTTGTTTACGCGCCACGACTCGTCCGACGAAATAATGACGTCTTCCACGACTCTACAAGCTGCTGCTGATGGTAATGATAATGCGGGAGATTCCTTTCCAGGACTGGACTGGGATGCCTACGAAAAGAAAAACGCATCTCGTAAAAAGTTTGGTCTAAAAGCCATTACTCCGGAGGAATTTTTGGAAATGGAAGCTCAAATTCAACAGCTGGATTCTCGACAGCGACAGCAAGCGGCATCGGCGTCTGCGGCTGCGGAAATTGCCAAGAAAAGCAAGAGCCGGCGAGAAGGTTTCTTGGAGAAGCTCTTGGGCGACATTGTTCCTGAAGCTTGCGAAAGTAACTTTGATTGTGTTCGACCCGAAATTTGCTGTGACTTTGGCTTCAAGAAAGTTTGCTGTTCTTCAGGCAGCATGGTGGGCAATCAAGGCTGGGAACGCGCCTTAGTTCCAGTGCCAGTAGATGTTTACCAACCAGGCCAAGGACCTCAGCAGCCTGGCACAGGAGGTCAATCAGGACGCTATTATTGAGGAGAAGGCAGTTCAAAAGGCACAACAATTTTGCCGCTCAAGTCCGATCCTTTTGCACACATCCGTATGAGCTGAACTATAAATAAATAATATTGTATTTTGGAGTAAATCCTGAGAAAAAAAACTGCTATTACTTTTTAAATATCCGCTTCAATAGGTAGTTGTACCAGTGCGTCGATCCAAATTAAACAAAATAACTCGAATAGAGTAGGACTACGCATCATAAAAATCTGGAGATGCTGTTGTTTCGATTTATATATGTTGGGTTAAGTTAAATATTCGGCATACAGTCGTCATTCGTCATGATCCAGATTGCTTCGAATATGCAAGAATTTTGTGTTGTTGTTCATCAATTCAGAGAGTCCTCACTGAACAGATGCATTTTCCCCTTCTCGATACTGTACGTTTTTCGTGTTTCGGAAAAACGCTGCAAAGTATAATTTCATATAACATTTATTCGTCCTGTGTTGGTTTATCAGTCATGACCTTCATTTTCTTGGCTTCATCTTCCATACCATTCATGTACAACTTGCGTCGTACGGCCGCTCGAGCCATGTATTCATCCATAGCCTCTGGATTTCGACGTAACTCCAAAATTTCACGTTGGACTTTCTCTTGCTCGTCGCGTTCCCGTTGTGCGCGTTCCTTTTTCTTCTGTCGTTCCTCTTCGCTCATAAACATATCGAACAATCCCATAGACACAGCGGTTGAGGAGGACGCGATAGTAACTCTATTTTGTGCCGGGGCAACAAAAGCTGACGAGCAGTTGATGACCGCAAACAAAAGAGCAGTGATGTAAAGAAGAACCTTCATGTTATCTTGTAGGGTACGAGTATATAATTATGTACGTAAATTTCAAGATAGTGTTTTCATATTATTCTTAGTTGCTTTGTCAAAACAAGGTGCATCCAATGAGAAGATACACTACTGCTCCATTCAGTCTGACTGATGATGAGTCACTGCGACTGTCACGAGAGGCTCATGTCAGAGATACGCCAATAAATAAAATCTGAAAAAGTGTCAAGTCGCGAATACGACGTCAGAGAAGGCAGCGTGGCGAAATCACAAAAAGCTTGAGCCCTAAAGATTAATCTGGAAATGCCCACCCTTCGCTTGATTCTGAAGACCGGCCGACAAAAAACACAGTAAGTCTCTCTACTCTATCGTACTGTAACAAACAATGAGGCCAGGAGGACCGAGTAGAGAGTAGTACAAAAAGAGTACAGTAGTAGCTACTACTAGGCTGAATTGGAGACGGAAAAATCGTACAGTAGTAATCACAAGAGCAGCACAACAAATTAAATAGTAGTAAATCGTGATAAGAAGATGGTTATAATATTTGTCTACTACTACTAGGTCTACTAGAGTAGTAGTGGTCAAAATCCATGGTGAAATTTTCGACTGAGACCAAAATTACTCGTCGAAGTCACTTTGCTATTGTAGCTACAGTATTAATAACAGAATGCCAACAACAATACATACAATATATTATGGAAAGCAATAATCTAATAATTTATTTTGTGAACAAGCAAAAAATCGGTGTTTTACCGTACTAGTAGTCTACTAGTAAATATAGATCTCAAGCACGCACAACACACAACACAGACACACATAATAATGGGAGCTTTGGATTTTCTTACCACGACGGCACTGTCCGCGACCGTCTCTGGAAATACAGGTGTGGCCCCCTTTGCAACACTTTTCATTGTAGGATTTCTAGAACGTACGGATCCTGATTTATTGTCCATGGACGAATGGATGGAAAAAGTGAGCAGTCGGTAGTCTAGTTTTTTTGCTTTTGGCATTATGTTGATCAAAAAATGGATACATTTTCAAACTAACAGTATGTCCCCACACAACCTTTACACAACTGCTGCCAGACTTTATCGAGCTGGTGGGGTCTTTCTATTCTTGGTTTGTTAACGATATTGGAATTCATCGGAAAGTGTGTTCCTATCATTGATGAAATTATTGATTCTGTAGAAATCTTTATTGTACCAGTTATTTCAGCTTTTGGAAGGTACGTACAGGAGTGGCGATGAAGCTTTGCGTTGCTAGTAGAAACGGTGCAGCGATCCTTGGCTAACAGATCTTGCCTAAATTCCGTCCCATCGTGGGGTCCACTATACACAATTCCAAGTATGGCCACCTTTGGACTTTTCAGTGCCGCCGAAGAGAATGATGCTGAAGAAGGCGATGGACGTAGATTAAATACAGCTGACAATCTGTTGACCTTTTTTAAGGTAATATTGTGCTTCGTCGGTATCTTTTTGGCACTATTGATACACTTATTTAAGATGCTGGTCCGGCTTTTGGGTGAAGGATGCTGCACATGCTGTATCACAACAGTGGAATACACATGGCTCACTATCAGCTTGTTTGTGGCCATCCTTATCAAACCAGTCGCAATTGTCGTTGCTGTAATATTGATTTGTGCCGCTATTTTTGGGTTTATGAAACGGTCCAAGGTTTTGGGAGGGAACAATGACGACAACGCTGGTGGAGCTGCTACGACGGCTAATAGTGAAACACAGCAGGGACAGACACAGCTGCAAACAGAGCCACAACAGTCGGGAACACCGTCAAATCAGCACCAGGAAGAAGCTGTCATACCAGTTGCAACTGCCACACCAATGCCGGACGAAAAAAAGCGAGAAAAGGTAGTACAATCAAGAGATGAATCTTCTGATATAGAGCTACAACTTAGTGGGAGCTACAACAATAATAGTGACAACAATAACGCCGACCTTGCAAAGGATGGGGTTTCAACTGACCACCCCGATGATTTTGAACCACCTCCAGCAGAGGCACCCCACAACAAAGCGACGTCATCCTCGGTACCAAAGGAATCGAAAAACTAAACATTGCAACGGGTTTACCACTCAGGGCAGGCTTTCAGGGACCGTCGGTCGCGACGATGAAGGATGGAAGGTTGCACTAGCGAGATTTCATTGTGAATTTTGAAGCAAGATGTGATTGTTCGATATCCATCCTGAACAAACGATATATTTTTAAGTTCTTATCGTCTTGGAGCATTTCTGATATTTTGTTTCTTATTTCAAAATGGGCCTTGAAGAGGAAATGAGCTGTGCTAACGTAGACTACTCATATTAACGAATTAACTTGAACACAATTCCGGCAACCACAGCCAAGAAACCTCCCGCTATCGAGGTAAAGACTGTTCTGACGGCTCGTTTATGTTCCCCAATCAAAGTCACTGGGAATTCTCGAGAATCCTTCTTTACTTGTTTTAACAAATCGGCCGTGGACAAGATTGGTTTATTGTTCCCGTCTTCTCCGTCAGGTTCATTCATGGCCGTCAGAGTGGTGCATCTGGCTTCTGGTTGTAGTAGGCACTCCACACACAGCTCTGCCATTTGATCGTAGGAAACAGCACTCACTTTCAGGTCTCCTCCGTTGTCTGCCAGCTTTAACTGAACGTTGGCTGCTTTGGGATCAAAATCAGTTTTCATAATTCCAGGTCGAAGAATCGTATAGTCCAAATGCTTCTTGTTACTTTCGGGTTGTTGTCGCAGCACCTGCTCGCCTTCATAGTTCCATCCTTTGGCCATGCGCCCTAATCCATTGATCAAAACAGAAAAGAAGCTCCAAGGAGTTTCTCCCTTTCCCGTAATGCGCACAATGTGTTCACAGTCCGTTGTTTGTGCCAGCTTGACAAATGTTTCCATGCTCTTGTAATTAATTTGTTTGGCGTGAGTAGGGTCTGAATCTTCTGTCCCCTCGGCGGCCGTGAGAATCTCGTTCAAGCTCGATCGGGCTGTAGCTCCGTGCAAGGCCAGACAGTGAGAGCAACCGGTCAAGAGTTCCTGTACTTTTGCTTCATTCGTTACATCACCACCCGTAACAAATTCCACAAGATCAGGACGTTGCTTTTGTTTTTCCAAAAGGAAATCGGGAGGAATCGATTGTCGAATGAGACACTTCACAGGAATGTTACGGTCCAATAATTGCGTCACGGCGCGACGTCCTAGCTGGCCTGTGGACCCAACCACAGCCACTTTGGTTGGAGGTGTGGTAGTTTTGCTCGAAAGCGCCATATTAGTGGTTATAGTGATGATCAAGAGTAAACATCGAAGGAAGTGGATGCAATGCATGTGGTAAAAAGGAAGGTGTCGTAATAAAAGAAGTGGATAGAAACTCTGCTGAAATATTACTATTACAAGCTTCCTCTCGTTCTCTACTAGTTTTGAGTTCGATCATCACATACTGCTGGTGTACTGCCACTACTACTAGCTAGCTAGCTACTGTAGTAGAGTACACGAAAGTTTGACAGTAGTACCTGGTAGCTAGTAGTAGTACTAGTAGTAGACTGGACTCTACTCTAGCTAGTAGTCTACGAAGACATCATGTACCTGGTAGGTTGATTCATACTTGCGCAATCACGTCACACAGATACGATCTTTCGATACCACTGGTGTCCGGCCCGGGTGGAACGACAAATCTATGATCGTTTTCTGGCTTCTCGCTTTTTTGTTTTGTTTTGGAAAACAAGGAACAAAATCGTCCAGCTTCAAACTTCAAACCATCCCAACAAGTGATAGTTTCAAATTGAAACTATTGCTTTCGTGGTGGTTATCTGAGAAAATGTTCTTGCATCTTCGATTCCCTCCTCATAAACTTTGACTCGAAATAAATAATTACTGTACAAGCGTTCTTGATTTTCTAAAACTTGACAATACCTTCTAATGAACAAATCACAAAAAATTAAACATCCCAACAATGAATCGGCGAAAGTGGACGACGCCAAGCCGGTCAAGCCCACGGTCGACGATCTCGCGCCTCTCAGTCTCGATGAATGCGATGACCCGATCGGCGAAGTCAGCAAGACATTTCAAATGATGAATAAAGACGGCATCAATCCTCTCGACGCACTCTTGGAACCTCTTGTCAATGTCGACGACGACGACGACGACGACGATATGCTTCTCGGTGTCTCCGATTGGTCGGATGCCGTATCAAACGATTCCTCCATAGCCTCCACTGTCTACGCATCGAATCTTTCCGAGGAGTTTAATTTGTCAATTATGAACGATAATGTCTTGGGAGCTGACATGTCGGAGGGCGTTCAACATCCCGGAGAAGCACAAATGGTATTGGGTGTCATTGGTCAGCTTTTGACCTGTATTCGTCGCACGGAACCCGACCCGTACCTCGTTCATCAAGCCGAGGCTATTGTCAATGAATGTCATGTTCTTCACCATCAGGGCGATCGTCGTTACAAGAATCTTAATGGTAGTATCTTCCAGCGTCTCATTGACCTTTTTGACGGACCCAAATTCAATGACATCTTTCAACGTTCTCAAGAGTACCCTTCTGTTTCGCATGTAATGACTCCCCCCATGTCGCATCTGCCTTATGATCCCACTGTTCCCTCCATGTTGGAGCTTGCGATTGCCTATGGATTGCATATTTCTCGTACTGCCAATAAGGATGACGACGTCCAGCTGTTGGTCCGCAAAGGCGCAGAAGCGCTCAATTCCATGTCGAATACGGAACGTCGTATGTTTTGGGATTTCATGGTCAAGGCCGTCAAGGATTAGCCACTCTCTGTTCTACAGGATCATGGCGCGTGAAAAACGTCATTCGCGCGGAAATTACAGGATAATTTCAAAGGAAGTGTAGATTTTAACCATAAAAGTACTAATGAATACATATTACATTCAGCCTTAAAGAGGCATTGTTCTTCCAGTGCCAGTTGCTAGAACCAGTATGAGTGCTCATACCTCGCACTGTTCCTCGGGGCAATTGGGATCTGGAGCTTGTGTCGTGGCAGCCAGGAACAATGCCGTCAAGAATGCGGTACCACCCACAAGGCCTTGCCATCCGATCGTTTCTCCAAACACAAGAAAGCCCATAATACCGGCCCAAAGTGGCTGACTCGCGTATATAGTCTGACATCGCGTCGGCCCGACTGCCTGTTGGCCTCCAACTTGCAAAAAAGGAGCTACAGCATTCACGGCAATGCCACTCCAGAGGACTACTGGTAGAAATACGGACCACTGCGGATTGTCGGAAAGATACTGTGCTGTTTCTTGCCATGCGGACAAATCTGAGGTAACCGAATCCGTTGAACCCGCACCCAACAGTCCACTGGTACTGCCCGCCGAACACAAAAGTGCCAATGACAGTGTTGCTTGTGTGGCAATTTTGCCTGTAATCAATCGTCTTGGCGCTACTTGTTTGCCCCAAGAAAACAATCGTAAATCGTACGTTGCATAAAATATTGCCGCCAGCACACAGAGACCATCACCAACCAGGGAGGGAGTTCCTGTTGGATCTTGGGTGAAACAAACAACACCCGCCAAGGCTAACACCACGGACCATTGAATGCGCTGGGGAATAGGAACTCCCATAATTCCCTGGACAACCGGGACAATGAGAGTAGTTAATTGAATCAAAAAGGCGCCGTGAGCCGCCGTTGTCAAGGACAAGCCATATATGTTGGCTGTCGTTCCTAAGAACTTCCACAATCCCAATTCACAACCTCCCTGAAGGGTTAGTTTGTCTTCCTGCGATATTTTAGTCTCGGTTCCGAAAGAGGCTTCTTGAGGTTCTTGTAAACCTCTTCCCAACACTGACGAAAACATTTGCTGCTGTTGCTGTAATGCACTCGGCAACTCGGTATTTTGTTCCAAGGTTTCTCCTCCCAACAACAACCCTAGGAGTGCCACACCACTGACAGCCGCGTTCAACAGTAAAACGGGAGGAGCTGCTGATATTGTTCCATCCATGGTAGGGGTTTGGGAAAATGCAGCATGAAGCACCGGAGAGTTGGAACTGAACAAGAGCGTAATGAATCCAATCGTTAAGAGCCCTTTTTTGTATTCGGAATTTGCTGGACCGTTTCCAAACACAGTCTTGGACAAGATGCTGAGTGGTGATGGTGATGTCGCAGCCGCTGGCTTTTGTGTGGCAGCAGATATGGTAGGCTTGTTCACTGAAGTGTCGTTATTTCTGCTTGTAATCCTGGCTCTCTGTTGTTGTCGGAGAGGAGTGGTGGAAAATAATGCAGTGGAGACACCAGCAGCATTTGAACGGGGTATCCTGACATTCACATATTTGTTGGAGTAATAGTATGGCGAAGTCGCCGCCGTGAAGCCATGGACGAGTTGGTTGAAATGGCAAGCCAACCCAAGGAAGAGCAGGCTAAGAGAAATTAAGCTCATTAGCTTGGACGCTGCAATCTTGGCACGCGGAGATAAATAACTAAAAATTTGCAGGAAATAGCAAGAATTCAGATAGAGTTTTGTCTAGGGAATATTCGTGCATGTAGTAAAACCTTTCTTCCATGAAAAAATAATAACAAGAATAATGACAAAAAAATATTTTGATGCCAATCTAACGTGTCGTTTTGGCCACGTACTACACTTCACATTAGCGTTGGGAATAAATAACATGAAACCAGCTTAAACATTACAAGTATTTATTTAAAGTAGTAAGCTAGTAGACTACTAGTACTACTACTAGTCTATTACTACTACCTTTAGCGGTCCTCTAATAAAATAATACTGAGATAGTTACTGTAGTAGTCTAATCAGTTGCTTCTTCTCTCAACCGCGATTAAAAGAATTCACTTTCCGAGCAGCATTTTCAACACAAACGTTAGCTTGCTCTATCACCTCACACGATCCACTTACATTTTTTATGTCTTATCCTCGATTACTCTGCTTTTCTATTCCCTACCAGTGCTAGTAGTATTAAGTGTCTCCAAAACTTTCTTTCGGTAACACCGGAAAGTGACATAAAGGAGAATTAAAACGGCGAGACCTCCGCCCACAAATGCGACAAAAACGTAAAACCAAGGAGGAAACCTCGTGTTGCGGTCCCGATCTCGATAAACAATACGCCAATCAGCAGAAGTATTTCCTGGTACAGTAAATGTGTCGTTCAAGGGGTCGTGATCTTTCAATAGTAATTGTGGATCGTCCTTGTGAAGTGGCGTTTCTCTCAGCCGGCAGCTTTGTCCAAGATGCAGGTCGCCCATCTGATACTGGTAGTGACAATACCTTGGCCAAGCACATGCAACATTGTAGTAATCCCAGTAACAATCGTTGTCTGTTTTCGGATGATCTTTTCTACTAAAGAATATCCCCTGCTTCACCATTTCTGTAGCCCAGCAGGATCTCACGATTGAATTGAGCCTTAATTCTTCCCGCATCATTGCGATATACCGTTCATGTGTTTCCATGACGGCATGTGACCATGCTTCCATTTTCAAGAGAGTCCACTGAATAAGACGAGTCACTCGTATGTCTGTCACTGTGTCTTTATGAGTAACACCGTCCATTTCCCAGACCTGAATGCTCTTCATGCTTGGCAAGCCAGTTTTGGCATTCACGTGCTCCTGTTTTTGTAAAAATAGTGTGTTGTAGCCTTGCGGGGTTCGTTTTTCGTTGATCTTGGCCAGCTGGTCTGGGTCTGAGACGTCGACATTGAAGTACGTGTCTACATCATCTGCCTCGTAGGTGCGACCGGCAGGATATTTTGTAATATTGACAAGACCATCACCGAACCAGGAATGACACCAAGAAAGCGAATAGTATGATACGGTGCCATCTCCGCTTTTGCGCGAAAGGAAACGACGCCCCCGGGGTAGTACGTGCTCCCCTTGCAATGAACGAATATCTCCGCGATCGTTCCAAAAGACCTCCGTTGTCTGATACTCTCCATTTTCTACTTGTTGAAACTTATAACCCACGGGCGTGGGCACATTGATTCCATAAGCGCAAATGAGGTGATCAACGCCCTTTGGTGGAGTCCATGCTTGTATGGGTGAGCCTCCTCCTATCAGTGGATCACTCTCGTACCATTGTTCTTGAATTTGTTGCGTTCCATGCATTTTTGGATCGTTCAGTTGAGCAAAGAAATCGCTTCCGTGTATTTTATTGTCGAATTGAACGATTGTTCCATTTTTCAGTGTAACTTCAGTAGTTTGTACAGGATGATCTGCTTCGCCATGATTCATGGCGGCATGTCTTAGGTTATGCTCGGGTGTAGATGGAAACATCCAGTTAAAGACACCCCAAGTCAAATGCAAATCTCGGCTCTGCGACTCGGAGTATGGTGGCGGTAACCCCATGGTCTCCCCGACAAGGAGGGCTTTGATGGCAGTGACAGACCCCAGAAAAGGCGCGCCACCCATGAAAATACAATAAACATACTCTTCGGCCCATTGTTCCATTCCTTTCTCTCCTAACTCGTTCTTGAGATAATTGAAGAAATATTGAATATACAGGTTCCCCAAACTGTGGCCTACCAGCATGACACCCCCAATAGGACTTTGTGGATGTCGTTGCTTGTATATAGCAACAGTTCCTTCAATTCTTTGTTTCAAACGAGAAAACGAAGCATCCCGGGCCTCCATTTGACCCGGTGGTAGTCGCCAGTCGTAAGGGTGCGCCAACATGCTCTGCTCGGGTTCGTAGCCCATGCTAGCTAATAGTTGAATAAGCGGTTTCAGTAAATAGGTCGCCGTGGTCAGTGGCACCGTTTCATCTACTTGTGTGACAGCATCCAGTCCTTCATCAGGTCTCGTCACGCAAGCGAAGTCCGTTTGATCGCTTGGTCGTAATTGGAGACACTGGATCCAGCACTTGGTTTGTAGCAGCATTCGTTTGACATCGAGCCAAACAGCTCCACCAATATTAAATTGAGTCACGGAGGGGCCACAGTTCAGGTTAGACCACGTTCGAAGTCTGGTGCCAGCCAGTGAGGGAATCAAAAAGATGGGGACCCGGGCAGCTTCTTGCCGTGATTTGTCCGTTGTCGATTGTTCATCATCCGTCTCATTCTCTACCAACAATAATGGCTCTTCAAGACTATCGTTTGCAACGAAGTCATCGTATTCTGCATCCGTGCACAATGCATCCGCATCTATTTCCCATGATCCACTAGCAGCAGCGCAGGTCTTCTCCCTGTCTGGAGACGGAGAATCCTGAAGAGCTTGACCTAAAAGCAAGATAAGGAAACAGCAGAAAAGTATTCGAAAGTTCATCATTTGGCCAAATTAAAAAAAGAGATACATTTTCCGAAGAAAATATCTCTTGCCAACACTACTTTGGTGGCATTTCCAGACCTGAGCAAGCTTCTTCGTACGATCGTATCACGTGAAACGAGCCTTCTCAAAGTGTAAGTTTGGTTTTTGGTTGTGGTGTTGTTTTCGTTCCTTGTTGTTCGGTTCGTTCTCGCATTGTTGAAGAAGAAAAAATCAGCAAATGTGCGCTCTTCTAATTTTATCTGTAGTCGCACACCTGTCGAGATCAAAGCGAGAAAAACACCATACACTGCTGTAGTCTACTGGCAGTACTACTACTACTCGCCCTCTACTAGTAGTACTACGTCACACGTACAGTACTCGTATTTTAGTAGTAATAAGAATACTCCTCGTCTACATTTTTAGTCTAGTAGACTTCTTTCTGTAATAAAACATAAAACATAAAGTATGAGCAGAAATAATCGACCAAAATCACAACAATAGCTCAATCCACACCCAACCGACCAAGTCGGCACAGTCGAATGTCCCACTCTGAAGGCAACCCGCCGAGGTTATGGTGGGAGTCCCTACCGGATGAAACGGAGTGTCCAATTACATTAGAGCCAATCAACACTCTGCTTTACCCACCATTTGTTTTGCAGCACAAATCAGATTCGAAGATTCGATATTACTTTGATGGTTTGGCTTTGGCTTCATTCATTGTGTCGAGAGGTATCTTTCAGAATCCGTTAACGCGTGATCCTCTTTTATGGGACGATTGTCATCGTTTGGACCTGTATTTGGACCAATATGGTAGTTTTTCGGAGAATGGTATTATTGCTGGCAGCAGCAGCAGCAAAGGCAGACGATTTCAAGTTTTGGAAGCCTTTGCACTGCGGGAATCCATGCATGTTCGAACTCCTGCTTCTGATGGTCGGGGTGAAGGGGTGAATCAAGATTCGATACGTCGACGAGCAGACTTTTTGAGATCGGAAGCTACGGTGGCCTTGTCTGGGCTTTTTACCTACGAAAGAGCAGGTCATTCCAGCGACAATTCTCGTGAAAACCCTCAAAGACATCGCCAGAGACGACAAAATCATCATCATCAATATAGTCACACTAGTGCAACAATCAGGCAAATGCAACCCAATCCAACCTTTGGTTTTAATCTACATGCTGTAGATGATGCCAGCGCCAATAACGCTAACGATGACGATGACTACGGCATGATCATCATTGACGATGATGAACAAGTAAAGGTAGAATCCGATCAGCACGCCTTTCAAGAGCTTCAACAAGCATTTCCACATCTCTCAACGCAAGATACCGCCAAGCCTTCTTCTTCTAAAGTGCCAGCTCCCGACGAAAGGCGATTGGAATTGATCCGACAACAAGCGGCTCGTGATGAGCAGCAAGCTTTGGTACGACAGCAGGCTCTTCAGTATGCGCAACAGCAGTTGGAAAAGGAAGCGCAACAGCGTAAGCTTATGAAACAGCATTCGCGTCAAATGGCCAAATTACAAGCTGGGGCTGCCTTTCAAAGAGAACGAGAAGAACAACAGGAGATTGAAAAGGCACGAAACGAAATTGAGGAATGGCGTGCATCACAATGGGAGCGAATGCGCCAATTGAATGAGAAACGAGAAGCACGGAAACAAGAACGCTACCAACAACAGCAAGCGCGATTGCAACACGAAACGGTGCTGGCTAAAGAACAAGAAGAAAATCAACAGCAATTTTTGATGGAATCACAACGACAACAAGAGGCCGCCGAGAAAGAAGCCAAGCAAAAATCGGACAAAGCGGCGAAACGAAAACGTGCCAAAGAACGCAAGAAACAACAAAAGGCTCAAGAACGTCAAGAACAAGAGCAACGGGAAATGGAGGCTGCTCTGGCAGCGGAAAGGGCAGCTGCTGCCACCAAGTGTGACGCTTGCGGTGGTGGCATTGTGGGTTGTGGATTCGAAAAGTTTGGACACCAATTTTGCTCTCCGAAATGTGCCAGGGCTGGACCATCGTCGTCTTGATGGCATTTAGCTGCAGTGACATCACATTCAAGACCTGTACTGTATTAGTTATCAGTAGCTGACTTGGAGGGAGAACCAAAAAGATCAAAAAAATTACAAGTGATACGAAAGGGACGGATGCTATAAAGTACTGTATCTTATTATTTAAAAGAAGAATTCATCAACTGCAACAATTCCTTACGCGCTTTCTCATTGGCAAGATCTTCCGCATCTTTCTCAATATGCATCTTTAATTTCTTTCCCGTAATGACACTCCTTCTAGCTTTGTCGTTATCATCCTGATCTTTTTGCTTCCGACTTTTCTTTTTCTTTTTTCGCCTTTTGTTATCCTTTTTTCGTTTCTTGTGTTTGCTTTTGCGGTAGCTATCTTTTCTGCTGTCACTGTCATCACTGCTGCTGTCACTGTCATCACTGTCACTATATTTTTCGCGTTTATGACTCTTTTTTTGTTTGGCATGTTTGCTGCTGTTGCTTTTTCTGGAAGTGCTGCTGCTTTTGGAACGTTTTCGTTTGCGATCGTCGTCATGTTCTGAACTGCTTTCATCGACGCTACTGTCGGATCCATCATCTTCGTTATTACTATTATGGTAATCCTTGCTACTACTGGATTTGTGGCTACTCTTTTTCTCTCGATGTCTCGATGATGTTTTCTTACGTTTCGTCTTTACATCGTCCGAATCACAGCTGCTGCTGCTGCTGCTGCTGCTGCTATCATTATCTCGTGGACGCTTCTTGGTGGATTGATATTCCTCTTCTTCCTCTCGGTGATTACCACTGGACGTTATTTCTTCGTATCCCTTCTTTCTATCCCCATCTCCACCCATTTTGACTCTTTTTTTTTGCCTCTTTTCTTCTCAAACAATGTAAGGACAGTCAAGAAGCCGGTTTTATGTTTCCAGCAATCGCCGTCGTCGTCGTCGTTGTCGTCGTCTTTTTCGTCAGTCAAAAGCGCGGTGCTACAGGGGAAATTGGTACTGTAATTGATGATCCTTTTGGATCTATGCCTGCCCTTTTTCTTCGAGTTATATTTTGGTACAAGTTCAGACGCCTGTCTACTGCACCGCTTATTCCTACTACTACTAGTAGTAGTAGTTCGAAGGAGCAGAATACTATCGACTTCTGGATGCGTGTAAGAGTGTCGAGTGGGAGAATTATTGTTTATTATTTGTTTGTTTGGCCTCTTTTCGTTTGCTGTTTCCAGTTGTTAGGTAGACTCTCTACTACTACCATACTACTCTCTCTAGTAGTAGTAGTAGCTAGTAGTAGCTAGTACTCTACTAGCTAGCTAGTAGTAGTCAAAGCCAGCCGAAGGGGACGTGAGACAAGGAGACCCGAATCCGACGTCACCGGAATGACCCGAAATGCCCCATCCCGTCTCCCACTCAGAAACAGGAACACATCGGGAGAAATCGGATACGACATTCCCACTTCGGGAAGAAGATCCACCCGCCAGGCTGCCGAAGCCAAGGCCTGACTCGTAGCCCAGCGTCAAATCCCTACCAAACAAGGAAGGGCCTAGACCTGGATCCAGCAATTGAAGAGACCGAAAAGAGCAGAAAATTTCGTCATAAAT
>Ga0210036_1002410_pt1 | contig 19879 bp, 20 predicted proteins | sample CryGeymeta201515_FD_185469 | JGI IMG/M metagenome (GOLD analysis project Ga0210036, IMG submission 185469) | Groundwater microbial communities from Crystal Geyser aquifers in Utah, USA - Crystal Geyser metaG 2015-15 (SPAdes) (version 2) | ecosystem: Environmental > Aquatic > Deep subsurface >...
AATTTGAAAGCGTCGCTCAACCCAGAAGAAGGCGACACCTTCATCATTGCCGTACCCACCCCGTTCAAGGAATTTGAAGGCAACCCCAAGGCGCCCGACCTGAGCTATGTGGAGTCTGCCACCCGCGCCATCGTGCCCTACCTGCGTGAAGGCAACCTCGTCATCCTGGAATCCACGTCCCCCGTGGGCACCACCGAATTCATCTACAACACCATCACCCAGATGCGCCCCGAGCTGGCCGGCAAAATCCATGCCGCACACTGCCCAGAGCGCGTGCTGCCCGGCCACATCCTGCGTGAACTGGTGGACAACGACCGCATCGTCGGCGGCATGTCCAAAACCGCCAACGAGCTGGCGCAAGCGCTCTATAAAAGCTTTTGCAACGGTGCCATCCTGCTCACCGACAGCAAAACGGCAGAGATGTCCAAGCTGGTTGAAAACTCGTTTCGTGATGTCAACATCGCCTTTGCCAATGAGTTGTCGGTTATTTGTGACCACCTGGGCATCAACGTGTGGGAAACCATCGCGCTGGCCAACCGGCATCCGCGCGTCAACATTTTGCAGCCCGGCCCTGGCGTGGGTGGCCACTGCATTGCGGTGGACCCGTGGTTCATCGTCGCCAGCGCGCCCAAGCAGGCGCGCTTGATCCGCACCGCGCGTGAAGTCAACGACGCCAAGCCACACTGGGTCATCGACCGCGTCAAGGCCAAGGCCGCGCGCTTCAAAGAACCCGTCATTGGCTGCCTGGGCATCACCTTCAAGGCCAATATTGACGACATGCGCGAGTCGCCGTCGCTGGAGATCGTCAAAAACCTGATCGCGCAAAACGTCGGCAAGATTCTGGTCTGCGACCCCAACGTGCAGGCCAGCAAGGTCAGCTTCCCGCTGCTTGACCTGAAACAGATCCTCAAAGAAGCCGACATCCTGTTGCTGCTGGTCGACCACAACGAGTTCAAAGACATCGACCTCGATACCGTCAAGGACAAGGTCGTCATTGATACGCGCGGCGTGCTGCGCTGACAAACCGCCACACCATGAAAATTCTTTACCACCACCGCACCGCTTCCAAAGACGGCCAAGCCGTCCACATTGAAGAGATGATCGACGCCATGCGCAGCCTTGCCATGAGGTGCCGCGTCGTTGCCCCCACTCTGGGCGCACCAGCGGACCAGCAAGGTGCCATGGGCGGCGAGGTGGGCTGGATCCATCGCCTGAAAGCCGCTTTGCCCAAGGCCATTTACGAACTGCTCGAACTGGCTTATTCGCTGGTGGCCTACCGCCAGCTAACGCGCGCAGCGCAAGATTTCAAACCTGATTTCATCTACGAGCGGTACAACCTTTTCCTGCTCGCGGGCACGATGCTCAAACGCAAATTGGGCCTGCCCCTGCTGCTTGAAGTCAATGCCCCGCTGGTTGACGAGCGCATGAAGCACAGCGGCGGCCTGAGCCTGGTCAAACTGGCCCGCTGGGCTGAAGGCACCGCTTGGCGAAGTGCCGACTTTGTCCTGCCGGTGACCCAGGTGTTGGCAAACCACGTCAGCGCATACGGCGTGCCAGCACAACGCATCAAGGTCATACCCAACGGCATCAACCTGAACCATTTTGTTGACGCGCCCGACACCACCACAGCCAAAAAAATGCTCGGCCTGCAAGGCCAACTGGTTCTCGGATTTACCGGTTTTGTGCGCGACTGGCACGGTGTTGACCGCGTCATTCAATGGATGGCAACGCCGCACGCACCCGCCAACAGCCATCTTCTGGTGGTGGGTGACGGCCCGGTGCGCAGCCAACTTGAAGCGCTGGCGGCGCAACTTGGCATCGCGCAACGCGTCCACTTCACCGGTGTGATTGACCGCCACCTTGTCCCCCAACACGTCGCCGCATTTGACGTCGCCTTGCAGCCCGCGGTCACGGCCTACGCCTCGCCGCTGAAGCTGATGGAATACCTGGTGCTCTCCAAGGCCATCATTGCGCCCAGCGAGCCCAATTTGCAAGAAGTTTTGACCGACGGTGACAACGCCTTGCTGTTTGACAACGCCACGCCCGGCCATTTTGAAGCCGCCCTCACCCGCCTGTGCGCCGACGCCGCCCTGCGCGAAAAACTGGCCCAGGGCGCCTACCAAACCATCGCCCGGCTAGACCTCACCTGGATGGGCAACGCCCGCCGCGCCGTCAACCTGATATTAAAGGGGCCAGGCTCGAATTAATCCTGCTGGATCAACCTGAAAGTGTCATAAGCCTGGCCGTTGTGCAGCCGCTTGCCCTAGCAGTTGCACCAAAGACTTGGAACGTTCGTGTCTTGACGCCTGTTGCACCGCCATGGGCTTGGGTAACGCCGCCTGGCCGGCACGCAGGTCAGCCACAAACCTCGGCAATGCCTGGGCAATGGCATCGGCTGAATCGAGTGGTACCACATCGGTCAAGCCGGCACTGCGCAGCGTGGCTGCGGTGTCGCCCACGGGGTCGGTCAAGCCAAACACGGGTTTGCCTGCGCGCAAATACTCATACACCTTGGCCGGTATCTGGGCATTGCAATTGCTTGCCTGCATCACCAACAGGGCGTCTGCTGCCAGCATCTCGGCCAAGGCCTCGCGGTAGGGCAAGGCGGGGCACAACTCCATGAAATCCTGTGCCTGATGCTGCCGCGCCAAGCCAAGCAACACGTCGTCATGCACCGCCGCCCGAAAGCGGATGCGTAAATCACTTGGGCTCAGTGTGCCAGCCGCCTTCAAGCGGCCCAGCGCCTCAAACAATTGTGTCGGGTCGCGCTCCGACGGGTAAACAATGCCACTGTGCAACAGCACCAGCGGCCGCCCTTGCACGGGCAGCGGTGTACGCCGTGGCGCAGCCAAAAAGCTATCTTCATCAAAGCCGTTTTCCAGCACCACCATGCGCTCTGCTGCATCGGGGTACCGCTGCTGGTACATGTGCGCTGCGCCCGGCGTGGTGAACACACACCAACGTGCCCGTTGCGCGGCGTCCGCCTCAATACGCCAGTAAGACTGCCAGGTGCGCGGGTCGGTGGGGTAGCCGTCTTGCGCCATCGGGTCCCTGAAGTCAGCCACCCATGGCAAGCCAGACTTTTGCTGCAAAGTTGACGCAATCACATGCGCGGTGGCTATCGGGTAGGTAGACCAGATCACATCGGGCTTGAATTCTTCAATCATGGCCAGCCCTTGCCGAACCGCATCAAAGCGCCAACTCACCCAGCGGTCAGGCTGCGCCATCCAGCCAAAGTAATGGTGTCTGATCTGCAAGTGCCGGGCCGTGTCCAGCGCCCAGGCACGCCGCACCACCGTGTCGGCAGGCACATCACGCAGCAAGTCGTCGTCGGTTTTTTCATAGGCCATGGGGCGCGCCGTCAGCACCAAGGGCTGCCACCCCAAAGCCGGCAGGTGCTGCACAAAACGCAAGGTCCGCTGCACGCCACTGCTGCCAGCCTGCGGCGGAAAATGCATGGCAATCATCAAAATTCGCTTCACACGCAAGTCGCCTTGAAAAGGTTGGCCGGTCACACGCACTTTGATCATATCGCCATGCCCTCATGCGTCATGCCGGATCCCCTGCCTGGCATGCCCCCCAGCCGTCATGCCGGACTTGATCCGGCATCCATGAATTCGCAAGACATGGATTGCGGGTCGTGGCCCGCAATGACGCTATGTGTCACCCCGGCGCTTACAGCACAATCGCGTCATGCTCTTCAATTCAACAGAATTCCTGTTTGTCTTTTTGCCCGCGCTGGGCGCTGGCTTGGGCTATCCAACAACTGACCCACACGCTGCCACGGGTCGATCTACTTCGGTCGCAATGACAAAAACACTGGTATAAACTAAATTGATATGCGTTTAGCCACCAAAGAACAATCTGTCATCAGGCGTGTCATTGCCCAGGCGGATGCCAATGCGCATGTGTACCTTTTTGGCTCACGCGCAGACGACAAGGCTAAAGGCGGCGACATTGACTTGCTGGTGCTCTCCAAAAAGATCAACATCATGGACAAGCTAGACATCTTGGCGCAAATTCACCAGCAACTAGGTGACCGCAAGGTAGATATAGCGATCTACCCCGACGCCGCCCGACCCTTTCCCAGAGTAGTCATGCAAGAAGCTGTTCGCCTATGACTGCCGCAAAATTTGAACTGCTCCAAGAAGAACTCACTGGCCTTAAACAAGCGGCAGAGCACCTTGATTACTCCAGACAACGATGTCTCGATTTGGTGGGTTTAGATGATTTGCCGCCTGAACAACTAGAGCGACTAGAGTCACTCACCAGCCGCTTCGCCAGATTGGCTGATCTGCTGATCCAACGTATTTTTCGGTTAATTGACGACATTGAACTTGTTGGCCGCGGCACCATTCTTGACCGCCTATACCGAGCAGAAAAGCGCGGCTGGGCCAGTGCTGCTGATCTCATCCAAATTCGGGAGTTGCGAAATCTCATTGCGCACGAATACGCTACAGACCAAATGAAGGACATCTACATTGCAGTGGCAACCCTGACGCCGGTGTTACTTGATGCCACACTCAGGGTGGCTGCTTACGCTGCCCAAATTGCCCGCCACCCAAGCCAATAGTTTCAAGCCGCAGCCCATACCTTACCTGCGCCAGCAGCTATCAACCTGGTAGTAAAAAAGACATGGATTGCGGGTCGTGGCCCGCAATGACGCCAATCTGTCATGCCGGACCCGATCCGGCATCCATGGGCAAAGATTCCATGACGACACGCCATTGCTGACCTCCATGAAACATGGATTATTTTGTATATATAATCGGATATTTTCCGATTATTGGTACAAAAAATAATGAACCTGATGCGGCAGCTTGAAGCCTTTGGCAGCACGCCTTTTACGCACGGCAGTCTGCTGCCGCTCTTGGCCGAATACCGCAGACCCAACGACAAAATCGCTGACATGTTGGCCAAAGGCATTTTGGTGCAACTGCGCCGTGGGCTGTATGTGCTGGGTCCAGAGCAACGCAGCGTGCCGCTGTCGCTGCCGCTGGTGGCCAATGTGTTGTTTGGGCCGTCGTATGTGTCGCTTGACTTTGCGCTAGCCTGGCACGGCCTGATTCCTGAAAGCGTGGTTGAAGTCAGTTCTGTCACGCCGCTTCGGGCGCGCCAATACAACACCCCGGTGGGCCGGTTTTCTTACACACGCCTGGCGCCTGTTTTGTATGCGGTGGGCATACAGATGTCCCAAAACCCTGACGGCAGCTCTTTTTTGATTGCCAGTCCTGAAAAAGCCGTGTGTGACAAAGTGCTGCTGACACGTAACCTGCACGCCGATGACCCAAGCACCATGCAAACCTATCTGTTTGACGACCTGCGTTTAGACGCTGATGCCATGGCCGCCTTTGACAAGACAATTTTCAGGCAATGCCTTGCCACCGGGCACAAACCCCGACAAATGGCGGCCCTATGTCAAGTGATGGAGACGATGCAATGACCGTGATTGAGCAAATGCTTCAAAAATATGCCATCGCCACAGACCAAGATGCAACACATGCCATGCGTGAGGTCATGCAAGAAATTGCATTGGCCGGCCTGCACAGAGGCGGTTTTTTCGACAAGGCGGCCTTTTATGGTGGCACCTGCTTGCGCATTTTTTATGGCTTGCCAAGATTTTCTGAAGACCTTGATTTTTCGCTGCTCAAGCCAGATCAAAACTTCACCTTTGAGCCGTATTTCAGAGCCCTCAAGCAAGAGTTTTCGGCCTTCGGTTTTGAGGTTGAACTGACCCAAAAGCAAAAGACTGCAAGCACAGGTATTGCCTCGGCCTTCCTGAAAAAAAATGCCAGCATTTACGACCTGAAGGTCAGCGGTCAAAAAGTTTTGAAGATCAAGTTTGAGGTCGACACCGACCCCCCATTGGGCTTTGCTACCGAAGAAAAACTGTTGATTCAGCCGTACTCGTTTTACGCCAAATGCTTTGCCATGCCAGATTTGTACGCCGGAAAAATGCACGCCGTGCTGTACCGGCAATGGCAAAACCGCGTCAAAGGGCGGGACTGGTTTGATTTTGAATGGTACGTGCGCCAAGGCACTGCCATGAACTTGACACACTTTTCAGAGCGGGCTCGGCAAAGCGGCCATCTGGGCTCTGCCGAGCTGACAAGCGTTGACTTTTTGACACTACTGCAAACCCGTATCAAAAGGCTGGATGTTGCGTCAGCTCGGCAGGATGTGGCACGGTTCGTCAAAGACCCCAAAGCACTAGAGATATGGTCGCAAGACTATTTTCTGCAGCTGACCACCCTGATGCGATTCTGAAGCTGTGGCTACCAGCCATAGCCCAAGGGGCCCGCAAGACAAGCATGCGCTGGCATTGGGAGGCCGCAACCCCACTCTTCGTCATTGCGAGCCGCTTGCGGCGCGGCAATCCACGGGGCCAAGGGGCATGGATTGCTTCACGATGCTCGCAATGCCGCTTCTGCGTGCTCGCCACGTCATAATTCCCCCACTTTGCCAACCCAAACCAACTCACCCCGCGTCCTGCTCCACGCTTTCTCCACCTTTACCCTGGGTGGCCCACAGGCGCGGTTTGTGCAGCTGGCCAACGCCTTTGGCCCGCGCTATCGCCACATCATCGCCGCCATGGACAACTGCTTTGACGCCGGCGAGCGCCTGGGGCCACAAGTCAACTGGCTGCCGCTGCCGCTGCCGGTGCAAAAAGGCGGTGCATTAGCCAACCGCGCAGCCTTCAGGCAAGTCATCCAGGCCCAGCAGCCCGACCTGCTGCTCAGCTACAACTGGGGCGCCATCGAATGGGCTGCGGCCAACTGGCCGCAAGTGGTGCCACACGTCCATGTGGAAGACGGCTTTAGCGCTGCCGAGGCCACCCGTCAACTGCCCCGGCGCGCCTGGACGCGCCGCGTGCTGCTGGGTTGGGCCGGCAAACCGGTGGTGGTCATTTCGCACAACCTGCAGCGCATTGCCACCCAGGTCTGGAAGCTGCCAGAACGCCAGGTAATGTTCATTCCCAACGGCGTGGCCATCCCTGAGCTTTATATACAAAAACGGGCTCTAGCCCAGGTAAGTCAAGCGCAGCTAACTATCGGAACCGTAGCAGGCCTGCGGCCTGAGAAAAACATTGCCCGCCTCATTAAAGCCTTTGCCGCGGTGCGCGCACGCCAAAGTGCCCGCCTGCTGGTGGTGGGCGGCGGGCCAGAGTTGCCCGCGCTGCAAGCCCTGGCTACGCAGCTGGGCGTGGCTGCAGACGTCGAATTTGCCGGCTACCTGGCCGACCCCATCAGCCGCCTGATTGAATTTGACCTGTTTGCCCTGTCGTCTGACACCGAACAACTGCCCATCGCCATGCTGGAAGCCATGGCCTGCGGCATACCCGTGGTGGCCACCCGCGTTGGCGACGTGGCCCACATCATGCCCGGCGTGGCGCAGTCTGCGCTGGCCGATGCCACTGACGCTGCCTTTACCGCAACCCTGCTGGGTGCCATAGACCAGCGCAGCGCCTGGCCGCAGTGGGTGGCGGCAGGCAAGCAAGTCGTAGCCGACCACTACGCCATGGGCCAAATGCAAAACCAGTGGCAGCGCGTGTTTGATGGCGCATAACCCAGGGGGCATGGATTGCTTCGCTAGTGGTCATTGCGAGGAGCGCAGCGACGCGGCAATCGCCATGACGGCGTTCTTTCACATTAAGGCACAGCAGAAACACATCTCAGACTGCGTTCAAAAGGTCTTGGGCTCACGCCTTAAAGCCAGACAGGCTGCTGATGCGCATTAACCGCTAGCCGACCCCAGCAGCCGCCTGATTCAGGGGTTCATGGATTGCTCGGCGTTCAAAAGCGCCAGCATCAGTGCCTCAAAAGCGGGTGGCTCGGTCATGAACATGGGGCGCATGGTGGCGTAATCGCGTGCCAGCGCAGTTTGCCTGGCCACGGGAGGTACCAGCCTGAAGCTGCCGTGTTTGGCCAAATCGTAGCGCGCCCAACCCCGCGCAAACACCCGGCTTTTCCAGTCCACCACCCGCGCGCACTGTGCCCTGTCGGCCAAAAACGCCGATGCATCGGGGTGTGCCAACAAGCGCACCATATCGAAATAATGGCGTGCAAACCGGGCCGGAGGGATCGAATCTGGTGGGCGGTGGTACTCGGCATGCAAAATGGTGGCCTTCTCCCAAAACGTGCGCTCTAGCGCCAGCGCCACCACCTCACAATGCCAGTCATCAAACAGGGCTGGGTACACGTCAGCAATCAGCGGCTTGATAGTGAAACGCCCGGTGGGTTGCTGGTCGGTAAGCGTACCCAGCTCCAACTTGACCTCGCGGCGCACATACGCAAAATCCTGATTTTGTGTGCTCGGATATCGAAAGTAAATGATCGGCGACTTGGCATCGGCATCCAGCTCGTAAAACAGCCATTGCCCTGAAGATGCTAAACCCAGCACACCCGTGATCACCTGCTCCAGCAGCGGCAACAGTACCGTTTGCACCTTGTCGGCACACAGGCGCTGCATCTCCATCACCGCTGCATCACGCTTGACGCGGCTGGTCAAAGCGTCAAACCCCGGCGCATCGGCCCCTACAAACTCCGGCACCAGACACAAGTCAATGTCTTCAGAAAATCGGTCAATCACACCAAACACTTTGGACAGCGATGTGCCACCCTTGAACACCAAAAACGTGCCCAACTCGGGTTGCGCAAACAGCAAGCCCAGCAGCCACGACACCCAGAAATCTTTTTCAAGAATCACTGCCTGACCCGTCAAACCAGCAGCGGCTTGCTCAAACGCCAAGGCACGCCGTTCAAGCGGAAGGGCTAAAAATTGACTGGCAAGTTTCATCAGGACTCCCGGGCAACATCACGCAAAAAGGGTCGCATCCAATCGGGTGCCAGGGCAATATCGTGTAGCACTTGGGCGCGCTCTGTCGCAGGGACATTTTTGCGAAGACGATCAATTTGTTCCTGGGTAATGTGTGCTGCCCCCAAGCTTTTGAAAGCCTGAATCAGCAAGCCGCTCAGTCGCCCAGTCGCTGCCATTTGGCGCGGCGTGGTCCGCTTAAAAATGATTTGCATGGGGCCAGCATTCACCTTGCGACTGATACCGTCTGTCAGCAAGACCACCTGGGCTGGCACCTGCTCTGACAGCCCCAGCATGTTGGCGGCATAGACCCCCGTGGGCTGCGTACGCACCTTGTCTTTGCCGGCGATGGCCGCCACGATAGCGTCTACCGATGGCCACAAAGTGCCCAGCAATTTGTCATGTCTCGGCTTGTCATACAGACCGCGTGCCAAGCGACGCAAGGTACCGCGTGCCACTTGGCGCTGCAGCGCTTTGTCAATGGCAGCGCGGCTGCCCAGCTGTGCAAATGCATCGGGCGTAAACACCGTGCCAGCGGCGCATTGTTGCACTGTCAGAGCAATTTGGTTGTCAACGCTAGTGGGTGAAGCGGCTCGGGGCATATTGGCCTGTGCAATGGTTTCTATTTGTCCTGAAAATAACACATATTTCGGACAAATAAAAATACTTATCAACGGCATCCTGAAAACTTGCATCTAAAAGCCGTCATGCCGAACTTGATCCGGCATCCATGCACCCCGCGTTCTGCTCCACGCCTTTTCCACCTTCAAGCTGGGTGGGCAGCAGGCGCGGTCTGTGCAGTTGGCCAACGCCTTTGGCCCGTGCTACCGGCATGTGATTGCCGCCATGGACAACTGCTTTGACGCCGGTGCGCGCCTGGACACGCCGCGTGCTGCTGGGTTGGGCAGGCAAGCAAGTCGTAGCCGACCGCTACGCCATGGGCCACATGCAAAACCAGTGGCAGCGCGTGTTTGATGGCGCATAACTCGGGGGACATGGATTGCTTCGGTGGTGGTCATTGCGAGGAGCGCAGCGACGCGGCAATCCACGGGGCCAGGGGCGTGGATTGCGGGTCGCAGCCCGCAATGACGCTGTGTGTCACCCCGGCGCTTACAGCACAATCGCGGCATGCTCTTCAATTCAACAGAATTCCTGTTTGTCTTTTTGCCTGCGCTGCTGATTGTTTTCTTTCAGTTGGCGCGCGTCAGCCGACGGCTGGCGGCGGGGTGGTTGGCGCTGGGGTCGCTGTTTTTTTACGCTTGGTGGAACCCTACCTACGTCTTGCTGCTGCTGGGCTCCATCTTGTTCAACTACCTGGCGGGCCGGGCGCTGGCGCACGGGGCAGACGTGGGATCAAAGCGGCGCAAACACCTGCTGGCGCTGGGCATCACGGCCGACCTGGCCCTGTTGGCCTACTACAAATACGCCAACTTCTTTGTCGACACGGCCAACGCCACGCTGGGCACAAGTTACGGCCTGGCCGACATCCTGCTGCCGCTGGGCATCTCGTTCTTTACCTTCACCCAAATCGCCTTTTTGGTGGACGCCGCGCGTGGCAAGGCCAAAGAATTTGACCTGATCCACTACAGCCTTTTCGTCACCTACTTTCCCCACCTGATTGCCGGGCCGGTGCTGCACCACGCAGAAATGATGCCCCAGTTTGCCCAGGCCAGCACCTACCGCTTTAACGCGACCTTCTTCACCGTCGGACTCACCACCTTCGCGCTGGGCCTGTTCAAAAAAGTGGTGCTCGCCGACGGTGTAGCCCCCTACGCCGCGCCCATCTTTGCCGCTGCCGCGCAGGGCGACGCGGTGGGCCTGCTGCAGGCCTGGGGCGGAGCGCTGGCCTACACGCTGCAGCTGTACTTTGACTTTTCTGGTTACTCTGACATGGCCATCGGCCTGTCTTACATGATCGGCGTGCGCCTGCCGCTCAACTTCAACTCGCCGTACAAGGCCACCAGCATTGCAGACTTTTGGCGGCGCTGGCACATGACGCTGTCGCGCTTTCTGCGTGACTACCTCTACATCTCACTCGGCGGCAACCAAAAAGGCCCGTCGCGCCGCTACGTCAACCTCATGGCCACCATGCTGCTGGGTGGCTTGTGGCACGGCGCGGGCTGGACGTTTGTGATCTGGGGCGGCCTGCACGGCCTGGCGCTGGTGCTGCACCAGGCCTGGCGCGGCCTGCGTGTGCGCATGGGGCACAACCTGGCGCACAGCACCCGGGCGGGCCGCACTGCCAGCATCGCGCTGACCTTTGTCGTGGTGGTCTTTGGCTGGGTGTTCTTCAGGGCCGCCAGCTTTGATGCCGCCATGGTGATTGTGCGTGGCATGGTTGGCCTGAATGGCGTCAGCCTGCCCGACATGGTTGCCGCACGCACCGGGCCGCTGGCCCCCTGGCTGGCCGCGCAAGGCGTGGTGTTCACCCCCGGCGGTGGGCGCGACTTTGCCATGACCTTTACTTGGGTGGTTGCCTTGCTACCCATCGTCTTTCTGGCCCCCAACACCCAGCAAATCATGCAGCGCTTTGGGCCCGCGCTAGACCACCCCGACACCACCGCGCCCACCCGCCTGGCCTGGCACAACAGCCCGCGCTGGGCGCTGGCCATGTCGGTGGTGCTGGCGCTGGGCCTGCTGTCGCTTACCCGGCCGAGCGAGTTTTTGTATTTTCAGTTTTGAAGCCAATGCAAACCATGCCCCGATCCGGCATTCATGGATTGCGGGTCGCAGCCCGCAATGACAAGAGGCTGCCATGCCGAGCTTGACCCCGGATCAGCAGCTAGGCTGCTGCCCAAACCATCACCGCACCTGACTTCGAATCAGACATGGCCAGAGCCGCTGAGCGTGGGCGGATATAGATTTCGACATCCCGGTTAAGCAAGGTGATGTAGTGCAACAAACGCTCACTGGAAAAGCGCCCCAGTTTGTAATTTTTAAGTTCTGACACATGGGGCTGCGCGATACCAAAGCGCTTGGCAACTGCCCCTTGGGTCAGCCCTTCAGCCTGTAGTAAATCATTTAGACGCACAGCCAACTGCACCCGCAACTGCCGCTCTTGCGGGTCTGGCAGCCCTAAGTCAGCAAATACATTGCCGGACCCGATGTCGACAGTTTCTGAAACGGTTGAAATCGATTTAGTTTTCATAGTGCTCTTTGTAATGTTGCTCGGCCAACTTCAACCGATCGTGAATTAAATCAATGTCGCCTTGCGCGGTACGAATGCCGCTGGGAGACTTTTTTTGAAAGCAGTGCAACACGTAGACCGCTTTGGCAAAGCGCACCGTGTAAGCTGCCCGAAACGTATCGCCCCGATTGTTTTCAACTAACTCCAATACGCCGGGGCCTTCCCCTTTCCAAGGCTTGGCCTGCGGTGGTGTACAGCCCAGTTGCACGACCCCCAGCGCAAATCCCATGTCGTCTATCACCTGATCAGGCAAAGCCAAAAGCTCTTTTTTGGCCGCACCTACCCAATGAAGTGGCTTTTCAATAATTGCGCTTGACATAGGCGGATCATACCGAAATAGGTATTGAATGTGTCGCGTAGATTTGCGTTAATCAAAAGGGAAGTCATGCCGGACTAGATCCGGCATCCATGAATTCGCAAGCCATGGATTGCGGGTCGTGGCCCGCAATGACAAAGGGTTGTCATGCCGGACCCGATCCGGCATCCATGGGCAAAGACTCCATTACGATGAGCCCTTGCAACAAGCTACCACGCGCACCTGCTTGCCACCTTTGCCAAAACCGGCCGCAGGCCGCGGCAATCCGCGGGCCCCAAAGCCATGGATTGCTTCACTGCGTTCGCAATGACGAAAAGACACTGCAATGACGAAAAGACACTTCAATGACGCGCCAGTAGCCACGTCATAATTCCCCCACTTTGCCAACCCAAACCAACTCACCCCGCACCCTGCTCCACGCCTTCTCCACCTTCACCCTGGGTGGGCAGCAGGCGCGGTTTGTGCAGCTGGCCAATGCTTTTGGCCCGCGCTACCGCCACATCATTGCCGCCATGGACAACTGCTTTGATGCCGGTGAGCGCCTGGGGCCGCAGGTCAACTGGCAGCCGCTGCCGCTGCAAGTGCAAAAAGGCGGTGCCCTGGCCAACCGCGCAGCCTTCAGGCAAGTCATTCAAGCCCAGCAACCCGACCTGCTCCTCAGCTACAACTGGGGCGCTATTGAATGGGCTGCCGCCAACTGGCCGCAAGTGGTGCCACACATCCATGTGGAAGACGGCTTTAGCGCTGCCGAAGCCACCCGCCAACTGCCCCGGCGCGCCTGGACACGCCGGGTGCTGCTGGGCTGGGCTGGCAAACCCGTGGTCGTCATCTCGCACAACCTGCAGCGCATTGCCACCCAGGTCTGGAAGCTGCCCGCCGGTCAGGTCAAGTTCATCCCCAACGGCGTGGCCATCCCTGAGCTTTATATACAAAAACGGGCTCTAGCCCATATGGATCAAGCGCACATCACTATCGGAACAGTAGCAGGTCTGCGGCCCGAGAAAAACATCGCCCGCCTCATCCAAGCCTTTGCCGCCGTGCGCGCACGCCAAAACGCACGCCTGGTGGTGTTGGGTGGCGGGCCTGAGCTGCCTGCGCTGCAAGCCCTGGCGGCCAGATTGGGCGCGGCCGAAGATGTGGAATTTGCCGGCTACCTGGCCGACCCCATCAGCCGCCTGATTGAGTTTGACCTGTTTGCCCTGTCGTCTGACACCGAGCAACTGCCCATCGCCATGCTGGAAGCCATGGCCTGCGGCATACCGGTGGTGGCCACCCGCGTGGGTGATGTGGCGCACATCATGCCCAGCGTGGCGCAGTCTGCGGTGGCCGAGCCCACTGACGCGGCCTTTACAGCAACCCTGCTGAGTGCCATAAACCAGCGCAGCGCCTGGCCCCAGTGGGTGGCGGCAGGCAAGCAAGTCGTAGCCGACCACTACGCCATGAGCCAAATGCAAAACCAGTGGCAGCGCGTGTTTGATGGCGCATAACCCAGGGGGCATGGATTGCTTCGCTAGTGGTCATTGCGAGGAGCGCAGCGACGCGGCAATCCATGGACCCCGTCATTGCGAGGCCGCAGGCCGCAACGACGCTGTGTGGCCCCCCCGGCGCTTACAGCACAATCGCGGCATGCTCTTCAATTCAACAGAATTCCTGTTTGTCTTCTTGCCTGCGCTGCTGATTGTTTTCTTTCAGCTGGCGCGCGTCAGTCGGCGGCTGGCGGCGGGGTGGCTGGCACTGGGGTCGCTGTTTTTTTATGGCTGGTGGAACCCGGCCTACGTTACCTTGCTGCTGGGTTCCATCGGGTTCAACTACACCGTGGGTCGGGCGCTGGCGCAGGGGGCCGACGTGGGATCAAAGCGGCGCAAACACCTGCTGGTGCTGCACCAGGCCTGGCGCGGCCTGCGTGTGCGCATGGGGCACAACCTGGCGCACAGCAGCCGGGCCGGGCGGGCGGCCAGCATTGCACTGACGTTTTTGGTGGTGGTCGTCGGCTGGGTGTTCTTCAGGGCCAGCAGTTTTGATGCCGCCATGGTGATTGTGCGTGGCATGGCCGGCCTGAACGGCATCAGCCTGCCAGACATGGTTGCCGCCCGCACCGGCGCGCTGGCACCGTGGCTGGCCGCGCACGGCGTGGTGTTCACCCCGGGCGGCGGGCGCGACTTTGCCATGACCTATGTGTGGGTGGCTGCGCTGTTGCCCATCGTCTTTTGGGCGCCCAACACCCAGCAGATCATGCAGGGCTTTCAGCCAGCGCTGGACCACGCCAACGCCAACAATAGCGCCAATACCAGCCCCACCCGCCTGGCCTGGCGCAGCAGCCCGCGCTGGGCGCTGGCCATGTCGGTGGTGCTGGCGCTGGGCCTGCTGTCGCTCACCCGGCCCAGTGAGTTTTTGTATTTTCAGTTTTGATGCCAATACAAGCCTTGCCCCGATCCGGCCTCCATGGATTGCGGGTCGTAGGCCGCTATGTGATACGATAATTTCATGGATTCAAGAATCGACAAAGCATTAGGCAAGCTCAGCGTTGTTGAAAAACGTGTTTTGGGTCAGGCACTTATCGGCAGCGCCGAAACGCAAGCATTTGCAACTCTCATTACAGACGCTCAACGGCAAGAACTGCGTGATCGTCTTGCCTTTCACCGTGCCTATCCCCACGAGCCCACACTGACCCTCGCGCAAATCAAGTCAAAGTTGCTCAGTCGGGTTCATTAGAAAGTGGCCCTCATTTCTTACCAAGTTGTTTACAAGCCACTTGCACAAATTGAAATCGAAGAGGCTTACGACTGGTACGAGCAGCCCAACATCCAAATGGGCGAGGCTTTTTTGGTTGAGTTAGAGCGAACCAGCGGGTTTTTGGCCTCCAGCCCGTATTTGTACGCCAAAGTTGACGGTGACGCGCGATGCGCTCATTTGAGTCGCTTTCCTTACACTCTTTTTTATGTTGTGGACGGCAAAACGGTGAACGTGCTGTCTTGTTTTCACCAACACCGAAATCCTAAGTCGCGATCTACTCTGATTCGATAGAGCACGAAAAAAGCATAACCAACACTGACTTTCTCACCTCACATGATGTCTTCAGACTGAGCTCTTTCCCCCCCCGCTGTCATGCCGGACCTGATCCGGCATCCATGGCCAAAGATTCCATGACGATGCGCGCTTGCAACAAACAACCGCAGAACCGCACAAGCTTGGACACCATGCCCCGCTACCTAAACCAATTGTTTCTGGCTACAGTCCATATATTGCTTGCGGTGGTATCCGAAAGCTTCGCCATGCCATCCAGGGTCGCGGCAAAAGTGGTGGTGTACGGGTGATTTGCGTGAATTTGTGAAGGATTTATGACATGGAAAAGACACTGTTTGACGATTTGGTACAAAGCCTTAAAGAAGCCAAAGACATTTCAAATGGACGTGTGCAGGCCTCGCGCCGGTTTGAAGTTGCATCGCCTGACGTGAAAACGGTGCGCGAGCAAATTGGATTGTCGCAAAGCGAATTCGCCGGGCTGATGCGTGTCAGCATCAAGACACTACAAAACTGGGAACAAAACCGCCGACATCCGACCGGCCCCGCTGCAGCGCTGCTCAAGATTGTCGGTACTGCGCCAGACCTGGCGCTGAGAACATTGCACGCTTGCTAAAAAGCTAAAGAGGAATCCGTTGGATAAACGCATGTCCAACCACACCATGCCCCGCTACCTCAACCAATGGTTTCTGGTTATGGCCCTTTGCCCCCGCTGTCATGCCGGGCTTGACCCGCCATCCATGAATTCGCAAGCCATGGATTGCGGGTCATAGCCCGCAATGACAATGCAGTGCGTGCAGCGGGTCGTGGCCCATCAATGACAAAGCAAGCTTCCGCTGCATCCAAACTGTTTTAAAAGCTTCAGCCTAAAATCAAACGGCACTTCAAACAGGAACCCATATGCTGCAAAGCTATAGCGCCCAGCTCAAAGGAAATCAGCTTATCTGGCTCGATCAGGTGCCCGTCTGTTCGCAGGATTCGCGCGTTTTGGTGGTTGTGGAAACCAGCGAAGTGCCTCGTGCGCACGCACCCCAATCTGGCAAATACGACTTGGGCGACCTGGTCGGTCAACTTACTTGGCGTGGTGATGCTGTAGCAGCCCAACGTGTGCAGCGTGATGCCTGGTAATCGCTACTTGCTCGATACAAACGCCTTGGTTGCGTTGTTACAGGGCAACCCAGAACTTGCAAAACTTACCCAGCAGGCGCATTGGCTTGGTGTATCGGTCATCAATGTATTGGAGTTTTCTAGCTTTGATGGTCTGGGCGACCAAGACCGGTATTTACTGTCACAGTTGGTGGCGCGCATTACGGTGGTCGATGTTGCCTACGGCAACAACGAACTGATGACAAACATCATTGCACTGCGACAAACACGCGCCTTGAAGCTGCCCGATGCTATTGTTATGGCCAGCGCAGCGCTGTACCAAGCCACTGTTTTGACCAACGACACCCAATTATTGAACCTTGGTAAGGCTGACTCTGGCTACCGAACGTGTGGCTTTTCTGTTGTCGAATGAACCGCTACCTCACCCAATGGTTTCTGGCTGTAGCCCTTATACTGCTTGCGGTGGTAGCTATTAACTTGGTAGTGGACCCGTACGGCATTTTCAGGCTGGTTGACCGCCCCGGCTTTAACGCCGTCAAGCCTGCTGCACCATCACGCGGGCCCATGGCCAAGGCCTACCAAGTGCTGCGGGTGCAACCCAAAACGCTGATCTTGGGCAACTCACGCGCCGAGCTGGGCCTGGACCCCAACCACCCCGCGTGGCCGCAAGCTGCCCGCCCGGTGTACAACGCCGCGCTGCCTGGCACCGGCACGGGTACCAGCCTGCGCTATTTGCAGCACGTGCTGGCTGCCAACGCGGGCAACCCGGCGGCCCAGCCCACGCTGGTGCTGTGGGGCGTTGACTTTATGGACTTTTTGACTGACCCCACCAAGCCCACGCCGACACGTAACGCCCAGGCAGGTGAAGCCGAGAGTCGCCGCCTGATGCAGGCTAGCGCCACCGACCGTCTACGCCAAAAAGTGCGCGACTATGCCGAATCCACCCTGACGCTGGCAGCCCTGATGGACTCGGTGCAAACCCTGGCCAGCCAGCGCAACCCTTACGCGGTTGACCTGACCCCCCAGGGCTTTAACCCCATGCACGACTACACCAAGATCACCGCAGACGAGGGCTACTGGGCCGTATTCAGGCAAAAGGACATGATGTACGAAAAAGCATTTGCGCGCCGTCCCAAAGCCATCTTTGATGCCAGCGGTAACACCTCCAGCCATTGGCAAGACCTGCAAGACATCATGCGCTTGTGCCGCCAGTACGGCATAGAACCCGCCTGTTTACCTACCCCTACCACGCGCACATGCTTGATATGTTTGCCAAAACTGGCCATGCCGCCGGGCTTGAGCTGTGGAAGCACACTCTGACCAAAGCGCTGGGTGACGAGGCCACCGCGTCTGCCCAACCCGCCTTTGTGCTGTGGGACTTCAGCACCTTAAACGCCATCACCGCCGAGGCGGTGCCACCCAAAGGCGACCGCAAAACCAGCATGCGCTGGTTTTGGGAGGCTGGCCACTTTAAAAGTGAGCTGGGTGGGTTGATGTTGGAGCAGATGCTGGGGCAAGCGACATCATCGGCCAAATAGTCCACTAACGCTTATCCAGCAAGCGCTAGCAGCTATAAAAATTAAAGATCTTCAAACACTTGCCTGAACATCGGCACCAATAACTTGTTGCCAAATTCGCTCAAATGATCGTCGTCAGCATACAGCGGGCGGCCGTTTTGGCTGCCATAGCAGCGGTCATCACGACACAGCGTGGCAGTGGGGTCCAAAATTTTGATGCCGCACTGGTCACGCGCGGCATCTTGGGCGGCCCAGACCCAGGCGTTCCGGGCTTTGTAATCTTCTATAGGTATAGACAAATCATTGTTGAGCCCAACCACCATACGCCGTGACAGGGTCTTGGGCACATCAAAACCCATCTCTGGAATCGGTCGCACCATGTACACCTGGCGCTGCTTTGCAATCTGACAGGCCGATTCTGTGATGTGCTGCGCAAATTCAGCCAAAAACTCGGGGGTGGCGCGCTCAAAAATCTTTGAAAAATAAATCTGTGGCGTAGCTGCTAGGACATGATTTTCATTGTGCCCAAACGCTGCTTGCGCATAACGGTTGATGATGACGACAGGGATTGTTTTAGGCAACAACTGCAACTGCAATTGCACCCAATCAATGAACTCAATGCATTTATATTTTTCACCACCTAAACTTGCCTGCGCAACAGCTGTCTTTCTCATACCAGGGATGTAACTGCAACCACTGTATGACCACTGCACTACACCTGCATCACCCTGCTGTGTTGCTGATGCCAGGCCAGTTACCAGTGCCCCTGCATGGCTATCACCCAAAGCGATTACCCGCCAAACGTTGCCACCATACACACAAGACGGTGAAACAACACCTGTTGATGGATGGCACGCCACACGTCGCGGATTGCTATTGTTAGCTTCGGCGGCAGCTAGTTCCACCGCTGGTACAAAGCGCCCGCTAACCCCGTGTAAATTCCACACCGCCACCGCAGGCAGTGCCACCACCAAAGTGGCCAGTGCCAAACCAACTGCAGCCACACCCAGCCGCCGACCGCTATATCCACCAAGCCAGTGCCGCGATGGCACTTCTACCCACGCGAAAGACACATGCCCCAGCAGCAGCGTTAGACCCAGCGCCCCAGCAATCGCTAGCGGTTTGTATTGCAAGCCCCCATACACCAGCGCCACCACCACCGGCCAGTGCCATAAATACAAAGAATAAGACCTGTCCCCCAGCCATTGCGCCACTCGGTGTTCGGTCCATACCGACGGGCGGTTAGCTGCCAACACCAGCATGGCCGCAACTACGGGCAACATGGCCCGCCAGCCCGGCCAAGCGGTGTCTTTGTCAAACACACCAATAGCCAGCACGATCAGCAGCAGGCCAACCAGCTCCAACCACCGCTTCAGCGTAGTGGACTCAATCCGTAATCCACGACCACCCAGCAAAAACACTAACCCAACCGCAAGCATCTCCCATGCCCGTGTATGAATCCAATAGAACGCCATACTGGGTTGCGTGTTGGTGACCCACACCGATGCAGCCAGCGACAGGACCAACCCAAGCCCTACAGCCCAAGTCTGCGCAACTCGCCCAGGCCGGACCCACCACACCGCCCACAGCAACACCGGCAAAATCAGATAAAACTGCCACTCAACTGAAAGTGACCAAGTGTGCAACAGCCACTTTTCATGCGAGGCCACATCAAAGTAACCTGCCTCTTGCCAAAACTCGATGTTTGACAAAAACGCCATGGCATAGACCGAATGCGTGCTGAGCATCTTGTAGTCTGGGGGCAGCAACACAAACCATCCTAGGGCCAGCAACACTCCACATAACACCAGCAGAGCCGGCACAATGCGCCTGGCCCGAGCCATGTAAAACCCAAACACTGAAAACGCGCCGCGCTCCAGCCCTTTGACCACCAGGCCGGTCATCAAAAAACCTGAG
>Ga0210036_1002412_pt1 | contig 19859 bp, 18 predicted proteins | sample CryGeymeta201515_FD_185469 | JGI IMG/M metagenome (GOLD analysis project Ga0210036, IMG submission 185469) | Groundwater microbial communities from Crystal Geyser aquifers in Utah, USA - Crystal Geyser metaG 2015-15 (SPAdes) (version 2) | ecosystem: Environmental > Aquatic > Deep subsurface >...
ATTTTTGGAGGAAACAAAAGTAACTCTCACGACGACCATGAACATGAAAAAACTGAAATAAACGGTGAAACTGTATGGACTTGCTCCATGCACCCACAGATACGTCAAAGTGAACCTGGCGATTGCCCCATTTGCGGAATGGATTTAATCCCGGTGGAGGATGACCAAAATGCCGATATTGACCCCAATGCGATAAGCATGTCGCCAACAGCTATGCAACTAGCCAACGTGAGTACTGCATTTGTAGGGAAAATGAATCCAGTTAAACAAGTTCGCCTTAACGGGAAAGTACAAGCCGATGAACGCTTGGTGTATTCACAATCATCGCATATTCCGGGTAGGATTGAAAAATTAACGGTCAATTTTACTGGTGAATTTGTGAATAAAGGACAAATCATTGCATACATATATTCTCCAGAGTTGGTAACCGCACAGGAAGAACTATTTGAAGCACAGAAAATAGCCGAAACGCAGCCTCAATTATTTGCGGCAGCAAAAGAGAAACTAAAAAACTGGAAACTCTCCGAAAAACAAATTGAAGAGATACTAAAGTCGGGGATGACAAAGGATGAATTTCCTGTAGTAGCTGATGTTTCAGGATATACAATCTCAAAAAAAATAAATTTGGGTGACTATGTTCGCAAAGGGGAAACGATGTATGAAATCGACCTTTCGAAAGTTTGGGTGTTATTTGAAGTGTATGAATCGGATATAAACTGGATTAAAAAAGGTGATAAAGTGGAATTTACGGTTGCCTCTTTGCCCGGTGAATCATTTATGAGCAGCATTACATTTCTCGACCCCGTGATTGACCCTAAAACACGAGTGGCAAAAGCAAGAGTAGAATATAACAACTCAAACGGAAAACTCAAACCGGAAATGTTTGCTTCGGGTATGGTTGAAGCTAAATTAGATAACAAATCAAACTCGATTGTTGTACCAAAAACTGCTGTCATGTGGACGGGCAAACGCTCGGTGGTGTATGTAAAAACAAATTCGGAACAAGGAGTTAATTTCATCATGCGTGAAATAACATTGGGTTCTGCGTTAGGTGATAGCTATGTGGTTGAAGCAGGTTTAATGGAAGGAGAAGAAATAGCCGTAAACGGCACATTCAGCATTGATGCAGCCGCACAGTTAGCAGGAAAACCAAGCATGATGAGTCCCGAAGGAGGAAAGGTAATGACCGGACATAATCATGGAGGAAAACCTACTGAAAGTAATGTTTCACATGAAGGTCATGAGGAACAAAATAAATCAACAACTTCAAAACCTTTGTCCATCGACAAACAAGCCAAAGAGGTCTTGCAGCCACTTTATAACACATACTTAAATTGGAAAGATGCCCTGACCAACGATGATTTTAAAGAAGCTCAAAAAAACGCAACAAACTTTAAATCGGCATTGGAAAAAGTGGACATGGGACTTTTTAAAGATGAGGCACACATGGTTTGGATGGATTTTCAGGGAAGATTAGCCAAAAGTTTGGAGCATGTTCAGCATTTTTCTGACATAGAACAACTGCGGAAGCCCTTTCAAACTGTTTCTGCTACTATGATTGAATTGACCAACACATTCAATCCGTTGGCCGAAACCATTTACGTGCAGCATTGCCCCATGGCCGATAACAACAAAGGGGCAGACTGGCTGAGTACGTTCAAAGAAATTAAGAATCCATATTTTGGTAGTTCGATGCTTACCTGCGGAGAAGTGACCAAAGAAATTAAATAAGTATTTTTTTAATCATTAAAATTGTAATAACATGAAAACAAAAGTTTTAAGTTTAGTAAGTATGTTCCTTTTAGGAACAAGTTTGGTATTTGCACAGGCAAAAACCGAAAAGTTTGAAGTAAAAGGTAACTGTGGCATGTGCGAAAACCGCATCGAAAAAGCAGCAAAAACAGTTGAAGGTGTTACCGCCGCAGACTGGGACAAGGAAACCAAAATATTGGAAGTCTCCTTTGATGAATCAAAAACATCTGTTCACAAGGTGCAAATGGCAATAGCCAAAGTGGGGCACGATACACCCATGCATAAAGCCAAGGATGAAGTTTACAATGCACTTCCCGGTTGCTGCCAGTATGACCGAACTGAAGTAAAGAAAGAGGTTTCAGGTCACGAAGGTCATAAACATTAATCAATAAAAGGCTGTTGGCATAATGACAGCCTTTTATTTAAAAATTGAGCTTAATGAAAGTCAATATTGTATATCAGTCAACGATAACCTGTCCTAATTGCGGACATCAAAAAGAGGAAACAATGCCTACAGATGGCTGTCAGTTTTTTTATGAATGTGAAAAATGTAAAACTGTTGTACGTCCTTTATCCGGCGATTGCTGTGTATATTGTAGTTATGGCACAGTAAAATGCCCTTCCATTCAATCTGCCATCACTCAGTCGTAAGCACATCCCGCAAACCGCTCAAGGCCACTCTGTATAAAAAGTTTGCGGGATGTGCTTCCGCTTTTTCAGCCCAAGTAACCGCCTTTCAGGACGGTTTTAGGATTGCCCACGCTCAAAAAACAAAATAAATTTTCGCTTCGTGGATAGGTTGGTGCAGATTGACAATGACTTAAAAAAGAAAGATAAATGAATGACAAACAGATAGATATGAATGAACACCAGTTGCCAACATCGTGTATAGTGCATTTGGCGGATAGTGCTAATTTCAAGGGCAGTACATTTAATAAAAATTGTAACGGTTTGATGCGGAATCGCTTTGAAATGCCAAACGTTTCATATACCCATCCGTTGCCTCCAAGTGTAGGAAACCGAAACGTACAGATAATCTGCTACTTAAAGAAATAAAAATAAGAACACCCTCGATATAATATTAGTATAGATTGGGTTATAAATACATTTCATCAAAATGTATCTGTTAAATCAGCAATTTTAAAAAGGTCAAGGTGGCGTTTTACAATTATTTTCCTGCCTTTTTTACTAATTAAGCCCTCTTGTGCAAAGTCGCCTAAAATACGTACCAATGTTTCAACGGCAATGCCCACAATGTTGGCAAAATCTTCACGGGTTAATTCTATTTCAATTTCATGGTTATTATTCAAATTTTGCTTAAAATTTTCATTAAGTATCAAAAGGGTAAGCGCTACCCTTTCCCTTACACTTTTTTTAGTGAAGGTGGCAATAAAATTAACCATCACACCAAATTCATGGCTTAGTTTTTTTACCAATAGCTTTGATAATTCCTGATGCCTGTCGAGCAAGCGGACTAATTTGTCCTTTGAAATAAAACCAATGGATGAATCGGTGATTGTTGCCGCCGAATCATGATACCGTTCATCGCCTAAAAAAGCAGCGTAACCTATCATTTCACCTTCGCTGCATAAATAAATAATCTGTTCTTTCCCGCTGTTCAATGTTTTAAATTTCTTTATTTTTCCTGTTTTAACAAAAAAAATACCAGATGGGAAAGCTCCTTCATTAAATATAGCTTGCCCTCTCTTAAACTGTTTAACAATCATTTGATTGTTAAAATCATCTTTCACATAACCGGGCAAACTCTCAAAATCGAATTCCCGTTTCAAGTGAAACCGCTCACGTATTTTAATCAAAGAATCATCCATTTTTTAAAATTTGGCATAAAAATACTAAAAATTGATTACAATCAATTTTATAATTAATCTCAATCAATAATTTAATGATGTGCACAACGTAAATTTGCAGTGTTTTACAGATAATCTGTACTATGAGTATAGAACATGTATTTTTATTGACAATTATAGGCTCTTTAGCAGGCATGTTGGGGTTAACTTTGTTACCCGAAAAACACAAGGCAACATGGGTAATCTTTATTGTACTGATTAATGCTTTACTTACAGCAATACCTTCCATTGAGTCAATTACCGGGCTTACGCAATCAGGCAGTCTCTTTCTCCCTAACTTTCCGGGAATTGAAATTAAAATCGGAATCGACAAATTGTCTGCCTGGTTTATCTTAATTATCAATTTTACTTCAATAAATGGTATTCTTTTTGGGAAAGGTTACTTAAAATCATATAAAGATTTACCAACGAACCTTAATCTGCACTGGATTTTCTATATACTGTTCCATATTTCAATGGTATGGGTTTGTATGATAGACCACGGAATTGCTTTTTTAGTAGCGTGGGAACTAATGTCCATTTCATCTTTGTTTTTAGTGATTTTTGAATATCAAAAAAACGAAACCTTAAAGGCTGGTTTAAATTACATGGTTCAGATGCACCTGAGTGTGGTTTTTCTAACGGTAGGTATCTTATGGTTACATGCCGAAACAGGTTCCTTTTCTTTATCCTCGTTCAGTACATTACATGCCGGAGGGAACAGCATCTGGATAATGATTTTACTATTTATTGGTTTTGCTATTAAAGCAGGTTTCCTCCCGTTTCATACCTGGTTGCCACATGCCCATCCGGCAGCACCTTCGCATGTATCAGGGGTAATGTCGGGCGTAATTGTAAAACTTGGAATTTATGGTATTTTTAGAATTATTATTGGATTAAATAACAACTGGTTAATTATAGGAGAAATACTATTAAGCATTTCGGTAATATCGGCATTGTATGGAATAATGAATGCCGCAGTTAAATACGATTTTAAGCGCAGTTTAGCCTTTTGCACCGTTGAAAATATTGGGATTATAGGCATGGCTATGGGGTTGGGATTAATTGGCATTGGATTACAAAACCCCCAGTTGACATTGCTCGGTTTCAGTGGGGCTTTACTTCATGTTTTAAACCACTCGTTATTTAAATCATTGCTGTTTTTTGGTGCAGGTAGCGTTTATCAGCAAACCCATACCCGAAATATAGAAAAGCTTGGCGGGCTTATTAAGTATATGCCTGTTACAGCGGGGCTATTCTTAATTGGTGCATTGGCCATTGGTGGATTGCCTCCATTTAATGGCTTTATTTCCGAATTTTTAATTTACAAGGGTTTATTAACCGGTATGTTATCTGTCTCTACCATTTCTGATATTATTTTGCTTGTACTTTCTACCGTCGGACTGATCCTGATTGGTGGTATATCCATTTTAACTTTTACAAAGATGTTTGGTGTGATATTTCTGGGAAACAGCAGGTCTGAATTTCATCACAAACCTATAGAAAGTAGTTTTATCATGTTGCTGCCGCAGTTTTTAATTGTAGTGGTGATGTTTTCAATAGGAATCTTTCCGCAGTTCTATGTTTCTGTGGTCTCACAAATTGTTTATGATTTATATCCGGTACAACTATCTGCTTCTTTTCAGGATTATCCAACAGCCAAAGTTGTAAGCAATATTGGATGGGTAAGCCTTGTATTTATTTCTTTTATTGGTTTTGTTTTTATTGTGCGGTACATAGTAACCAAAAATCGTAAATCGTTATCAAGTGAAACATGGGGCTGTGGTTATGTGCAACCTGTTGTTAAGGCACAATACACAGGGCGTTCCTACGCACGGACATTTGGTAACTTAATGGGTTTTGTATTAATGGAAAAGAAAAACTACCATAAGATTGAACAGGAGCAATTATATCCTGAAACCCGAAAATTCTCGACTTATTATTTCGACACCATTGAGAAACACCTTGTTTTGCCATTAGTTAAACGGTTGACCTATCTTTTAAACTATTTTCAGTTTATCCAGAATGGAAAAATTCAATCGTATGTAATCTACGGACTCTTTTTTATTTTGATAATATTTTTAGGAACTGTGTTCAATTTTATAAAATAAGCAAATGGGTATAAAACTGTTTGAAATATTCAATTACTTTGCCATCCTCCTAATAGGCATTATTCCTTTTTTAGGCATAAAACTATTTGCGAGGACGAGTGTGGTGTTTATTACGATACAAGTATTTATTGCATTTTCGCTGGTTTTTTTAATTTTCAGCCATGGGGCTATAAGCTTTCACTATCCGGGTTCAATCATAACCGGTATTCTTACATTTAATGCTGATTATTTATCAGCATGGTTTATCGGGGTAATAAGTTTTACTTTTTTAACCGGCACCTTTTATGGGTTAAAATACCTTAAAAAATACAAACATGAAGTATCTAAACTGAAAATTCATGTTGTTTTTTATGTGCTGGTTTACACCTCCTTAATTGATTTGTGTATCATCCAGAATGCCATTCTCTTTCTTGTTGCATGGGAAATTATGGCAATAGGTTCTTTTATAATTATCATTTTTGAATGGGAGAAAAAAGAGACCCTAAAAGCAGGGATTAATTTTTTAATCCAATCGCACGTGGCCATTCTACTTTTAACCATTGGTTTTATTTGGGTAAAAGTGAAAACAGGTTCTTATGATTTTTCTGAAATTACTACTTATACAGCCAATCATCCTGCTTTGGGAGTGGGTTTGTTTGTGATATTCTTCACAGGTTTTGCCATAAAAGCTGGCTTTGTTCCATTTCATACCTGGTTACCATTGGCACACCCGGCTGCTCCGGCACATATTTCGGGGCTTATGTCGGGGGTAATTATTAAGATAGGGATTTTTGGAATATTACGCATGACAACCATAATTGATACAGATTACACGCTAATAGGGTATTTCGTACTTGCCGTATCGGTTATTACCGGGGTTTATGGAGTAATGCTGGCTATTGTGCAACATAACCTAAAACGACTGCTTGCCTATCACTCCATTGAAAATATTGGTATTATTGGTATAGGCATTGGTTTAGGGTGTTTGGGGATTGGTATGGAGAACAATACCTTATTCTTGCTTGGGTTTAGTGGGGCATTGCTACATACACTAAACCATTCCCTGTTTAAATCGTTGCTGTTTTTTGCAGCAGGAAACGTTTACCAAGCTACCCATACCATGAATATTGAAGCACTGGGCGGACTGATTAAAAAAGTTCCTCATACAGCTTACTTATTTCTTATAGCTTCCTTGGCAATTTGCGGTTTACCCCCTTTTAACGGGTTTATTTCGGAGTTTTTTATCTATAAAGGCTTGTTCAGCGGGCTGCAAACAAGCTATTTCATGTTTACGCTGGCCATGCTTTTCTCCATTTTTGGGTTGGTACTTATTGGAGGGTTGGCACTCATTTGTTTTACTAAAGCCTTTGGCGTGGTTTTTCTCGGAAACAATCGTGGCAACTTGAAGACAGAACCTATTGAACATGCGTTGAATATTGTTCCTTTGTACGTTATTGCTTTGGTAATGTTAGTCATAGGCATCCTTCCTTTTTTGTTTACAAACGCACTTTCACATGTCGTTGATTTGTTCATCAAGGGTAATCTTTTGGTTTCCCCAAAGGCCATTAACGCCAACTTTCAAACCATCACCACAGTTGGAATGGTATCTATAGGCCTTATTATAAGTGTACTTATTGTTCTGTTTTTAAGGAAAAAGCTAACGGAAAATATACAACCATCTGAATGCGAAACCTGGGGATGCGGCTATAGCGGTGCAATTCCTAAAGCTCAATATACAGCTTCGTCATTTATTCGCACATATAGGAAACTGGTAGAACCTTTACTGTTTATCAAGAAAGAAAAAAAACTGTCTAACACACTCTATCCCGGTGAAATCAGCCAATCCACGCATCCATACGATAAAGCCGAATGGTGGTTGATTGACAAACCGCTTTATTGGTACAGACGATTGTTGAACCGGTTTGTATTTCTTCAAAACGGAAACATACAAAACTATATACTTTATGGGTTCATATTTATCACGCTGGTATTTGTGTTACCCTTGTTAATTTCAAAAATAATGGATTTTATAAATTTTTTAAATCAGCTATAATATGGTGAGTTTAATTATCATTTTAACAGCAAGTATATTTTTCCTGGGCATTGTGGTACGCACAAAGAGCCTTGCTTCCGGGCGAAAAGGGCCGGGAGTTTTGCAGCCTATAAAAGATATTATCAGGCTTCTGCGCAAAGGTGCTGTGTTTAGCACAACTACAAGTTATATTTTCCGCATAGCACCCTCGATATACCTGGCTTCAATCCTGATGGCAATTTTAATGTTACCTCATGGAAATTTACCGGGGTTCATATCCTTCGGAGGTGATTTTGTGATGTTTGCCTACATCCTTGGCCTGGGCAAATTCCTTATGATTATTGCCTCCCTGGATACAGGAAGTAGTTTCGAAGGGATGGGTGCCAGCCGCGAAGCTTTGTTTTCCATGCTTATTGAACCGGCTTTTTTTATTGTCATGGGTTCCTTGGCATTGTTTACAGGTCATACCTCGTTTTTCGATATATTCAGCACACTGCATTTCGGAAGTCATATATCTTATTTAATAGGCGCTCTCGCAGCGTTTGTGCTGGTGTTTGTAGCCATGATAGAAAACAGCCGAATGCCGGTTGACGACCCTAAAACCCACTTGGAGCTTACCATGATACACGAAGTAATGGTACTGGATAACAGTGGCTTCGATTTAGGAATGATACTGTATGCCACCCCCTTAAAATTTGTAATGTACGGGACACTGATAGCCAATTTTTTTGTTGGCGAACTGCCACTGCAATGGTCAATACCGGTGTTTTTTATCATTCAGTTCGTATTTGCCATTACTATTGGTTTAATTGAGTCTTTTATGGCAAGGTTCAGAATGAGCCATAACCCTCAGTTTATCTTTATTCTGACTTCGGTTTCGCTACTCATCTTTTTTGGCGTGTTGCTTGTACTAGGAAAATTTATTTAATCAAAAAAAAATGAGCGATATTTTATTAATCATATTTGCTATCAGCCTGCTGTTTATGAGCATTGCTAACAGGATATTTACCTACCTGAATATTCTGATTTTTCAAGGGTTTATTCTTTTTGGAGTAACGTTTCTTGCCTTATCGGAGATAAACACGATAAACCTGGTTTTAATCTTATTGGAAACAATTGTTTTTAAAGCAATAGCGGTTCCGTTTTTCCTGAAAAGTATAATAAAGCGAAATAAAATTACCCGGGAAGCAGAGCCTTATTTACCCAATTTTGTTTCGTTGATTGTTGTAACCTTGATTATTGTGATAACGATTATGATGTCGAGCCAGATTAATGACACCAATCTTGACAAGACCATTTTTGTAGTATCACTGTCAAATCTATTTACGGGACTATACCTTATTGTTTCCCGAAAAAAAATTATTACCCATGTAATTGCCTATCTGGTAATTGAAAATGGCGTTTTTATTCTTTCACTGGCAGTAGGGAACGAGATGCCTATGCTGGTCAATCTGGGCATTATGCTCGATATTTTTGCCAGTGTGCTTATACTGGGCATTTTCTTAAATAAAATCGGGGATGTACTTAAAGACCCCGATGTTTCACAATTACGAAACCTTAAAGACTAATTGACATGGCAGTGATCTTTTTAATAGCTACTCTTTTTATTGGCATATTGCTATATTTTAATAAAAACACTTCTGTTCATTATTCATTTGTTGTGCTTTATGCTGTTTTACTCTGCATCTTTGGGGTTTACGAATATTATCACATCAATGAAATTGAATTCCAGTTTTTCAAGCCCGATTCACTATCGGTTATCATGTTGCTTGCACTTTGCATAGTTAGTATACCTGCTTTTTATCATGCATATAGGTATATAGTTACCCGCGATGAAACGCCACGTTCAAGAGGGCTGTTTTTTGCTTCACTTATTGTTTTAATTGCGGCTATTTGTATGGCTTATATATCCAATAACCTGGCTGTGATGTGGATTTTTGTGGAAATTACCACTCTGAGTGCCTCGGCACTTATTTACCATCACCGCAACATCAGGGCGCTGGAAGGGGTTTGGAAATACGTTTTCATTTGTGCTATCAGTATTACATTCATTTATATTGGCATACTTTTTTTAAGCCTTGCCATGAAAGAAGCAGGTATTGACGCGCTTTCTTTTGATGAACTTATGAACCATGCAGGCAAACTTGACCCTTTCTGGCTAAAACTGGCTTTCTTATTTATTTTTACCGGATTTACAGCAAAAATGGGGCTTGTACCCATGTATACTGCCGGAATTGATGCAAAAGATAAAGCCCCTGCGCCTGCCGGCGCCTTACTTTCGAGTATTCTTATGAACATGGGTTTCGTTGGTATTTATAGGGTTTATGCTATTATCAGTAAAACTGAAATACAACAATGGGCATCAACGGTTTTAATAATATCTGCGGTACTATCCATATTTGTGGCAACTGTATATATGACCCACATTAAAAATATCAAACGGATGTTTGCCTATTCCAGCATTGAACATATGGGCATTGTACTATTAGGTTTGGCTGTTGGAGGTATAGGTATTTATGCAGCTATCTTGCATATTGTGCTTCACACATTTGTTAAACCGGCCTTATTTTTCCAGTTTAACCAGGTTTACAGGGTTTACCAAAGCAAAAGCATATACGATGTAGGGCATTATTTCAAGTATAATAAAGCCGGAGCAATCGTTATTTTACTTGGTTTTATTTCGGCAACAGCCATGCCTCCTTCCGGATTATTTATTAGTGAGTTCCTGGTTTTTCAATCACTTTTCGAAGCGCACAGGTTTATCATTCTGCTAGTTATTTTAATACTTTTAACCATGATAATTTGGGGTTTTGGCTCTAATATCTTCAAAATACTGTTCACACCACCCATGATAATAATTAAAAAACAAATTCCCCGTATCAGTCCCTGGGATTCTGTTTCTCAATATGCTTTGTTGGCGCTTGCAGTGTATCTTGCTTACATTCCCCCGGCAATGTTTGTTCAACTTATTCAGGAAGCTGTCAAATTAATACAATAATAGCTATGCGATATTTTACTATATTTAATAATCAGACCGTTAATGAAAAGGATATTCCTGTATTAAAATATCAGGAGTTTCTTGATGACAATATATTCTTATTGAAAGGTCATGCAGAAAGACATTGCGTGAGCTATTTCGGTGTGAAAGAAACAGACTTTATAAAATTGTATTGCTGTATAGCCGATGATTCCACGCACGAAATTTATATCAATGCATCGATAATAAATACTGATGAAAAGTTACCCTCGCTGACCTGCCAAAACCATAACTTTGAAAAGTTTGAGCGTGAAATAGCAGAAAATTTCGGGATAGAATACACAGACCATCCATGGTTTAAACCCATGCGATACGCCAACAACAGGGCAAATAAACAACAACAAATAGCCAATTACCCATTTTACAAAACTGATAGTGAAGAATTGCATGAGGTGGGCGTTGGCCCTATTCATGCCGGTATTATTGAACCAGGGCATTTCCGTTTTATCTGCAACGGCGAACAAATCCTCCATCTCGAAATACAGTTAGGTTACCAACATAGGGGAATTGAACAGTTATTTCTCACAAAAGACAAACTTTTGCAGCGGGCTACCCTTGCCGAGAACATTGCCGGCGATACAACAGTAGGACATTCCACTGCATTTGCTAACCTGTGGGAAAGCCTTTGCGGAGTGGAAACACCCGAATACCTTCATTTTGCCCGTACCCTGGCCTTGGAACTGGAACGAATAGCCATTCATACCGGCGACCTGGCAGCTATTGCCGGCGACATTGCCTACCAGTTGGGAAATTCGGTTTATGGTAGGTTACGTACACCTTTCGTAAATTTTTTTCAAGAGTGGGGCGGAAACCGCTTGGCAAAGGGCCTAATAAGGCCGGGCAAAATAAATTATCCTTTTTCAATCGAATTAGGCAAAAGGTTGATGGAAGTTTTTAGTGCATACGAACCCGATTTTAACGAAATGACGGAACAGTTTTTCCAGCTACCCAGTATTTTGGCAAGGCTTGAACGTACTGGTATTGTAACCTACGAACAGGTACTTGAAATTGGAACTGTGGGCATGGCTGCCCGAATGAGCGGATTGGATAGAGACATCCGTAGATCGCATCCTTTCAATTTGTATCAAAATACAATTCAACATAACCCCTTACTAAAACAACAAGGCGATGTTTTTTCCAGAACACAGTTAAGAAGTGACGAAATTGAACAATCAATTAGCTATTGCAAACAACTCCTTGAAAATATTCCACAATTTAACAAGCCTGAAAATGTTGATTTTGAACCTAAAAAGGAAAAATTTACACTTTCGTTGGTTGAAGGTTGGCGTGGCGAAATTTGCCATTGTGCCCTAACCGATGAAACGGGAAAACTAAAGGCTTATAAGATTAAAGACCCATCGCACCATAATTGGATGGCATTAGCACAGGCAGTTCGGAATAACGAAATATCTGACTTTCCAGTCTGTAATAAAAGTTTTAACCTATCTTATTGTGGTCACGATTTATAAACCAGTACAAAATGGACACCAAGTTAATTAAAGAAGCTTTGTATTATCATAGCAATAACAAACCCGGAAAACTCGAAGTTAAGCCAAGTAAACCATGCGATTCATCGCTCGATCTGGCTCTGGCCTATTCTCCCGGTGTGGCAGAACCTTGCCGTAAAATTGCCGATACCCCGTCTGATGTATACAAATATACCATTAAAGGAAACCTTGTAGCCATTGTAACCAACGGAACGGCTGTTTTGGGACTGGGCGATTTGGGGGCACTGGCATCAAAACCGGTTATGGAAGGGAAAGCCATGCTGATAAAGAAATATGCTGACATAGATGCCTTTGACATTGAACTGAATACTACAGACATTGATGTTTTTGTACGGACTGTGATTACCATGTCGCCTACCTTTGGGGCAATTAACCTGGAAGATATTAAAGCGCCTGAATGTTTTGAAATTGAAAACCGGCTTATTGATGCATTGGATATTCCGGTGATGCACGACGACCAGCATGGCACGGCAGTTGTCTCATCTGCAGGGTTGATAAATGCCTGTGAAATTGCCGGGAAGAAACTGGAAAATATTAAACTCGTTGTGAATGGAGCAGGTGCAGCAGCCATGGCTTGTGCTGAAATGTACATGTCGCTTGGGGTACAGAAAGATAATGTTATTATGCTCGATAGCAAAGGGGTAATTTCTACAAACCGGATTGACCTTGATAAGTACAAGCAAAAATTTGCTATAAACACCCATTTGAAATCACTTGAACAAGCTTTGGAAGGGGCAGATGCTTTTGTGGGTTTATCGAAAGGCAATATCATGACCCAACAGATGGTAAAATCTATGGCTGAAAACCCGATTGTTTTTGCCCTTGCAAACCCCAACCCCGAAATTGCTTACAACGATGCCATCAAAGCAAAATACAGAATTATTTATGCCACAGGCCGCAGTGACATTCCAAATCAGGTAAACAATGTGCTTGGGTTTCCCTACATTTTCAGGGCTGCGCTTGATGTAAGGGCATCAAAAATAAATACAGAAATGAAAAAGGCGGCGGTTTATGCCTTGGCATCGTTAGCGAAGGAACCTGATTTGAGCCTCGACCCCGAAAAGACATTAAGTTTCGGACGTGACTATTTTATTCCGAAAGCATCCGATATCAGGTTAATGAGAACCATTGCCCCAGCTGTAGCAAGAGCCGCCATAGAAAGCGGAGTGGCAAAAATAATTATTGATGATTTTGGAGTTTATGCAGAAGAGTTAGATAAACGCATTATTAAATAAAATAACATGTTTGATAATTTAAAAATAGTATGGCACCAGGGAAAACAGTTTATCCCCAATATAACAAAAGCTGAAGTACCCGGAATATTCCGTGGCCGTCCGGTTATTTCAAAAACGAAAGTAGATGAAAATCGATTGGTTGAACTTTGCCCTACCGGTGCTATCACAACAGCCCCGTTTTGCATCGACTTGGGCAAATGTACTTTTTGCGGTGAATGTGCCGTTCAGTTTCCTGAAAAAGTTTCCTTCACAAAAGATTATAAGCTCTCGACCAACGACAGGGAACGGCTCTTAATTTATGAAGGGGTTGATAAACTGGTTTTGCCCGACCCTGATAAAATAAGGAAAGAAATTAGGAAAATTTTTGGACAATCGCTAAAATTAAGGCAGGTATCGGCCGGTGGCGATAATAGTTGTGAATGGGAACTAACAGCAAGCAATAATGTACAGTTCGATATGAGCCGGTTTGGTATTGATTTTGTAGCTTCGCCCCGTCATGCAGATGGTATAGTAATAACAGGCCCAATAACTGAAAACATGGCTGAACCCCTCGAACGGGCTTATCGTGCAATACCCGAACCAAAAATTATTATTCTTGCCGGCACCGATGCCATCAGTGGGGGAATTTTTGCTGATAGCCCTGCCATTGACAGGAGTTTTCTCTCAAAATATAAAATTGATTTATATATTGCCGGCAACCCGGTTCATCCGCTAACCTTTATTAACGGTGTACTTGAATTAACCCGTAAAAAATATATGCGGACATGAGAAATGTTCGTTTTGCTTTTGCCACAGATGGTAATCAACAGTATTCCGATAAAAATTTCAGCAGGTCTGATTTTTTTCAGATTTATGAATATCAGGTTGAAAACCTGGAATTAAAACGGCTCAACAGCAATAGCGGCTCAACAGCAATAGCCGGTGGGGAAAAAGAAATCCATCTATCTTAGCAGCATGGAAACACAAGCTATAATTCGCATCGGAAAATGATGGAAAAAATCGTATTTTTGAAAAAAAAATAGACAATGACAGCGTTTATTTATGGAAAAATACGTTAATCCTTATACCGATTGCTGTTTCAAGAAACTTTTTGGAGAAGAGCCAAACAAGGATTTACTACTCGACTTTTTGAATGAGTTGTTAAAATGATTTTGTTCAACAAGCAAATTACCTGAGCCGGGCGTTGTGGCAATTTAACGTTCAGTACTTATTCTTAATATCGTAAGGACTTGATTAGTTGGGGTTTCGAAATCGCCAGCACGAAGCACCATTACCTTATCACCAATAGGTTACGAGGGTCGTTCAACAGAAAAGCTATATCTCGGAAAAATATTTTTTTGGCAAGGGGTGTAATATACCTGCGACTTGGGCCACTAAACAAGAAAAGATTAAAAATATGACACTTAAAAATGCATTAAACCTATTCAACCGTTTAGTATCTGAGACGAATAAAAAGTCTGAAATTAAGGTGTATAGAGATTTCATAAAGATACTTACTCATCTCGAAAATAAAGGCTTTACACAGGCTGAAATTCAATCTATTGAGACGGAACTCGATAATTTAGCTTTAAATAGCGCCAATACCATCAAGATAAAGCAATTAAAAAAATCGCTTCAACAGTTTAAGAAATATTTAAAGGATACTTTTTCATTAATTACCAAAGGGCACTACACTAACCTGGGCATAACTTTTGGAGCCTCAATAGGTTTAGTTTTTGGAGTTATATTTCTACAGGATTTAGAGCGGTCTTTAGGAATTTCACTCGGCATTTCAGCAGGAACATTAATCGGAATAATTATAGCAGGATATTTGGAATCTCAGGCTAAAACTGCCGGAAAGTTGATTTAAAAATGTAAAAGATTGAGTAACGACTTCTATGCCATATCGATTAAGCCTTATGCTGCAATCATTATAAAGATATGCAGGGCCTATACGAATTCCCAGGAGGATTTTGAAGATTACTATCAGGAGGTTTGCTTACAAATCTGGAGAACCAGAAACAACTTCCGGGGGCAATCTGAATGGTCCACCTGGGTGTATAGGCTGGCATTGAATGTGAGTTTAACCATGCTGAAAAAAAGGAAAAATAATCAGCAGTATTTTACCTCTGAATTCTTGCCAAACGAATTAACAGCAAGCAATCAGGCATTTCCGGATGAAGACCTTAATCAATTATATGGTGCTATTAAACGTTTATCGGAATTAGACAGAGGTTTAATATTACTCTATCTGGAGGAAAAATCTTACAAAGAAATAGCTGAAATTACAGGTACAAACCCAAATAACATTGGGGTACGCATCAAACGAATCAAAGAACGATTAAAAAAATTATTAGATGGAAAAGTCAATTGAATCCATATGGAAAAAAGGTTTTATAAATAGCGATGCATTGGTTGCCCCAAAGCTGAACAAGCTGTACAATCAAAAATCGATACATATAATTGATAAGTTTAAAAGAATGTTCAGGATTAACCTGAATGCAATCGTTGCAGGTTCAATACTGTTTTTGGCGATTTCTTTTGTGATTGGGATTCCTTATATGGGAACAGGCTTTTTTTTGACACTCAGCATCATCGTTATTGTCAACAGAAGGCTTTCAAAGGGGTTAAATAAAATTGATAAAAGCGAAAGCAGCTATCAGTATATTAAGGCATTTGACAATTGGATGAAGCAACAAGTTAGTGTAAATAGCATCATGGCCAGATTCTATTATCCTTTGTTTTTTTTATCTGTTGTACTTGGTTTTTGGCATTATCATTTTAACGGAAAGCAATTAGGTGAGGCAATTACAAACAAGTTGATTTCAAACTATCCCGGACTTGACCTTATTTTTGGTGTACCGCTATTTATCATTCTTGGAGTTATTTTAATGATGGTTTTACTCTCCTACTTTGGAGGAAAAATATATCATTGGGATTTGAAGGTTGTTTATGGAGGTGTACTCAGAAAGCTGGATGAAATTATTGCTGACATGGAAACCTTAAGAAACAAATAGCATAAATTATAACTAATGATTGTTGTCCGGTAAAATACAAATAAAGTCACTCAATCGCTGTAATAATGCCGTCTCTACGGGACTTGGGATAATCATGGGTAACTTTATATTCTACCCGTATTTTGTCCCAAGCGGGACTGTCCCGTTAGGGACAAAATGTGGGTAGTCAGTGCGTTAGAATTCAGAAAAAAGTAGGGACGACATTATAATTTTCCCGGACAACAGTGATAGATAATATCAAGAAATTACCGTATCACCAGTAATCTTGCATTCTAAAAAGTTGGCGCGGTTTTATCTACTACTACATTAAAACAAATCGTTTTAGTACTTTTGAAAGTTAAATCTGAGTAGATAAAAATGAATTTCACACCCAATATCTCTGACATAGCTATTGCCGTGCTCCCATTTGTGAACATGAGTTCCGATTCGGATAATGAGTACTTCAGTGATGGAATAGCAGAAGAGATTATCAATGCACTCTCAAAAATTCAGGAGCTCAAAGTCATCTCAAGAACTTCTTCTTTTTCTTTTAAAGGAAAAAATTATACACTAGCAGAAATCGGAAAAATATTAAATGTTTCCATTATTTTAGACGGTAGTGTCCGATTATCTGGTACTTCTGCTAGAATCACAGTACAATTAATTGAAGCTCAAAATGGTTTTCATTTTTGGTCCGAAACATTTGACCGGGATTTCAAAAATGCTTTTGTTGTTCAGGACGAAATAAGTTTAATCATTGCAGATAAACTGAGAGAGCATCTTGGCCATTTCAATTTAGATGATCGATTAGTTGACTCCTATGACATCCCCTTTGAAACGTATCAAAAATATCTGAAAGGTAGATTTTATTTGATGAAATTGGACTTCGCGAACACGTTGAAGGCCATTTCTATCTTTGAAGAAATTATAAAAGAATTTCCTGAATTCCCATTGCCATATCTGGATATAAATCAGGGGTATACCTATATGGCCACAATGGGCATCATATCTTCGTACGAAGGGTTCACCCAATCGCAACCATTTTTACTCAAGGCAATTGAATTAAATGAAGATATTCCTGAGACCCAGTTAAATCTCGCCTGGATTAGTTGTTGGCAAAAATGGGATTTAAATCAGGCTTATGAGCATCTCAATAAAGCTCTTAGTCTGCGGCCTACGGATTCGATGTATCTCACAATGGCAAACTTTTTAACCATTGAAGGCAAGCTGGACACGGCTATGATTTACGTTAACAAATCTTTGGATTTGGCGCCCTTTTCACCAGTAAGTGTGCATTACAAAGGCTTTCTATTTTATATGATGGGGCAATTTGATAAAGCACAGCAGTACTTTAAAAGAAGTTTAGATCTACAGCCCAAACTTCCGTTCCCCATTGTATACATGGGTGCTATATATTTATTGTCAGGGCAGTACGAAAAAGGATTGAGCTTTTTTAATAACCTGGAAGATGAAGATAATGGTTACCTTACAAAACTTGGTGGAATTGCCATTGCTCATTCAATGATGGGAAATCATAAATTGGCTGAAGAGGTAATCCTGCAGCTAGACTCTTACCTTCAAACACCATCTGCTGGAAACGCATTGAATTTTTTAATTCTTTGTCATGCACAGCTCAATAATCTGGAAAAAGCATTGGAATATATTCAAATTGCAATTGAGAATCGTTTTCCACTTGTGTTGCTTCTTCCAACCGAACCACTGGCAAAGCCTCTACACGAACTAACTTCTTTTAAGAAGTCAATTGCAGAGATTCTGGGCAATTCAAATTCACAAGAACCTGTTCGCAAATACAAACAATCACTCTTTTCGGATGAAGAACTGATTCGCTACAAAGACCGTTTAAACGCTTTAATGGAAGAAGATAAGTTGTATATCAATCCTGAACTCTCCTTGCGTTTATTGGCCGAATACATGAACCTTCCTCCAAATCACATGTCACAACTATTAAATGAAGGATTTGAGAAAAACTTTGCCGACTTTATAAATAGTTACAGGTTGGAGGAATTCAAATCGAAACTGAACACAGCTTCAGTTCATCACTTAACTTTATTGGCCTTGGCATACGATAGCGGGTTCAACTCTAAGACGGTATTCAATACCTACTTTAAAAAGAAAATAGGCATTTCTCCTAAAGCCTATTGGAATAAAATAAAGCACTGAGTTTTGATTAACAAAGTTGTTCTGATTTGTAATATGGAACGACCACTTGATTAAATGATCCCACTTTTGCCTCAGATTAAAAAACAATAATATGAAAGCCATAATAGTTGAACGATACGGAAACCCAGAGGTTCTTCAAATTAAAAAAGTGGAGAAGCCAATTCCAAAATCAAACGAAATTCTAATTCAGATTAATGCTACTTCGATAACGGCAGCGAGTACATTCATGCGCAAAGGCATACCCTTATTTGGCCGCTTATTCATAGGATTGACAAAACCGAAAGTTAAAACACCTGGAACTGATCTCTCGGGAATTGTTGAAGCAGTAGGTTCTGAAGTGAATAATTTCAAACCAGGTGATCAGGTGATGGCAGAAACCGGTTTAAAATGCGGAACTTATGCTGAATACATTTGTTTATCATCTGAAGGGTTAATCGTTAAACAGCCTTTCAACCTTAGCTCAGAGGAAGCTTCAGGTATTATAGATGGAGCATCTACTGCACTTGCATTTTTCACAGATCAAGTTGAGATAAAGAAAGGACAAAAGGTTTTAGTCAATGGTGCATCTGGGAGTATTGGTACTGCTGCAATCCAATTAGCCAAATATTATGGTGCCGAAGTAACCGGCATGTGTAGCGGAAAGAATAAAGCGTTGGTCAAAGATTTAGGTGCTGATAATGTTTTGGATTACACCAAGAACGAATTGCAAAAAAGTGAAGAAACTTTCAATGTTATATTTGATACTGTAGGCAAATTATCTTATTCCAAAACTAAGAAGTTCCTTACCGATAATGGTGTGTTTTTGACTCCAGTATTGAGTTTCTCATCCTTGTTAAATATGATGTTTGTTAGCCCCTTCACAAAGAAGAAGTTGAAGTTTTCTGCAACGGGAATGCGCAAAGAGGATAAGCGAATGCGAGACCTTATTCAAATTAAAGATTTACTAGAAGGTAAAAAATTGATAGCCATAATAGATCGGGTCTATCCATTCAATCAAATACAAGAAGCTCATTCTTATGTAGATTCTGGAAGAAAAAGAGGCAATGTAATCCTATCAATGAATGTTAAATAAAATGGGGCTACAAACATTATTAAAACAACTTAACATGAAAAAATCACTCCTGCTATTGTTTTTAATAGCACTCAATCTAACTTCTTTCGGACAGGAGCTGAAATTTGAAAAAGTAGCATTGTCAGATTCA
>Ga0210036_1002424_pt1 | contig 19801 bp, 15 predicted proteins | sample CryGeymeta201515_FD_185469 | JGI IMG/M metagenome (GOLD analysis project Ga0210036, IMG submission 185469) | Groundwater microbial communities from Crystal Geyser aquifers in Utah, USA - Crystal Geyser metaG 2015-15 (SPAdes) (version 2) | ecosystem: Environmental > Aquatic > Deep subsurface >...
CTCTTAACTATCTACAGTACTCGTAGGCGAGAACATTGCTTATTTACTGGGTAGTAGTAGTCTAGTAGTAGTCTAGTAGCAGGTACCAGAAACGTCCTACCACTACAACAATGAAACTACTACTACTGTAGCTAGTACTAGTATTATACTACTAGTAAGAGTAGCTATTGCAGGCTACAGTAGTACTTGGAGTGTAGTACCGTGCTGATGCTATTAGCCCTTGCCACTTTAGTACCTGGTAACTTACTTCACCTGCTCAGTAGCTACACGAGTACAGTAGCATGCAGGCGCAACCAAGAGAAGAGAAGCGTCTCATAGTAGTCTAGTACCGGTGGAACGGTAGCTATTAATCAAAAACACTAGTAGACCAGGTAATCTACGAGAAAACTCTGACATATCCAATGCACATGGATCGCATCATCATTGGCACCTTGAAGATGACACACAGCCCAGTCGGTGCAACCAACGAGAACATTGTCATTATTATTTTACTCGGAGTATACTAGCTACTGTACCTGGTACTAAGTAGTCTGCTAGTCTAGCTAGTAGTAGGGTCACTATTAGTACGAGTATTATGATTACTACTCGTATTATTTTAGATTGCCTGTGTACGTAGTACAGGTAGAGCAGTGGTACTCTAGCTAGACATCACAGGAGTGGTACGCAGCCCTGTCCACACTATTAGCTAGGAGTATGGTACTACTAGCCAAAGGTTGACTCGTGCGACAAACGTCGATCATCATGAGAACACGTAGAAGCACTCTTTCTGCAGTTGACCAATCATATTGATTCATGCCGTGCGTAAGCTAACACTTCTAGGTTATGAACCTGGAATTTCAGAAGAAACCTATAGAAATTCCATCAAAGATATAGAACTGATAACGGGGAAAAACATTTACTAATAATATTTTATCACCACCATTAGGGGGTAGTTTTGTGAATATCTCCAGTTGTGTGCAATTTCAGTCTCGAAATGCCTGGAGATACCAAACTCCACATTCCTTCGACGATCGGTTTCAATATTTTCAAACCACAACTTTTCCATTGTCTTAATAATTGAGCAAGCGCCGATTCACTCACCTCGTCATTTAAAATTTTGTAGTCTTCTTTAAAAACTTTCCTTCAAACAAACAAACATGTCAGCTGCCGCCGTTGAACCAACTCATCCCACTGTTGTGCCGAGACAAAAGTCGATGGAAGAAATTGAGCAAGAGGTCTGGACCTTCATGTCCCCTGCTGCCTGGCACGAATCTGTTGCCAAGAAAGGGTCCATCTTTAGCGAAACTTACCACGAGACTCGTCGTCAAATTGCGGAAATGGCCGTACGCTGCGACCATGATGTGATCATCGAGGTTGGATCCGGAACGGGAGATATTATTGGTTTGATTGACAGCAGTGCCGATGAAAGCATCGCGGATCGTCTGGCCGAGATTCCTCGCTTCGGATTGGATATCAATGCCGAGTTTGTGGCCTTTTGCGACAAGAAGCACAACGTTGAGAAACGTTGCACTTTTTTGGTTCAAGATATCACTGTCATGCTCGACGAATGGTGGCTCAAAGAAGGTCTGGACAAAAAGTTTGAGCGTCCTCTGGTGGTCTGCGTGAACAACACTCTCAACATTATGCCCGTGAGTCTCCGTGCTGGCGTTGTGAGCCAAATGGTGGCCATTGCCGGTGACGAAGGACGATGCTTGGTAACCTACTGGAATGGTAACTTCTTCAGTCACGCCGTTATGGGGTACTACATGCAGAATCCGAATCTCTGTGGCAAATTTGATCTCTTCGAGCACGTCAACTGGGAGTCTCGCACGCTCGTTACCCCTTCGAATTACTCGACCCACTGGCACTTTGACGTGGAACTTCAGCAGATTCTGAGGTCCTTTGATGTCGATATTGATGTCATTACTAAGGAAGGCCTTCGCATTGGAGAGGACCACATCAATTTGGCTGGTCTCAGTATCTTTGCCTGGTTCTCTAGCGAGTCTACCTCCAATGCCAAGGACTACTACGATTCCGACGATGCCCAAAAGTTCTACAGTAACATTTGGGGTCAGGAAACCATCCACGTTGGTTGCTATGATACTTTTACGGCTGAGGACAAGGCTCTTGACCTGCAAAAGCAGGTTACCAAGGCTCAAGAATACCACGAAAGTGCTTTTATTGACTTGATTCGTTCCAAGTTTGGAACCCAGCAAATTCGTATCTTGGACATGGGTTGCGGATACGGAGGGCTTCTCCGTCGTCTACACGAAGCTGGTGTCGTCTGGAGTGCCACTGGATGTGACATTTCGGTCAAGATGTGCAACCAGGCCAGCCGTCTGAACCGGGAACAAGGCATGGCCCAGGACATTTCTGTTCTTGAAGAATCCTACCTTGATACTAGCATGGGTGATGGTAGCGTTGACCTGGTCATTAGCATGGATGCTCTCTTGCATGTTGGACCCGAAGGTCAGCGAAAGGCTATCAAGGAAGCTGCTCGTGTCTTGCGACCTGGTGGCTGGATGATATTCAGTGATATTATGCAGCAGGAAAATGCTGATCCTGAGGAAATGAAGCCTATTTACGAACGCATTCATCTCTCCAAGATGGGCACTGTTTCAAACTACAAGAGTGCCATGGAGGCTGCCGGATTCCGCAACTTTGATGCGCTGATGAACGATCCTTCCAACGTGTCTACCCACTACGGAACGATCCTCAAGATCCTAGAAGAAAAGGGCGATGAAATTGGTATCGGCAAGAACTACCAGGAGAACATGAAATCTGGATTGAGAACTTGGCGTGATCTTGCCAACAAGAATATCCGATGGGGCTTTGTTGTAGCTCAAAAGCTCGTCAAGGTTGAGTTGGACAGTGTCGTCAACTAAAGGCGATGAATACTGCACGACGATGCAAGTTGTTTGTGATTATTTAATCTATGAAAACCACAGTAAATCATAATGATATGACTTTTTGATTGCGCACGGCATTTCATCATAGTATGTACCTTTGCTTCGTTCAATCCTACTCTCTATTCTATTCATTAATAATACGTTTACACACCACAGCATATTCTATTCTTACTTGTGGTAGTACAAGCCTACCAGCCAGGTCATGAGAAACATCAGCCGTGCTAGCATACTGGAGCAATCGTTACTACTTTCTCTTTGTCTCATTTTCTTGTTTCCCATCCACAGATCGTCCGAGTTTTTCAGTAGCCTAGCTAGCTACTGTAGCTAGTAGTAGTGGTAGTTGCGGGAGTCTTCTTAAACATTCGGAATACGATGTCATCATTCTGCAATGCAATGCAATACTTGACTGAGATTCCCAAATCCATATTCCGAAGATTACGCGAATTCCTTTTTGTCCGAATGAAATTGGGACCTCTCGGGAGGAACCAAAGGACTGTCCGGGTGGATTGCTCTGACTACGATGGAAACAGACATCTCCGTTGGCTTCCGTGACTTCTGTTAAATAAGCTTGAATGACTTTTATTTATCCTCTGTGCTGCAGTAAAGCTCGAGTTACGTATGGAAATGCTAGTACCCTAACTTTTTGCACAGCGATGTATGGCCGTAATTGCTTGCTACTACTACTACTAGTCTACTAGCTAGTACCCTGGTACTAGTCTACTGGTACTACTACGCTGCTTCTAGCTTGCCTTCTCTTTACCATGGTTAAACCCAAAAGCAAAAAGACTGATAATTCTCCTCTGGACTGGACTACTGTCTAGTTCTACCTAAATTTTTATCTTGTTGTTTCTCCTTTTTAACTTTACTGTTTTAGTTGAGGTCAAGAACAAACTCAAGGAAAGTGATTTTTGCAGAAAGGCATACAGAGTCCTTTGTCGGTTATCTAGTAGGGAGATTTTTCACGGTGTGTGTGTGTTTTGTGTTGTGTGTGTCCAACACGAAGACATTCCTGCTAGTAGTCGTGAGACGTGTATTTGCTTTCCCCTCGTTGCTTTTCGGTCAAGACGGCATTGAATTTCTCTTTGTCTTTTGAAATCAATTGAGCGTTTTACAAAAGCAGAGGAAGCTTATTGAGGCAGATAGCAGATAATACATAATACAACACACAGCCAGCTGCCAGCTGCCAGCTGCCAGTTTTCAGTATTCATACAATCTCTCGACAAATAAATTATTCATTGCCCACACCAAAATACGTACAGTACTGCTTACAGAGGTACAGCTTTTATTTTATACGCAGCAAATAAATACAGATATGGGAAAGATGAAGCTAGGTTTCTTCAAAAAGAAGTCGAAAACGCCGGATCGAAGCTCGAGCAATGGATCATCTCGTCTGACAGATACGGCCTCCAATGGTGATGGGCCGTCTTCTTCTCCGGCAGCCTCCGCGAACGGTCCAGGTGCAACCAGTGTGGGTGGCTCGACGACTGTATTTCGTGTCACCGTTCCTGAGAATGTCCGACCTGGACAAGAATTCCAAGTCTATGCTGGAAATAGGATTGTCCGGGTACGATGTCCTCCCGATTCGAGACCGGGACAGTCACTCCAAATTACTGTCCCCATTGACCCTGCGTCAGCGGGTGTAAACGGTCCCAAGGGAGGTCCTCCTGGTGACGCTAGTTCCTCCGGGTCCGCTGGAGGAGGAGGAGGAGGAGGCGCGAATCCCAATTTACCGCCAGATTCTCCGAATGTACGAAAGATTAATGAACCTGGAAATATGGGACCGGATGCCTACATGGTGACTATTCCAGACGGAGTCCGTGGAGGACAGCAGTTCCCCGTTACCATACAAGGTATGCACTTAATGGTTACCTGTCCTACCAATGCTAGACCTGGTATGAGTGTACGAATTGTCCCTCCGCCACCACCCACAGATATCACGGAGGAACCCAATCAACGGCAACAGAAGAAAAAGGAAGACAAGGAAAAGACACAACTGTTCGAAGTCGAAGTTCCCAAGGGTGTACAACCCGGCAAACCCTTTGCTCTGTTGGCAGGAGGAGTACGCGTTTTGGTCACGTGTCCAGTGAATGCCAACCCCGGTCAACGGATTCGATTCAAATTGCCCCTAGCTCTCACGCAGGCACCGAGACCTACCAACGAGGCGGCGGCGATTAAACTCAAATACGACAAGGACGGATGGACGAGGACCATTCGCGTTCACGATATGAAATTTCAGTGGGTTCGCATGGACGACGCTGGTAACGTCGACAACAACAAACGATTCGATTCCGAAAAGTCAGCCTACGTTCGAAAACTGGAATTTCGACCGGGCGAAGATCCTCGGCTGCGAACGGGTATCCTCAGTTTAGTTCCCGCAACAGACTCATACGTCGACAGTAAGATCAAAGATGAACGTGGTAACGATGTAGTTGGATACGCAGAAATTGCCGAAGCTCAAATCAAGACTTTTGAGGAAAAGGCGCAATGGTTCCACGACAAATGTGCTCTTCTATGTGTAGAATGGAACGAGGGTCATATGCGGATGAATGTTCGACGCCAATTATTGCTGGGTGATTCTGTTGATGCTGTCATGTCGCTTTCCCGAAAGGATCTTCGCAAGCTATGGCGTTTTGAATTTATTGGAGAAATGGGTATCGATGCTGGTGGACTGGCACGCGAATGGTTCCAATTGGTTACCGAAGAAATCTTCGATCCAGATATGGGATTATGGCAATCAAGTGAAACCAATCAAATGTGTATGCAAATCAATCCTGCTAGTGGTACGTATCAGCTCGTGAGCTATTGTTTTGCTCGTCTTCGTCGTTCCTACCTCGCCCAAATAACGATGCTGCTTCTCACACCACTTTGCATGTTTCGTTTTACGCTCATTCCCTCGATTGACAACGTTGACACTCTACTGGCCCTACGAAACAACAACGCGGTACCTACTGTTTACGACTACAGAATTTGTGGAAGACTATTTGGTCTATTATCGATTTCTGGGGCGTGTCATGGGCAAGGCTCTCTTTGATAGACAATTGGTGGCTGGACACATGGTTCAGTATATTTATAAACATTTTTGCGGTTGGCCCATTTCCTTTAAAGATCTGATATCGGTTGACGAGGAATACTACAACAATCTTAATCAGTTGCAACAGCTTGCCGACTCAGGAGAAGATCTGGAGATGCTTTGTTTGGACTTTACGACAACGCAAGAAGTCATGGGAATCAAGCAGGAAGTTCCCCTCGTAGAAGGTGGAGCCGATATTGAAGTGAACAATGACAATTTTCCAGAATTCCTGGAGGCTTGTCTCAAATACAGAATGTTGGAGAGAGTTAAGCCCCAACTGAATGAACTCATCTTGGGTTTCTTTGATGTCATTCCTGAGCCTCTGCTCACGGTATTTGATTTTCAAGAGCTTGAATTGCTCATGTGTGGTTTGCCCAATATTGATATGGATGATTGGAAGGAGCACACGGAATACTCTGGCGAATATGAAGGAATTGGAGAAGACGCTCCATCAGTACAGTGGTTCTGGGAAGTTGTTTCAGAATTCGATCAAGAAATGAAGGCACGACTATTACAATTCGTTACCGGAACATCCGGTGTGCCAGCTAGAGGATTCGGCGTTTTGCAAGGAAATGATGGTAATATTCGGAAATTCACTATTCATGGTGTCCCAGTGGGAGTTTGTCTTTACCCACGTGCACAGTAAGTACCGAGAGTCACTGGGGTGATTTGTCTGCCACGGAACTGTCGTCGCATTGCTGTTTCACCTGGCTAACATCATTTTCTATGCCCATTCTCTATTGCAATTCCAGTACTTGCTTCAATCGAATTGACTTGCCCCTGTACGATAGTCTCGATGATTTGAAAGAAAAGCTGAAGTTGGCGGTAACAATGGTTGCTACAGGCTTTGATATTGAGTAGTGACCAAGTACTATTAATATAAGGAATGGGGAAAATGAGGAAAGAAGTGATGGCGTGCATGGAAAAGGTTGGAGCAAGAGAGTCCGATGGCTGTGCCCGAGACCCGAGAAGTCTGATAACCATAACCGAAAAACTCCGCGACAATCTTTGCCTTGCCCTCCTCAGCGTTTGGCTTTTGATTAAAATAATAAAACCCTGTATGTTTTTATTGTGACCTTCTTTTTGTTTAGCAAGTGAACTTGTATTTGTGCTACACACAGTCATAGTAGTCTTGGTTCGTCTTGATTGCCTGATAAGTGAGCCGAGAGTACTTTTTTAGGAGTAGTCTAGTAGGTAGTACTAGTGGTAGTAGGCAGTACTAGTAGTAGTACTGGCTGCGTTTCCGATTCGTGTGTTTCCAGGGGGTATTTACCCACTGTATTTCCAGTGGGTAAATACCCCCTGGAAGTGCAGGCGTAAAAAGCTAGTGTGGAGACTGATAGGTATTAGAGTAAATATTGGATATTACTGAATATTATGGATACTAGACTGAACTACTGGACTAGTGGTTGGTGTGTGTATAGGAAGCAGGCATAGGAGGCACACGACCTCCTAATAGAGTATGACCTAACTCCTGAGTCCCACAGTCCACCTGGGCTTAATTTGGTCCCCTTGATTCATATGTCCAAGTCTTGGAGATAGGGATCACATCACATTGTAGCCCAGCAATAAATCAAATCTGGTCCTGAGAAAAGAACCAACCTTGAGTAATAGGATAAAGGAAAACTCAGCCATTCAATATTGTACCTATGCAAGCAAAGTCACTTCGCTCATAGGAGGCTCACCCAGCCAGCTTCTCTATACTATAGAGTCGTAGCCCAACAGTGGGATATGCCTGTCTGTGTGCGTTAGTGCATAAAAAGTCTCAATAATCTTTCCCTCACAGAATGAGGTTGGATTTTGGTTAGAATATCAGCAATATTGGAATCAGTTCTTTCATGATGCCTTACTAAAATCATTCCTGCTGCCTGCAGCTCTTTCTCTGACATAGTGGTAAGCAATGGAATTGCTCTTCTTCTTCAGCACAGATTCAGGGATACTGGTGTTCTTTACAACTGACATGTTGTCTGCCATCACATTGGCAGGTCCATCAAAAGGTACACCCATCATCATCCTGAGCTTGTATCTGAGTCCTTCTGTCATTTCCACAGCAGTCTTCATTGCCATAAACTCAGAGCCAAAAGATGAGGTTTCAATACTTCCCTGTTTCTTGCTATACCAAGTGATAGGAGCTTTGTTCTTGACAAAAATGATAACTCCTGTCCTTGATCTCCTGGTAACAGTGTCTCCAGCATGGTCTGAATCAACAAATACATTCAGCTGGACAGGTTCTCCTAGAGGTTCTGGCATATCAGGTGGTACAATATCTTGGGCATCCTTGTAAAAGTCTGACCAATCCAATGTAGAAGGTGTTCTGAATGAACAACTGTGTCTGAGTTGAAAACAAGTTGAGATTTGGCATGTCCTTTGAGATAAGCAAACATGTGGTGTATCACTGCCTCCAGATGTCCTTTTCTGGGAGCAGCACAGTAAGCAGCAAGCATAGACACTTCACAGCAAATATCAACTCTACCAAGTTCAACCATCCATCTAAGGACTCCAATCTGTTCTTGGTAATAGCTGACAAATTCCTGATCCAGATACTTGGTATCATCCAGTTCAGGTCTGTAGCTAGTGGAAGGTAGCACACTCTTTGCTGATTTCCTCTTCAAATACATTCCCCTATCAGATAGCCACTTCTCCACATTCTTGATGGCTTTATCCTCCACATACTGCTTGGATAGCAGCGAGTTCCATTTAGTCTTTGTGTTTCATCAAGTCAATAGCATCCCTACTACCTCCTATATTGCTGGGAATTGCTAAAGACTCTATAGTCCAACAATGATTACTGGAACAATGGGAGTATTGGTTGGGGAGATTGAGCTCACCAAGGGGGGCACGTGCACCACCAGGAGGAGGAGGAGATATACTGCTGCTCCTACCACCAGCAGCAGTGGCATCCATGATAGATTTCCAGCTAAAAAAATAATAGAATATCAGTAAGATGCTACCACCTGGTGTGCCTATGGTGAGAATAAGTATAAGCAAGGTGTAGTACTAGATGGTTGAATTATAGATGTGCAGGAGATATGTGTCATTGTTGTGGTGCAACAACAAAATTATGTTGGTGTGGTGGTGCAAAAAATTTCGGCACAGGGGGTAAATACCCCCTGGAATTGCAGGGGGTAAAAACCCCCTGCAAACACATGAATCCTAATCTTAGCTACTACTAGCTACTACTAGTACTAGTAGTCTACTAGCTAGTAGACCCTACTAGCTGCTAGCTACTCCGAGTAGTAGACTCTCTCTCCTGGTACTGATACTAAAAGAGGAGAAAAATAATTGTTGCCGGATCAACTGTGCATTATTTTTAGAAGTGAAGATTTTTTCCAGATCACACACTACGTACTACCAGGTAGTAGACTACTAGCTAGTCTAGCTAGTAGACCACTACTTTGCTAGTCTACTGTCTACTGGTAGACACTCTCGCGTCGTCCTCACTCACGTCGTGTCCCTGTTTATCAAAAGCCAGGCTTTGCCCTGCGTATACAATCGCTTGGGCTAAGCTGCAAGCGCGAGCACTGCCTACAATGGAAGCTCTGGTGGCGAACAAGTTTGGAAGCTACAATGAAGTATTGAAATTTCGTTCGGTGGATATCCCAACCCTGGGTTCGAACGATGTCCTCGTGAAAATATCCTATTCTGACTTGAACCCTGTAGATCTCCAAAAGCTGAATCCTGGCAGCAACAAAGGCGGACAAGAGATTCCGAATGCTCCCTTTGTGACAGGATTTGGTGGTAGTGGTATTGTTCAGCAGGTCGGTCAAAATGGACCACGGCACCTGCTCGGAAAGCAAGTATGTTTCATACGTGATCCTTCGCGACAGAGTGGATCGTATGCATCCCTGATTGCGGTAGATGGACACTGCGTAGCAGAATTACCGACGAAGGTTGGTCTCCGAGATGCTGCCACTCTTCCTGTAGCTGGCTTGACAGCCTTTGAGTGTCTGGTGAAGCTAGGTCTGATCACCGATTCCACAGTGGTAAATGATGCCAAGCTAGATTCTGCTGGATCGGAAAACAGTGGGGACAGCAGCAAGCGCCAACAGGAAACGTTTTTGATCGTGGGAGGCTCGGGTGGAGTAGGTAGCTGGGCAATTACTTTGGCTCGGGCCTACAATCCCAATTTGAAAATTATTGCCACTGCCTCGACTGAACAAAGTCAGGCATGGTGTCAAAGTATAGGAGCTTCACAAGTGATCAACCATGATGACATTGCTCGTACGCTAAAAGGAGGAAGAGAAGGATCGGTGGAGCATGTTATGTGTTTGACAGAGCCCACTTCTAGCCTCTTTACTACCTTGACAGAAGTGATCAAACCCTACGGCAACATTATGTTAGTAGTCGCTGGTGCATCCATCGGCAACCTGGATTTGGGATTTTGCTTTTTTAAATGCGCGAATGTGTTGACCGAAACAGTTTTTAGCAGCATTCGCACCAACTATCAACAGATTGTGCCGGCTAATGAATTGACGGTTATACTGAAACTCCTGGACAATCAAACCATTCGAGCACCCATTGCTCCTGTTCTCAATATGGAGGACAGTCGCATTTCTGAAAAGTTCAAGGATGCCCTCGATGACAACAAGGGTGTACTATCAATCTTGGCGAATACCAATAAAAATGCAGAAGTCCAATTGAACCGCTGTGGCAACTTTGTCATGGCGATAAATGCATAAGTTTGCGGGTGCCGTGGTGAGCTGCGCCGAAATGAATTTCTCAATAGAAAAGGCATGACGACTGTAAATAAGAGAATGCAGCAGCAGATGTCCAAGATTAGCAAAGGCAAACCCTATTACAGAAATTACAAAGTTTATAGTAATAACGTCTAAAATAGTAAGCGGGAAATCGATTATGAAAGCATTGCAGATTGATATCATACTGCTAGAGTGATTGCACGAGGAGCAACAACCACAAACCATTGCGTCTTGTTATTACATAGAGCAATCCATTCATAATCCCTTCCCCTCTACGTCGGTACCAGCATCCGTGGCATTTACCATATCGTCGTCGTCGTCGTCTTGTGATTGTCCTCGAGTAGGAAGATTGGCAACATAAGTACCACCCCCCAAACTTGGTGCGTATCCGTCCAAGGAATAGCCATCGAATTCCATACTCGACATGCTGGCATTGTCATTCATCATTGGGTCGTTGTTGCTATTTTGTCGGTACATATTGAACATAGGTCGTGTTCCCATACCACTCCGGTAGTAGGCACTCAACGATGTAGATATATCTTCCGAAATGACTGATTCGGGATAGTGAGACGTTCCCGCCGGATCTTCGAGTGCCGTCGTGTCATCGTCCATTCCCCGGGCATCCACCACTACATGGGACATCATCATCTTGGAACTATCGTTTTCCGATTCGGCAGCGGTGCCATCGTGTCGCTTACCGCTGGGCGAGGTTTGCTGAGAATTGGAATTGTTACGGTAGGCAGCCGATCGTCGATTTTGATCGTACCGCCAGGCGAAAATGAGGGAAAAGACGAGAAAGGCAAAAGCCATGCATGCTACCACAATAGCCACCACAATAATCAATTCCAAATTTGCATTGGTCGTATCACTGCTAGTCTTGGCATTTGCATTTGCATTGGTTTGGGACGAACCAAAACCAGCATTAGGATTGATATAGGCTCGTACGTCTCGTACAGCCTCGCCTAATCCCAACGCGGACGATTCTCGGAGCTTGGTTAACAGCAGATCGTCCTGTAAAAGGACTTGTCGTTGCAAGTCTTCCAACAAAGAGGGTGTCATGACCTTGAGATCACTCGGCGTCGTGTGCTGCCACAAGGTAATTCCTTCGTACGTTGCAATGGTAGAAGCCGTAGTCGAAGCGGTAGCAGTATTAGTATCTGGTTCTTCTTCTCCTTGTAGACGTCTCAAGTTTCGATTGCCGTGGTTTGGAAGTGTGGACAGAGCTGCCGTTACAGTCGTCGTCGTTTCGTCCACTACCGCTACTTCTTCAACTAAATGTTGCACCGATTGTTCTTCCAAAATAACAGAATCAAAAGCCGAGTAAGACACGCCCAATTCCATCAGCTCTACTTGGGCTTGCAAGGCTTCGTCCATCCAATCCGTCACAATATCTGTCAAAGCAAACGTGTTGAGCTGCGTAGCAGAATCCAAAAAAGTCAAGGAAAGTTTGACATCAAACGGGACCAGCTTGACCAAGTCAATCCGTGTTTCCGATTCATCTTGATCTTGTTCTGCTGCAGAATTTTCTTCTTCTTCGTCTTCCTCTTCGTCTTGAACGTTGTCATTCACTTCCGGCATGGCGTTTTCTTGTGGTTCTGTTTCTTCCTGAACGACGGCTTCTACTTCTTCCACAACTGGTGTTTCTTCGGGAGCAGTAGTAGTGATAGCAGTGACTAAATCGTCAGGTTCTGCTTCTGACTGTAATTTCTCATTTTGAAAGGTATCGTCGTCTTCGTCTTCTTTGTCGTCATTATTTTTGTCGTCCTCGTTATTGATGGTTCCCTGTCGGTTGTTTCGTTCGTCTTCCTTCAGGTATCGTCTTGTGTTGCCGAAGACACGATCGTGTTCTTGTTGGAGATCATCCAATTGTTGAGCAGGAACAGTAGAGTGTGGCAGCATGGAACTGGAAGCAGTAGTAGTAGTAGCTAACGTCGGAGCGATCAATGTGGGAGCCATCAAGGGAGCCGTGCCGAGACCATGAATACTACTACTAGCTGCTGTTGCTGCTGTGGTAGAAGAGAAAAGCCATCTAGAGGTGTCCATTCTGTTATTGTGTGTGTTCGTGAAGGAAAGTACAGAGAGGCTGCGACTACTAGGCTGTGTATTGGATGAATTGTGGTTGCTGCTGTATTATTATTATTTGTAGTAATTGAAAGTCTCACGCAAACTTGAATGGAGGGAAAGAAGCTTCCCGTGTAATTGGTTGTCTTGTTAGATATTTCAACGTGTTGTTGTGTCTTGTAGATACACGGCGGCTATAAGATTCAAATACGGTTGACTGTGGGAGCTTCAGTACTCTATCAATGGCGCGCCGAATGACTTATTTCAGGTCACAAAATGAATCCCAGGTTCTCCTACTACTAGTACTTAGCAACTGAATACCAGGTACTAGACTACTAGACCTGACCTAGTAGTGCGAGCGAGGTACGAGTAGTAGACTAGCTACCAGGTATTGACTACTCTACCAGCCAGAAGGTTTCTACTTACTTTATCCGAGCAATTATGAGCAGCAATGAGCAGTAAATATCTTCAAAAAATAGCAGTGAACAGCGATGGCCAATGCCAGGAAGAAATCTATCATGACACCTCTGATAGAATTGGCTATCTTCTTGTTGCCTGCCTTTGTTGAGATCGTAAAGTTTTTCCAATAATATTTTGGAATCTGGAACACAGGTAATACCATTCGCTGTTGCTGTACAATTCTACTAATATGAGGACTTACTGTGCTGAAATCAGTGAAAAAAGTTTGTTGGAAATGATACTCCCTGAGCGGCTTCCTCATTGGCCAAGGAAGCAATTTTCTCTGGAGCTTCGCTCTTAGCATCATCATCATCTTCCATCCGTTTCAGATCAGACTCTGCAAATGCGATTTCCTTTTTTTCTTTCTTTCGAATTTTCTTTCGAAAGGACAATAATGATTCTCGGTCACAGCTGTCGTACTAGGCTAACAAGAGACAGCAGGTATAATAGCAAAGTTGGTGAATGATTTGCGCTGGCTTCTTGTATTTGTTCGCTTGATGAATGTACGTTGTGAAGGGTTAGGTTAATCCACGAATGAGGGTCGTTGTGATTGGAATCCGTGACTTACTTGGTGGGACATACCACAGCACCACTACCAACTACTCGAGTACCAACTACCATGGATGATTTGGATTTTCGATTCGATTCAAAGAAATACCACATACCACATACCAAATACCAAATACCATTACTTGCGCTACTAAAGCTATTGATAATACAGTAATAATAAAGCTTAATCACTCTACTACACCCAAGACGCTGTAGGAATCTTTCTTCTCCATAACAAAGACGAAAAAGAAGCTCTTCAAAGCGTCAGAAAAGAACTGTCTGAAAATTGCGGATTCCTACTTCCTACTACCGTCTTCTTTCCTAGAATCTAGAATCTAGAATCATCCCACACCATACACCATACATCCTTCCACTCTACCATGTCGTGCGCGTACTACAGTGAATGCCGGCGTAAATGCCATAATGTTTACGGGAAGATGGGAGAAGATTGTTTAAGCGAAGAATTACAAGAAAAGAGGTGTTTGGCCATTCGACACTGTCCACGTCAGGCCCAACAGTACTACGGCGCAGAAATTGAGGGCCTACCCAAAGCATTATGTGGCTCATGGGCGGAAGCCTTTGCTTTTGGTGGCAACAGCAATGCACAGACGATTCAAAATAGCAAGGAACTAGAATTGAAGCACGGTCCTGACTTTGTAGAGCATCATTTGAAAGCGCAACAGCACGTCAATGCATCGTCCCATCTCAAAAGAGAATGCCGAGCCATTGCCATGGAATTGGCGAAATGCTTAAATACAGCTAACATAACGAGGAGATGATGCATTATGATGTGATTGATGAGCGTTCTTGAAAAATTGCGAAGTATTCAATACACTGACAGAGCGGAACTATTACTCAAGTTTTTCGTGCCAACATCGCCTGTAAGCTCTCTTGAATTTTCAGTTTTTCCATAGATTATAGCAGTAGATATCAATGTAATCTAATAAATGAATAAAGTACAACTTTACACTGTTATTTATTGTTCTTCTCTTTGTTGTGGTGGTTGTTGTAGTTGTTGTTGTTGCGTTTGCTGAGGTAGCTGATTTTCTTTTCGTAATTGCTCGTTGGCCCACTCCAAATAGGCATCCCGCATATCGATGGCAAGCTGATCCAATCGTTTTCTACAGGTCGATTTGATGATGCGAGATCCGATACTATTAAAACCGGGCGGTACGGGCAAAAATGGTGGCAAGTCAATAATGAGTGTCAAGGACACACTGAGTGTTAACGTCCAACCACTGTTGTTGTGGTGGTGGTGATGATCCGAGTTTTTGGTCTTCCAAGTTACTGTATTACCTCCTTGAAAGGTAGATTTGTTCATGAGTCGACTAACTAATCGACCCGTTGGTGAATCTTTTCCACTCAGTACGTCACTCCGTGCCTCCCTAATATTGGTTACTAGTCGTCCCTCCGAATGTGAAAGTTGTATTACAAAAACGGGACTTAGTGTTAAACCAAACCAATCAACAGGGGGTTGAACGGTATCCCATAAACCATCGTGGGTTTTGTTGTCATGTGTGTAATCGTCATCGTCGTCGTCGGATCGCTTTTTGTAGTTGGATGTCCCAAGAAAAAATTCAGTTGCCTCCGTCGAAGACAACCAATCTGTTAGTAAATATTTGGATGGTATTGATGCTGCTGCTGCTGATGATATTGATGATGTAACGTTATTTGGCATGGGTATGTCCATGGTCGTAGAAGATTCTCCCGCGAATTTAATGGTAGCATAGAGTTGAGTTGTAGATGTTACAAATAATGGTTCATTGTTCAGGACGTCTCTAACAAAAGGAGGAGCAGAAGCAATAGAAAGAGGAAGAGGAGGAGTACTAGTAGCAGCCGCAGTAGCATCAAGATTGGTAAAAGGTAGTTGCATGACAACAAATCCGTGGGATGTAACGGCGAAAAAGGAGGCCGTCAAGCATGATGACATGAGTCTATAGTAAAGTAGTCCTAATATCCGGCCACTCATCTTTCATTGACTCTACGGTGAATTTCCTTTTCGCTTCTTGTGTACGTCTTAGATCGGGAGAGTAATAAGCCAAGCTTGAATTATCGCTCTCAAGGGAGAGCCGCGAGGAATGGCTTTGTGCTCTTGTTTCTCATTCAAAGCAAAATGAATTGCCGAGACTTGTCTTTCTGTAGAAATGATTAAAAAAATAATGATGATGACTACTACTAGAGTAGTACTACTAGCTACTAGTACTACTCTAGTAGGAGTAGCTACTAGTAGTAGAGTACTCCGAGTAGCAAGTAGTAGCAGCGTAGAAAGCTACTCGAGTAGCTACCAGTAGCTGTCATCAGGAGCTACTACACGATAGGACTGAATCGATTTAATGATGAGGAGATGTGCGACTTTATATCGTGACAGTTGTTGATGTGATTATTTATTTTTTGGACAGTAGTCTAGTAGTCTACTACCATAGCTAGCTAGCTAGTATCCTACCTACCTCCTCCCCATATTGTTTCTTCAGCTTGTTTTCTGAACCACAAAAAATACTCGTACAACTTACAGATAGCTAGCAAAGCAAGTACCAGAAGAGCACTAGTAAATAGAGTATAGTAACCATCCTGGTGAATTACTGCCTGTTACTGTATATTGTATATTATTACTGCACACGTAATTGAAGAATAGTGCTCTGGATAAGATTATGATAATGATGAAGATGATGGCAAACCGATATCTCTTTTTATCACGCAAGAAATCAAGTGCGTCATTTTTGTTGAGTCGACTGTCTCTCGTCAATCATCACAACATTTACAACTATTGTGCAGCTGCACCTAAAAATAAGACTATCATTGCATCCTGGTCGTCCCGTGCCAATGCGACATCAGCAACGACAGCTAGTAGTTGTATTCCACGTCCCCAATCGTTGCTGGTTCATGGTCGAAAGTCGAATCTTTCACCGACTTCGTCGTTCTTGTCTTTACCTCAGCAGCAGCAACAGCAGCAACAGCAAAAACGCTGGAAACGACATGCAGCCAGTAAGGGCAATCATTTAGAAGTTTTGGATGATATGGCACACCAAGAAGAACGAGACCATGCTAAAGAAAAACGTCAAAAGAAAAAGGAACGAAAATTGAAAAAGAAGAACAAGGGAGGAATGAAAGGTAATGAAGAAGAAGACGAAGAAGACGACGCTCTACACGGTACTGCTGCCTTTGCTATGGAGAAAAAGACCAATGATGATGATGATGATGATCATCATCATCATCATGATGACGATGACGAAGACGAAGATGCCGTGGAATTGCCCGATCCTAAAAAAATTCTCGAAAAAATGATGACCATCGTCCAACGGTACGAGGAATCGCTGAAATCCATTCGAGGAGCAGAGCCAACACCGGAGCTGTTTGATGACATCATGGTCAATGCGTACGGGTCTGATACGGCTCTTAAATCTGTGGCACAAGTAGTGATTACATCCCCTACGATGGCCAGTGTGACATGTTTTGATCCATCACTCGTCAAGGAAGTGCGCGCCTCCATTCAATTGCAACTGGGATTAAATCCTCAATCGGATGCATCCGAAGGTGATCTTGGCGTACTCAAAGTTCCATTGCCCAAAGTATCCTTGGAATCTCGTCAAAAAACGGCATCCCAATTGAACAAAAAAGCCGAATCCTTTCGTCAACGTCTCCGTCGGGTCCGACGCCGCTACAATGGTATCATCAAACAAGGTAAGGAGGGTAAGCTTGAACATGTTTCGAAAGATGATGTTTTCCGTGTGGCCAAGGAAATCGACGATGCAACCGAGAAGGCTGTCAAGCATTTGAACGACGTTACGGATAAGAAACATGACAGTATAATGAACGTACAGTAAAAAGACAGGTACATTGCTTACAAAAATAAAAACGAAATACAGTAACAACTACTAGGTCTACTCGAGTAGAAATCCATGTTCGTACGTGTATGCTCCTCTTTTACTGATAACAATTACGTCAATTCCTGTTCCACTTGTTTAGCAATCTCCAATGCTTGATCGATGTCCCGTATCAAATCATTAACATCTTCCAATCCGACCGATAATCGTAGCAAACCTGCAGGGCTGGTAACTCTGCTGGGAGGTTCGATCGAGGCACGGTGCTCGATCAGAGTTTCCGTTCCACCTAAACTCGTGGCCCTGTAAATGGTCTGAAGTGCTCCACAAAAGGCCATGGCCGTATGTTCCGAGTTCAGTTCCAGACTCAGTACACCTCCGTACAGCAATCCGTCGCCGCCCATTTGGCGTTTCGCAATGGCGTGCTGTGGATGGTTCTTCAATCCCGGATAATGAACTGCCGTTACTAAAGACGATGATGATGATTGTGATGACAGTGATGATAAATGTTCTGCAATGATCATGGCCGTGGAACATTGTCGTTCGACACGAACGTGCAAGGTCCGTAGACCACGTAGTGTCAACCAAGAATCCATAGGTGAAGCTACACCTCCCATGCACTGTTGAACTTGTCGAATCAAGGGTATCAGACTTCGTCCCTGTTGAGTCCACGGGGATGCCGTGGTAAGTCCCAACAATACATCGGAATGACCTCCCATGTACTTGGTACCGGAATGTACGACGACGTCCACTCCCAACGTTAACGGTTGTTGTACCACGGGAGGCGGTGCCAACGTCGAATCTACGACGGTTGTGATGGATGGACCATTGGTATCTTCTCTGCGCAGGGAGGATCGCACATCATTATTTACCATCTCACAAATACGGGCGATATCCAAAACGTGACACTTGGGATTGGAAGGACTTTCCATCCACACCATGATGCTGCCAGGATTTTTCTCTTGATTGCAATGTTTGTTGCTGCTGCTAGTAGTCACTGCTTTCAACAGTGAATCTTTTAGCGTGTCCACGTTGGTCATGTCGACGTGCTGAACGGTTACACCCCACCTTTCATGAAAGACATCGACGAGGACGGTAGAAACACCATGGTACAAATCTTGGGGTAACAGTACAGTGAGGGGCATTTTATGTGCCATAATCAAGGACGAAGCGGCCATCATACCGGAACTGAAGGCACACGTTATGAGAGCACTGTAATCTGTATTATCATTATCCAATGCATTGTTGTTACTGTTGTTATTTCCACCAAAAAGTTCCAACTGTGCCACGGTCGTTTCCAATCGTAGTCGTGTTGGATTGCACTGCCGAGTGTACACGTAGCTCTTGTTGTTGTTGTTGCTGTTGTTGTCATGACCCAACAAGTCGTCGTCGTCGTTGTGGTTGTTATTGCTGCTACTCTTGCTATTGTAATTTCCATCAGCAGGACGGGTGTACGTTGTGGCAAATTCCAATGAAGGTGATAACGGCAAATTATTTGGATGGTAACTGTTATCCAAAACACCGGCATGAGATAAGAGGGTTGACATGGCATCATTGACGGATGATGATGATGATGGAGCGACAAGATGTTGTTGTTTCGTACGAGTAGTAGCTGCTATTTCTTGAGCTCGTTGACCCGCTTCTGCTGGTGTTGAAATCCTCATTCTGGATTGGAATGATCTTCGAGGTGTTGAACCTTGCACTAGGAAGCGCTTCATAATTATATGATTTTTATCTATGGATGGTGTGGAACTGTTGATTGCAAACAAACAAACAAACAAAAAGAGTACAGGACTCTACAAAAAAATGATCTATTGTTCTACTATGAACTTCAGCAAAATCTGCGACGATGGATTACAGATGAATGAGTTACTACCTCTACCCTCTACTAACGGAGCCAGCTTAGCTTTGTGAAGTAGGAACCGCTGCTGTACTTACTGCATTATTTTTGGGCGTTAGTAGCTGAGGATGATTACTGTAATGTAGTACCAGTACTTGTAGTAGCTTGGACTCCTATTAAGATTTGCTGAAGATTTGCTTGGAGCTTAGAGCGCCGACGGTTCGAATTTTTTTTAATAATACCAGGTACGGAGTAGACTAGTCTAATAAATTAATAAAGATCCAAGCAGGAAAAGATCTTGGACATCAGAATTACCGTACTTTTCAGAGCCAGCCGAAGGGAACGTGAGACAAGGAGACCCGAAGCCGACGTCACCGGAATGACCCGAAATGCCCCATCCCGTCTCCCACTCAGAAACA
>Ga0210036_1002429_pt1 | contig 19776 bp, 15 predicted proteins | sample CryGeymeta201515_FD_185469 | JGI IMG/M metagenome (GOLD analysis project Ga0210036, IMG submission 185469) | Groundwater microbial communities from Crystal Geyser aquifers in Utah, USA - Crystal Geyser metaG 2015-15 (SPAdes) (version 2) | ecosystem: Environmental > Aquatic > Deep subsurface >...
ACACGTAAAAAGCTAGTGTGGAGACTACATGAATATTAGAGTAAATATTGAATATTATGGCAAATAGGAGTAAACTAGGCTAGTGCTAAGTGTGGATAGGAAGCAGGCATAGGCACACGACCTAATAAAGTAAGACCTAACTCCTGAGTCCTATCATCGTCCCTAACAGGAGACAAGGTAAACTGCCATAGTCCACCTGGGCTTAATTTGCTCCACTTCAGTTTGACGTAGATAATTGCAGATTGCAGTACATATTAAAATTTTATTGGTCCTAACACATAGATTGAAACTCACTAGTACCAGTAGTCTAGCAGGCCATTATTTACTGCTGGAGGATTGCAGGGAAATAAAATACGTCGTGCTATTTTGGTCTGCGTCAAAAAAATCTCGAACCAGATTGACCACTGGACAAAACTTTTTGACAAAAATAAGATTTTGTCCAGTAGTCTACTAGTCAAAACGGACTCCAGAATTTTTTTGAGCCAGACCAAAATAATAATACCTGTAATACAGTTTCTACCAGCTTTTGTAGTCTACTGCAAGTAGTTAGTAACAGGTACCACTACTCTAGTAGTAATAGTACTCACTGCTACCTACCGCTACTACTGCTACTGCCGTAACAAACTCTTAAATGATGCCAGTAGACCAATATCGATCTAAATGGCAATAACCACTACTGTAGTAGGGGGAGGGTCATGAGGAGCCGATAACCGTCATCAGTTCCCAGCATGAACGAGTCTGTGGATAGAAATAATAATGACTCTAGCAACTATTTTTTCAACAGTAAGTTCATTTAACAAAAATTCGGAGTCATACATACGACTTAATAAAAAAATCAAGTTTAGAGTATCATTATGACTCCACGCCATCTCTCTATGAGCAAGCGCTACGTAGCTATTAGACTAATAAAAAATAATAATGTAATCTTTGCAAATTATAAAAACTTCTTCGTTATGAATTTATTGCGCAATCTGTAAAAGAGCCGCATAAAAAGAAATCTTCCTCGTCATCATAGAAGCTTAACACGGGAATTTATGGCAGGTATTGGCCAGTGCAGCATAGCAACAATGTCTACAACAACAGCAACAACAACAACTACTACAATCACCACTGCGGAAAATGATAGTAAGAACGCTACGATCAGTACTACGACAGTTGCGGATACGCAAGATCTGAAAGATGACTCTATTAAATATCATGCAAAAGACTTTTTGACGCACAAACAGCAAGATTTATTGTGTGACTATGAACTGGGTAATATTTTAGGAGAAGGTGGTTTTGGTATGGTGTACAGTTGTGAACATCGGGCTACCGGTGCCGAACGAGCGGTAAAGGTCCTCCGCAAAGATCCGACACGCCCTCATTACGACGAAAATATTATCAATGAATACAATGTTTTAAAGGAACTGGATCATCCGGTAGGTACTTTTTTACAATCGGTCTTCGGTAGGAAATATGGAAATACCACCCCCTCTGCTTGCCTCTCTCTGACTTCCCCTTTTTTGAAACACTTCATCAAATACTACGTACCTGCATAGAATTTGGTAAAGGTTTATGATCTCTACCAAGACGATGAAGCATTTTTTATTGTGACAGACTTATACAAGGGAGGGGATATTTTTGAATTCTTGGAAGAACAGGGTCCTTTGACAGAAGAGGATGTGGCTATTGTTATGAACAATTTGCTCTCCACTGTCAATTATTGTCACCAGCGCAACTTGATACATCGTGATTTGAAACCAGAAAATATTCTGCTGGATACTACGCGGGATTTTAGTGGTATGATCTTTCTCTTTTGTCTCCATTTTCTTCTTCTTTTCGTTGCTCGTCTATTTGTATTCGTATTCTGACAACTTGCGGTATTGCGTTGCTTTCTTTCTTTCTTTTGTTCCAAGATATAAAAGTCATCGACTTTGGTTTGGCGCGTTACGTTGATCATTTTGATGGCACTCTCAAAGGACTTGTGGGATCTTCCTATTATATAGCCCCCCAAGTCATTCATGATGAATACTCCAACAAATGCGACGTTTGGTCTTGTGGAGTCATTGCCTATGCTCTCCTTTCGGGATTTGCACCCTTTGATGCCTCCACCGACGAGGAAGTGTTGGAAGTCGTGTACGATGGTCACTTCGACTTTGATGATGTAGAATGGGACAGTGTCAGTGTCTTGGCCAAGGATTTTATTACCCAGCTTTTACAATACGACGAAGTGGAACGTCCGAGTGCCGAACAGGCACTTCAGCATCCATGGTTGCGTAAATGCCGAAAATCACCCCGAATGAACAATGCTTTGGTTCGCAGTGCGTCTCGATCCTCTATTAGAGACATGTCCAAGTTTACATCCAAATCCAACAAATTAAAGCAAGCTGCTTGTGCAATGATAGCCTCTCAGTTACTCATGAAGCACGAAAAGGAAACCATTGATAAGGCTTTTCGGGCTTTGGACAAGAGTTGTTCGGGTCAAATTACCAAGTCAGATTTAAACAATTCCTTTCATGATTTCTTCAGGGAAGATGATTCTGATTATGATTCCACCTCGGATGGATCGGAAAGCAGCGATGAAATGAACGAATCAGGCAACAAATCACGTGTCAAGATGATCGATGACATCTTTGAAGAAGTTAACTTTTCAGGTTCCGGTGCCATTCAATATTCGGAATTCGCAGTCGTTACCATGTTGGAGAAGGGATTTGTGGACGACGACAAGTTAACAACTGCATTTAAGTTTTTCGACCAAAGAGGCAAAGGTTACATTGACAAGAACGATTTGAAAGATCTGTTGCACCTGGGTAGCCATGCTGCCAGGAGAGTGCTGGAGGATACGTGTCGAGGTCGCAAGAAGGATAGGATAACCTTTGAAGATTTCAAATTATGCATTTTGCCTCCACGCAGAAACAAAAGTTCTGAAACGAAACACAGCTTCAATGTTGACTCCGACGACGACGAGGAGGAGGAGGATGGAAGTATTCAGTTAGGTGGTGTCCGTCGCGATTTGTTAGAAAATGCTTTTGACAGCCCTTTGGGAAGAAAACTCGACAAAGGCTCGGGTCGCCGTCCTCTGAGCGTATCGCCGCGTCGTTGCAAGGCCAACCAAAAGGATTCTGGTGGTGGCGACATTGAAGATTCCTCTCGACAGAAACTATCTAGATCCGAACACGACCGAATTAGTCCTTCTATCACACGATTGTCTATAACGGTCAGGGTGCAAGATATGGTGGATAGGCTAGCAGACTTGCAAGAGTTTGAAAATGACAGCGATCAGTAGAAGTTGAAATTGGGAAAAAGGAAGCAATTGTAGGAACTAAATAGTAAAGTGATGCATTTAGATATTCGGAATTTTTGTATAGTAAATTAATGCACATTTTTGTTTGTAGTAAATAGAATATCACTTAACAGCTGAGTAACAATTACATGGATATTACATGTCGCTCCACAAGATGTTTGTTTGTGATTAGAACAACACAGCTTGAGCAGTAGGAGTCGTATCCTTGGTGGATGCCAATGGAGCTGGTTCAGCGGATACAACTGGCACGGAAGATTGTTTGGACGCAGTGCCACCATAGGTAGGAGCGGGTGGCTTTGTGTTAAGTGTGGCGTTGGCTTCGGTATCTTGGTAATATTGTTGCTGGTGGTGTTCATTGTTGTTATTATCTTTGTCCCAACAGTAGGCACAGCAAACTCCTAGACAAAGCGAGGCCACTCCAAAGAATAAAAAGGCCCATCCGAATCCTAATGCCAGGGCAACCCTTCCAGCGACGCCATCGTCATCACCATTGGCATTGCATCCTTCTTGTGCGTGTCCCGAAATGGTCCACGCCGCTCCCGTCCACTGCCAGACAAAGAATCCACAAACCACAAGAATGTAAATGGCAATCCAAGGATCATAGCACATTAAGTGTCCGGCTCGTGCAAAAGCCGAAGCCGGAATGGGTTGTTGTTGTTGCTGCTGCTGAGTATATTGATCTGGTGTGACTTCCTTGGCAACGGTAATGCCCATATAAACGGCAGCTACGATATTGGCGAGGCAAAAGAGAGCTTGCACGGCAAGCCACTGCACGCCCTTGCAGGACATACCTTCGTCGGCCCAACCTGTAAGTCCCATCCAAATACTGGGAATGTTAAAGATAGTTGCTACTACAACAAAGACAGCAAAGGGACTGGCAAAACAAGTCAAATTGCCCAAAGCAGTGCAAGTTTGTTCGCAGGCATGACCACATCCATCGCACAAAACATTGCACGCCTGAAAAGGAACTTGACAGGCCTTGCCACAGATAGAACACAAACTGGAACCAATATCACCACACGCTGAACACAAGACAGCTGCCATAATACTTCAGGATTTTCTTCTCTGAATATTAGAATCAGATAAATGTAGACAGAAGAGATATGACTATGGTGGTTGTGAGGTTAACGAACACAAAAAGGAATTTCATTGTTGACCTGTTTACTACTACTCTACCTACTAGTAGCTAGTAGTACTTCTTATCCGTGATGCATTCCAATCTTGGAACGACTCAGATTAGGTACTCTCGCCTGGCGACGAGCGAATGAGGCTACTAAGTAATTCTTTAAGTAACCTTAATTTGGATATGCAAAAGCTGTCAGTGGTCATGATATCTATTTACCTCCCCAAAGAGACCAGAATTCAATCAACAAACTCTCCCTCCCGCGCACCACCTCTCTACTACCAGGTACTCTACACCTGCTCACTGATCTACTCTGTTAAACCATCTTAGTAAATTTTAACTTGTCGTAACCAATTCCATCTCCGATTATTATAATTTCACTATGGCTGCCATTTTGTACGATGGTATGAATCAAATGTGTCACACCACTTCTGCAGCAGTGGCAGCACCTTTGTGTGGTGCCACTGCTGCCATCACCGCCGAGCAGGACACAACAATGACATCGAATTCCACCACCGTGTCATGCTGTAGTAAATCATGTCAAAAATCGCTGGCATGTTTGCAACAGATCTGTACCAATCCTTTTGGCATGTTTGTGACTACAACAGTAGTAACCAATGTTCCTCCCATGATGATTGCCCTGTCAGAACTTTCTCATTTCCAAGAAAATGATGGAAAGGTTTGCAAGATTTCTGTATGGCTACTGATAAATTTCTTATTCTGTTGGGTACATATTGTTGCCAGTATTTACATTGCCGTGAGTATTCATCAGAACGGCAAACGAAAGCAGTCATCGTCTAAAAAGCAGCAGCAACAACAACAACAAAAGCCACAAAACGATACGGTCTTGTTGCGTGCGAGTAATTTATTTTTGTACGATCCTGTAATGGCTGTTTATCTGGCACTGGTCGTACTGTACATACTTTTCATCTCCATACCCAACATATTTTTTCAAATCGACACTAAGACCAATAGTACTACCAACAACAATGATGATGGTGATGATCAGCAGCAGCAAGAGCAGTATGGAGATGATGACGGCGCTTATGACAATTCGCCTTGTTCCATTTATATTCACGAAAAAGTTATTGCCACGGTTGGATTTGCGTGGGCCTTTTTGAGTTTTGGATTCGGAGCGCTGGCACTGAGCTTCGGATTTGCCTACGTGGATGCACATCGACAACCAACCAAGCATCATCATCATCGCCGTGCCAGAGATACTATGGATAATGACAATGACGACGAAGAGGAAGAGCCTACTTGCACTGACGATGATGATGATACCCAAACATCGGGATATACAACCATGGAAGAAGGATATTCACGTCAACAAAAATGGCAGTCGACCATTATGAGTACGTCCAAAGAGAACATGTCAGCATCCAATGATCCCGAATATATGCCTCCACAGCCCGTGTTGCTTGCCGACACTACTTCTGATGTCATGTCTAGTACAGAAGAAACAGCAAATACGCGCAGGGGCGTCAAAAGCAACACAACCGATGATGATGAAGATGAAAATGGGTTCACTACGGAAGTAGATACGGTAGGGTTTGTCACTGACCTAGAAACGGATGTGGAAGATGTCCACTTGGCCCGGACAGGTCGTCGTGGAAGGAGCACTACCAGTCAGCGTAACAATATTAACAATGCCAGACATTTTCGGCATCAAAAAATCAATTCCGATCCTGAAGGAACGGACGGAGAGGAAACCGATGGCAACAGACCGACGACATCATATGAACTGCAGACAGAAACCGAAGGTGGATTTACCACGGACGATGCTGGATTTACAACCGAATATGGTCGCAGCTACTATACCACGGAAGCAGAAGGAGAACAGGACGATTCGTCCGTTGAGTATTCGACCAAGAAAACTAATCGGAAGATAAAACAAAATCGAAGCAACGATGACAAGAGCAATAACAACAATACGTCCACGGAAATTAGCAATTTAGATGTTTTAATGGCACTGAGTCAAGATCCGACCGTGTCCATTGGTGCTTTGACGGATCCAGCAAGTACTACCGATGACGAAGATTACCAAATCCGAAAAAATGATAGTGATATTTTCTCTAGTGAATTTGCGACAACAAAACAAAGACGCGAAAGACCTGCACAAATCGAACCAGGAAGACACGGCACTGGCGAACAATCCTTGTTCTCGGAACCTCTCTTGAAGCAAATACTTCGATTGGTATCGGATGAGACAACTGACGACGAAAGGGACGGAATGAATGGCAGTTCTACTGGCGCACGTTTTTCTGCAAGAACGGCCATGGCTATGAGCATGGAACCACTCTCCTTTGTCGACGGTGGTGGTGGTGGTGCATCCTCCGATTCGTAAAACTAGGTTCGCCAATTCGGCAACTGCGGCGATGTTTCCTGACGAAACTGTGCTTTTCTTGCATATTCTTTAATCTTCGGATTTGTACATTACAAAAACATAAACTTTTTGTCTTTACATTATATACGGCAAATCTTTAGTATTTCTTGTTGTTTGCGGCAAACGTACACACAGACGTTTGCCAACCATTGTGTACTGTGCGGCACTGTATGAACCGACGAAATCCCCACAAACGCGTAGATTATAAAATACGTATTGAAAAGAGACCGAGAAATTTGTACATCGTTCTTCTTTTTTAACCGACTGCATACTGTGGCGTTGTTTGAGCAGCAGCGGCATTGGCCTCCTGGTTTTTCTGCGTGGCAACCATACCACCCATATCGGAACCACCTGCAACTGAGACTGTACCTACACCTGCGCCAGACGACGACAAAGAACTGATTTGGCTTGACGGTGTGATATTGTTGTCCGTCAACGTTGCATTTTCAAGAGTGGCAGGTACCATGAGGGTGTTACCTGCGGGTCCCTTGAATCGTCGCATAATGGTTACACACAGATGGTGGATGCTGTTGTTTGAGTCTGTCATGCCAGATTCTTTCGAGTTGGAACTGATGATCGAAATGGACAAACCCAAGTGATCCTGTCCTTGTACGGAGCCTTGTAGGTTTACCTGTGCCACAGTCGAGGACGACAAAGACGAGACGGAACTTTTGCCGCTTTCATTTTCGTCGTCGCTGCCACTGCTGCTACTGCCAGACTTGATCTTTTCGAGGAGTTGACTAATCTGTTCAAAAGCGTAACGCAAATCGGCCTTGCTGCAGCCACTGTTGTTGGGGCCCTTGTTAGAAGTATGGTTGTTGAGCAAGTGAAAGATGGAAAGCTGCCGAATTTCTGTTCTGGAACAATTGATAAGTTTGCAAAATACTTGATTGCAATCTACAAAGGTTCCTCCCAGCGTTGCCATGGCCATGGCGGTCGGACATTGGTTCCACACCGTCGGATAATCTTTGTCTTGAACGGTTGTCAAAGGATCAAAGGCAGGAGAATTTGATGGTGATGATGACGACGATGATCGCTTCGACGGCTTTGACAGACATGATAACGGAGCTTTTGCGGTAGTAGTATTGGTAGATAGCAGCACACCCGGAGGTGCCACATTCTGATCCAAGTGCAATCCCTGTTTTTGTGCCGCAGAAAAGACGGCTCTCGCAGCTTCGGGTCCCATACTGCCCTTGGCAATGGCGTTAATCTGTTGCCGGAGAGCACAATTGTCTTGTTCCTTTTGTTGCTGTGCAACCTTCAAGGACAGCACGTACTGGTGCGTTATACTGAGAACGGATCCCTTGGTACCCTTTGGAACGACGATACCACTCTGTGATAAGAGATCCTTGAGTTCGTTGAACTGATCGTTAATGCGCGTACTGCGTTCCTTTTCTCGAGCATTACGTTCGAGCCGCTTTTCCACCTTGGGTGGCAGAGGATGACGATGTTGATGACGATAATTATTGTGCTCTTCCTCGTCGGCGGCGTCGTCGTCGTCGTGGTTATTATTGGTATCGGCGGCACGCTTTTTGCCCTTATTCTTGGCATCTTGCAGAGCTGTATTGTTTTCTTCGTGTTGTCTGGAAGCAACCGATTGGGTATCCGATGCCAGATTCTTGTTGTGTTTGTTTGGAGAATCATCCGTCGACAAAGGCCGTGCAAGAGCAGTTGGTAGCAAGTTCTGCTGCTGCTGCTGCTGCTGATCTGTACTACTATTTTGTGCAGCAGCCTGTGCTGCGGCTTCTGCCAAATCCTCCAATTGCTGCTGCTGCTGCTGCTGCTGCTGCTGATTATCCTTTTCCAATTGCTCTTTCTTATCTTTTTGTTTGTGCTGTTCCAACAGTGCATTGGCAGCCTCCACAACAGCCGCCAGATTGCTTCGTGAGGATCCCGAACTATCGTCTTGATAGTGTTTCAACATATTACTAGTAGCCTGTTTGGACTTCTTGGTATTTTTGTTGTTGTTGTTGTTGTTGTTGCTGTTGCTGTTGTCGTTATTGTCATCTTTGTTGTGATAATGGTGATGCTTATCATTACTGGTATTGGTACTGACGGTGTTCCGATTGTGAAAGCCTTCATCATCCTGCATGTATCCACCACCCCAACTGTTCCTATTACTTTCGCTGGGGTTGTTGTGGTTGTGATTGCTGTTATTACGAGAACCACTGTTATTGTTGCGTTGATCTTCCGGTTCAAAACTATCGGTTAAATCACTCGTATCATTACCACTCGTAGTATTACCACCACTGGTACGGGTGCCTTCCTCCGAAGAAGATACCTGCACCTTTTGCTTCTTTTGTGGTGGTGGTGGTAGTGGTGCCGGCGAATGATGATGATGGTGATGATGATGGTGGTGATGGTGACTCTGTTCTTGTTGCTGTTGCTGGCGGTTACTATGGTGAGGATGCTGACTCTCCTCCTGCTGCTGCTTCTGCTGATGTTGACTATGATGATGCTGATGATGACGATGATGTGGGACATCGTTCCATTTGCGTTTCATAATTTGTTTTTGCTCTTGCTGTTCTTCGAGTCGGTGTTCTTTGGCCACTTCTTCGGGAGTCATACCCATGGCAGATGACATATCGTCACTAGCACTGTTCATCTTGACATCCGCAACAGCAGCAGCAGCCGCCGCAGCCGCCGTCAAAGCCGATTTAGTAGTAGCGGTGGAATCATCTGGTTGTGATTGCTGTTGCTGCTGCTTCGTCTGCTGAGGTTTGGCTTCTTCTTTTTCTTCTTCTCCTGCATCTTTCTTAGAGTTGTAGTCTTCTTTGGTGGCATTGTAACCACTACTGCCTTGCTGCTTGCAACAAGGGCCACCTTCTTCTTCGTCGTCTCCTTGTTGTTGTTGTTGTTGTTGTTGTTGTTGTCGTCGTCGACGACGATGAGCATGACGTTCCACATTATTTCGTTTGTTTTTGTTGTTGTTGTTGTGGTTATCATTGCTGCTGCAATCACTGCTGTTTTCTTGTTCCGAAGAATTGGTTGGACTCGAAGGAGTACTATTGTCACCCCCACGATTGCGTCGCATCGTATCAAACCAAATTTCTCCCAAACTGTTATTACTAGTACTAGTACTAGTACTAGTACTGCTGTTGCTGTTGCGTTCCTGCTTGCTGTTGTTGGATAAAGTTGCAGGCTTGTTGTTGCTGTTGTTGTTTTTGTTGATATCCTTCCTGCTAGATGTCGTGGACTGACTACTAGTGCTAGTGCTACTGCTGCTCGGTCCGTCGACGTTGCTACTGTTCCTCCTGCCACTGAAGGACAAGGAAGCACTTCTGTTGCTACCATGGGAATGTTTCGTCTTCTTATTGTTGCTGTTGCTGTTGCTGTTGCTGTTGCTGTTACTAATTGATTCTGTTCCAGTTCCATTTGCAGTTGCTGTTCCAGTTTGTGTGCTCTCTTCTACAACTCCTTTCTGCTGATGTTCATTCTTGACCGAGGAAGAGTTTGCAGTAGTAGTCGTAGCTTTGGTTGCTTCCTCCATGGTGGAATTTTGTCAGTGAGTGAAAGAAAGGAACAGAGGAAGAGAGAGACTCTTGGAAAAAGTGGTTTGGTTCCGTAAGTTTGTCTAAACTCGTGCTACCAGCAGTAGTAGTATGATGTGTGTCTTCGTTACTGATGAGGGTGCTACGTGTCTCTCTCCTCTACGCTTCGTCTTTGATGGCTAGAGTAGTAGCTAGTTGTTGTAGTAGTTGTAGTAGTACTATTGGTGTTAAGTTGCTGTGCTTTGTGGATGGTTGATGTTGTTGTCCTTTTCCTGTGGTATTTTGGCTAGTAATATGTGAAGGAAGAGTAGTACGAGTGATCGGTGATCGTATGGTATCGTAGTAGTCTAATACCAAGTAGTAGCAGTAGTAGTCTAGCTAGTACTAGTAGTAGTCTAGTATGACTGATGCTGCTGATCAACGGTGGTGTTGCTTTTGTTTTTTCCAATACCAGGTAAGCTTTCTTCACAACAACACAACACGACAAAGCAACTCTCTCTGTCCCTCTCTGGATTTCTTCACGTGTATTCTCTACCAGGAGTTCAACTTTTGAATGCTGTGGGATTTTAGTATCTGACAGATGGATCGTCATTTATGGGTAGGTGGTGGTATCATCACACGTCAGTCGATTTTCCTTTCTGACGCAGCCTGCTTATTAAATACTGATACGTCATTTAATTATAGACACCTCCTAAAGAATTGTCGTATTCAACCAAAGTATTACGTTCAAAGACTCGAAAAGAAGAACTCCGTGATTCAGATTTTTTTCACGAAACCCAGTGCTGCTGCTTGCTGCAGCAGCGGGCACAGTCGTGTTGCTGCTTCGGTATGAGAGGAGACTTCAACTACCAGGCACGGAGCAGCTACCATACTACTATTACTATTACTACTACCACTACCTGGTACTACTCTCTACTACTACTACTAGTAGCTAGAAGTACTACTACGGTAGTAGACTGCCGTACTATAACTTCTACTACTAGTACTCTAGTAGTAGTACGAGTACGAGTGGTAGACTAGCTAGTAGTAGTAGCTACTACTACTACGAGCCACGACTACTACTACTACTACTACTACTACTACTACTACTACTACTACTACTACTACTACTACTACTACTACTACTACTACTACTACTACTACTACTCTACTACTACTACTACTCTACTACTACTAGCTGCTACTAGTAGTAGCTACTAGCTAGTAGCTACTAGTAGTATTTCTAGCTTAGTAGTAGCTAGTAGTCGTCTAGCTAGTTGTAGTAGTACAACTCTACTAGGTCTAGTAGTCGTAGTAGTAATTGTCTAGTAGTGCCTGGTAATAGGAGTACTAGTAGAAGACTAGAGTACTACTAGTAGTAGTAGTACTACTACTAGCAGCAGTAGTACTCTAGTCTACTACTCTTGCTCAGCTGGCAGTTTCACAATGACCCGGGCTTGTAAAGAAGGAAAATCCTCTGAAACTTCAACATTCTTTGCGAGGAGACGATGGAAGATCTTTTGAAGATCAAAAATAATATTAATTATTAATAGTAGTGACAACAAGCTTCATTGGGAGCATTCATCCAAGTTTGTTGTATACAAGTACATGCTTTGTCATCTGCGTTTCTCAATCCAAAGCAGGTATTAAAAAGAATTTGTCTTTTCATTGGAACTTAAAGCCTGCATTTCACAACAATCAACAAAAAGCAATGTGCACATCAACATGGATGCTCCTCCTCTTCGTTGCCACCTGCCTCCACAGTGCGCAAAGTTATGCGCTGTCCTCTACTACTACAACTGCAACTGCAACCACCAATAATAGGATTAGAAGCAGTATTTGCACCACACAAACAAGTACTGGTAGAGCTCAGCTGAGTACACCAGTCGGTGCTGGTGTGTTGCTGTCCATGTCATTATCATCATCATCCACAACAACGCCGACGGCTGTATCTGCGAGTGATATGGATACGGATAAAGATTTTTCCACCTTTGCTGAATCATTGAAACAAGATGGTAAAGACAACAACAACAACAAAGGCAATAAGGATACTAGTAGGAAAGAACAAAGCTGGCAAGAAGTTGTGGATGAACTATTGGATCCAGTAACACCTTTGGCACGGCGACAGGAATTGCTGGCCAAATTAGTCAATGCCAATCGAGAAATTCAAGAAAGTGTTTTAACAGCCATGAGAGAACGAAAGGTACGGATGAAGGAAGGAAAGTGTTACTGTAGTTAGCTTGGCTAGCTGTGAGCTGTGACACAAAAATATTTATATGTATGCACTCTAATGCAATGAAGCGAAAAGGGGTGCTCCTTTTCAGAGCTTTTTTCTTCTTCTTCTGTTTCCGCCTACTGTGTTCATTTTCCTTACTTCTATCTATCTTTCTATCTTTGAAAAAAAAATTACGTTTTGGCAGATTGATGGACTTTTGACTCCGACTGGAAAAAAGCTACAAGATGGAACCCAAGTTGTGGCCCGCCAAATTGCCAATGATATATTGCCAAATCTAGCCTCAACGGTTGGTCCTCCTCGCCGCAATCCTGGTAGTTTGCTACCTTTGCCCGATCCGACGGATGTAAATAAAATTGGTTCTCGCATTCTAAATGCTCTCAGCAATCAAGTGCAGCGTAACTTGGAAATACTACAGGGTGATCTGGCCAATCCGGTGAGAATTCCACAACGAATTTCTCGTCAGACGGAAGATTTCGTAACAGAGGCGCGGAACATCTTTTCAGAAACTCCTGTAGGTCTTGATGAACCCGAGTATACGGTTGTGAGACGGACCAATACGTACGAAATTCGTGACTATGCTGGTTATTCGGTAGCTTCGACAAGTATGGGCAAGGGCGTAATTTTGGAATCCCCAGAACGCAGTGATACAGGAACGAACTTCGCGGAGACTGGAGCTGCATTTAATACACTCGCTGCCTACCTATTCGGGGCCAACAAACAGCGAGAATCCATGGAAATGACAACTCCTGTTACGACGACCAGCTGGGGCGAAATGAGATTTTATCTGTCGACTCGCAGCAACAAGGACATTCCGGATCCATTGGATGACTCTAGTAGTGGATCTTTGTACGAGACGGGAGCTGTGACAATTTTGGATATCCCACCGGCACGGCTAGCCGTAAAGAAATTCACCGGATTTGTGACGGAAGGCGAGATCCTTCGTCAAAAGGATGCCCTACTGTCGGCTCTCATGATGGATAATGTCGAACTGGATGTTGCACACGGAGATCCGATATCTCATGTCATTTTTCAATACAATCCACCCTACACGCTCCCAATTTTAAGACGAAATGAAATTGCCGTGGCAGTACGACGAGATGACGAAGATGTTGTTGATTTGCAAAAGCAATGGGTAGAAGAGAAAACTGATGCGGCTGCAGCTGAATTGGAGGGGAGGGTCGACCTCGCAAGCTCCCGCCGGGGGCGTTGATGACACTTTACCCAGTGATTAAAAAGGAATCAAAAGATGTTGGTTTCAATTTGAATAGAGCTTTTAGAGGCTGCTTCTCAATCGATAGGGTCATCGAGCTTGGACATGTTGTTTCAACTTTTCCAAATTGTCCAGAGAATACTTTGTGAATGGCATGCCCACGACTATAATAACTGCGTTAGGAACTCTTGACTCCATAATCACATCTGTAAACTCCATAATTAATTTGATTCTTCTGCATGAAGTACAATACATACATTGAATGGGCATTTGAGATTTGGCACCTCGACCAAGCACACGCGATGCAATCCTATTGCTCTGTTGCAAACCCTTTTTGACAAGCTAGTCGCCACAGCAAGATACTGTTATGTTTATTCTCTCGTTACTGAGGGCCCATTATCGCTTGAGACAAGAAGATGATCTTCAAAATAGACCTTCAATTCGCCAACGTACGAAGAGATATGGTAAGCTAGGTTCTTGCACTACACGAGGACAACTACCTGGTCAAAAGATTACGCACAATGTTGACAGTAACTTTGTAAGGGCACTGATAAAAGAATGAGAATAGAACTTCCCTCGGCTTTTGCAGCTGGAGGTTCAACGAATCAGACACAGGTAACTCCAATTAAGCTTACATTTAGCGGTGAACTATCTTAGCCATCCCATTATAGTACATCCGAGTCCGAATCACACTCACACGCAAGAGCTGAACATTTCCTTCTTCAGGCCAATACTTATGTTTACATCAATTTTCACTTCCTAATCCTTGTATGTACTTTACTTGGAATTGACAAAGTTCCAGTCCACACGGGAAGCATAGTGAAAAATGGAATCAGATGGAGGCTCCAACCACACGTAATGACGAAGATAGTCATTAAAGTCGAAACCGTTGATGATCGTCCAATAGGCAGAATTGGGCATCAAACTTGCGCCGTCCATGAAAGCAATGTCGAACTGCACAATTCCAGCGTAAGGGTTTTCCTCTCCTTCGGAAAACGTTTTTTCGTTCCACTGCACAGCCTGCAATCCAATAAAGTCGGAATCAGGGTCACTTTCGTAATAGTCGCTGAGAGATTGAGTCAAGAACTTTTTCGTAGCCATCAAGAGAGAGCCCCATTCTTCTTCACTAGGTTCCACACGTTCACCAGTGTACCGGTCGTTTAGGGCGTAGTTGAGTGTCATAAAAATACGGACCGAGTCGAGATTGGAAATATCAGCCTCAGAGCCATTATTTACCACACCAGCCGCGGGTGCATCCAGGGCAGTCACTGGCGCCATAGTGGGAGACGTTCCTTCCGGCTGTACGGGAATCTCAGCTGTCGACGTCCAAGTTACCCTGCGTGTACCAATGAAGATGTTGAACCGAGGTTTGCTTTGATGCAAATAGTTCAGCATGTAGTTCATAAGATTGGCATCCGAAATGACCCTCAATAGTTCTAATTCTGTTGGCGGATCGTGTCCATCCTGGTTGTAAAAAAATAAGTACTGCGTGCGCAAAACGATTGTATGCGGTGGATTGTTGGCAGTGTCGTACGAGGCAGCTTCAATCTCCGACTGCAAGGAATCAAAGGTAGGTGTAAAATCATCGTTGTTGTAGACTGTATCAAAGTTCTTGGTCAACCAGTCGTCAGTAGCCTCGACATAGCCATTGTACTCCACCAGACGTGGCTGACGATCCGGGATACCAAACCCAATTTCAATTTCCCACGTTGTTGTCGTCTCCATCACGACGGCTCCGTCTGAAATAGTGAAAGGTACGAATGTTGGAAAATCGACAGGAGCAATAGACGCATTTGGTTCCAAACTTGGCGCGTTGGTAGCAGCGTCCGTAGGAGAAGGTACCGTAACCACAGGAGCCTCAGTAGTACGAGTGGGTGGGATCAAGACTGTATCAATTGCATGAATCACTCCATTTGAAGCAAGTACATCAGCTTCAACAATAGTAGCATCATTTACCATTGCAGGATCCGTGAAGGTAGTAAGAACGGCTCCATTGTTAGCAACTGTGGCAACTATTGCTTCATCTACCAAATCCGTTGACAAGACAGTTCCCGCAAGAACGTGGTAAAGTAAGACATTTGTCAGGAGCTCGGGGTCAGAGGACACAGCTTCCAGTATTTCTGGTTCAAGGGCATTAAAAGCATCATTGGTAGGAGCAAAGACAGTAAAAGGTCCATCACCAGCAAGAGTATCCACAAGTCCAGCTTGAGTTAAAAGAGAAGCAAGAGTAGAAAAGCCCGAATTACCAGTAACAATATCTACAATGTTTCCCAAATTTCCTTCCGTGGGAGCACTCGTGACTTCATCAACGGGTTCATCATCTGTGGGTGCAGCTGTAGAATCAATTTGCGGGTCGTCAGTAGCGACAGGTGTTGTTGTTGCTGGCTCGGTAGGAGTAATGGGACCAGCTGGAGTAGTGGTAGTGGACGTATAACGGACCACATTGACCTCCCGGAACAGGCTGTTTTCGGGTTCAGCACTACGCAAATACTCGTTCAGGTACACGTCTACATTAAAATTGACGGCAATATCTTCCAGTAGTTGCACAACGGTCGGTACATCTTCCAGATCATTGGCATTGAAAATAGCATTACAATCGTTGGGAATGGTATGCTCAAAGGCTGTTTCTGATTCTGGATTCCATGTTGCATCAGGATCGATAGTAATGACAAAGCGATTCAACGAAAAGTCATCGGCTCGATTGGCATAATATTGTGTAATTTCCGATGTAAACCATTGCGTCGTGGCTTCGACCATGCCCTGATATTCTTCTTCGGTAAATACACGATCGGTAACATCATTGGCGACGGACATTTCCCAGACCACCGCAAAGGGAACAACAAAGACGTTCGTAAAATCTCCTGTTGTGGGAGCAGCAGCCACAGGTGCATCCGTAATGGGAACGGGAGGTGACGTGACCGTTACAGGTGCTGGTACTGGTACAGGCGCTGGTACAGGCGTTGGTACAGGAGCGGCCACAGAACCAGTGGTAGTAGTATCACTGGGTGCAGCAGTTCCGGGTGCCGCAGCCACAGGCGCAGTCATTGGGGCGGGTGCACTGGATGAAGCCAACGAGGGCTCTCCTGGAGCGGTGGGTCCATTGTCGGTTAGTGTGTAGCCGACGCGTTCGCTGTAGCGAAATAGATTCGTCGGTGGTGCAGCATTCCACAAATATGTGCGCGTAAATTCTTCAAAATCATAATCCGTATTAATGTCCAAAATAAATTCAATATTGGTCGGTAAATCTTCCACATTATCAGCATCGAAATTAGCCAAACATTCCAACTGGATCTTGTGCGGATACGTATCTTCTGGCTGGATGGAGGACCAACTAGTCCCTTCTTGTACTAAATCACAAGAAGCCTGGAGGAAGGTAAAGTCTGTTGTGTCTTCAACGTAATGAGTGGCAATGGCCGAGTTCAACCAGTCCTCGGTAGCTTGGCGCACTCCTTCGTACTCTTCCGCTGTCGGTTCTCGGTCGTCTTGGGGAAAACCATTGCCAACTTCAATGCGCCACTGTAGACGAAACGGAATGGCAAAAACCTCCAATCGTCGATGTTGATGCTCGTTGTCTCGTGGAAGATGATGATTGTGACGAAGTTGATGCGTGGTGCTTTTAATTGAAGGCAAGGCATTTTCATCCACACGGTTACTGACAACAACCATCTGGGCTTGAACAACATCCAGTGATACACTGCTCATCATAAAAATTATCACCATCATCATCGGGATAACCACCAGCCACTGCATCCTCCTCTTCGTGACAGTAGAAGAGATCATCATATATAGCTGATAAGTTGACTGTGCGTTTCTACCGAGACGTCGAGTTACACTCACAGCGTCTGGACTAATTTGAATTTAAGCTCTACTATTAATAGAACTACTACTAGCTAGTAGTACTAGTAGTAGCTGATCAAGTAGTAGCCGTGTGAGAGAAAAGGAGAGGAGATTCTTTAAGCTAAAGTGGTACCATAGGCTACTACTACCATTAGTAGAAGCAGTACATGTAGTAGTGGAGAATCCACTACCAGTACTACTACTGTGCATTAATAATAATTCTTATTTCTCACTTGTCTAGATCTCTCGCATACATGACATTCAATACCCGGATTTAGGGAGATTTCGATGTTTAGTAGTGTGTTGCGACCCGTCTATGTGAGCGTACATACCTACTCTGGGTTCTTAATTCAAAATTGGAGGGAAAACGCTGTGGGCGCTGTGTTCCCAATTCATTTCTAAGATAACATTGTCGCCGCCCTGATTCAAAAGTCACGCTTCAATAATGGATCAACCTAGCCTGCAGAATCGAGGTTGGTCTCAGAGTCCGTTAGCTAAGTATTCGAGTAGAACTGACAATAATAAGAAGCTACCTGGGAGTGCTAGCTAATCCTATCGCATGGCCGTTATAATGAAAGCTTGCTGCTACTAAAAAAAAATGAACATCTAATTTACGGGGATCACAACTATGGCGCCCGCAGGGCGCCAAGTTCACCCGAAGGCAACCATTGGTACCCCGAAGGGTGACAGAGTTGATCACAACCGGACCACACCCTCCATGGAGGAGGATAGGATCTACTATTTAAATTGGGTGACGCGCACCGTCTGAAGGAGGTATTAGCCGTAATCATTTATGACTTCCGTATTACAGCTAGTCAGGGGGGGTCTAGGCTGTAGCTTACGGCTACCAGTCTGTAATGTGCACTAGTTGTTGCAAATTACAAATCGTTAGCCGTAATGTCACCTATTGGCTGATTTTACAACAGATCTGGTTAACTATTTACAAATAAAATGCTATAACAGTTACAGCAACAAAGCTACAATGTTATCAACAAGCTCGTTCTTTTTTATTGTCTACTTAGTTTAACAAGAAAAAAGATGTTGTATTGTTTGCAAGTAAATTGTTTAAAAAGAAACAAACAATGACGCAGAAGTTTAAAAAGATTGATTTGAATTTATAACAGACATTTTTTTAACCAATAACCTAATAATGTCTTTTAGTTACGGCTCACGGGTTGAAAATTTTACGGCTAACAATCTGAACTTTACAGTTTTGTATTGTTAATGAGTTCATACGGTCGGTTGTAAATAATTGCCGCATAAGTTGTTCTAACACAAGAAGATTTATAAAAATATGCAGTTATAATACTTAGGTTATCACATTAGGGTTGTTACTGTACTACCTTGTTAGATCCGTTGCTGCAAAGTCTGAATTTGCTGCTTTGCTTTGCTTAGCTGTGCTTGCAAATCGGCCACCTGCTAAGGAACTATCATGCGTTGTGGTGTTGGAGTAACAAATTGAGGACTTTGATGAGCATTGAAAGGACGGCGACCATTATTGGAGGATTGTCGACCATCATTGGCGGTAGGTCGAGCAACATTGGCAGTAGGTCGAGCAACATTGGCGGTAGGTTGAGCAACATTGGGAGTTCGAGCAACATTGGGTTCTTGAGGACTGCCATTGGGGTTGTAAATAGTACCTGGTAATGTCGGGTTGCGGGGGGGGGGGATGTTTCGGCGCTGCGATGTTGGAAGACTTCTGCGGGAATTTCCCGTGGATGAACTGCTTTGTTGGGACATGTTTGTACTTGTTTCTTGGGAGCTATGGCTTGCACGGGAAGACAATGCGAGTGATTGCTTGGATGCTGTGGTTGTTATGGTGCGCAAAGGAATTGTATTCGGTGGTAACGGTGCTTATCAGGATGATAAAATGAATGGCAAAAAACAAAGTAATTAGTTTATGCTTTTATACCGTGTAAGAGATAGCAGTTACCACAATGCATTTTCTCCCTAACAAGCAGTACTTACAATCATACTCCCTATCCTCCACATGGGCAGCGAAATTGTCTAGATCATCATGGGCGTGGGCACCGTGTGTTGCCATCGTTTTGTGTTTTGGTTGCAGTTAATTACTTTTGTTTACATGTATTGCAATCAGAAATCAAAGCAAACGCCTGCTCTACTCTAAAAACTTGAAAGATCACTTAATAGTTATTTAACTGTTATTGCTAATTGTAGTTTCGTTTTGACACATTACTTAGAAAACATTTGAAAAATATAGCCGTCTGCCA
>Ga0210036_1002434_pt1 | contig 19757 bp, 12 predicted proteins | sample CryGeymeta201515_FD_185469 | JGI IMG/M metagenome (GOLD analysis project Ga0210036, IMG submission 185469) | Groundwater microbial communities from Crystal Geyser aquifers in Utah, USA - Crystal Geyser metaG 2015-15 (SPAdes) (version 2) | ecosystem: Environmental > Aquatic > Deep subsurface >...
CTGTTACCTGAAGGTTGGTTTTCTCAGGACCAGATTTGATTTATTGCTGGGCTACAATGTGATGTGATCCCTATCTCCAAGACTTGGATATATGAATCAAGGGGACCAAATTAAGCCCAGGTGGACTGCCATAGGACTCAGGAGTTAGGTCTTACTCTATTAGGTCGTGTGCCTATGCCTGCTTCCTATCCACACTATAGTCTCTAGTCATAATATTTACTCTAATATTCATGAGTCTCCACACTAGCTTTTTACGCAGCTACTACTGTAGCTAGTAGTAGGGTCTACATACACTGAATAGCTGCGATGCAGCTCTAATTATTACAGTAAATAGCTGCGAGAAGAAGCTACGAGAAGCTACTACTAGTAGTCTACTAGGTATACCCCCCCAAAATAACCAAAAAATAGCAGTAAGCGTATTCTGCACGATAGTATTATTACTCCATCTGTGCATTGCCATTGGGATCCAGTATGGATCCACTGGACGTATCGATCGCTAGAATTTTTTCTAATTGGAATACTTCTTCGGTCACTCGTTGGACGACTACTGGTTGTTCGTCGTCTCCTCCTCCTCCTTCTTCCGTCATTAAAAAGTCTTCCAAATTGCCATTTGCTAAACCGGTAAATTGTAAGTGATCACTAATCAAATGTTGACTCAAACAACCCTTGCACATGGTAATGACCACACCCTTGTTGTAGGCTGCACGATAGGATATTTTGTGTGTGCATGGGGAGAGGGGGAAAGGAGGGGGAACCAGTGATATTGAGAATCCTGGAAAGAAATACTGTACACTATACCAGGTAATCGAGTAGTTCAACAACCAACCAACACCAAATACACCAACGAACGGAACCAACAAATCAATAAATATTGACAGACAAACAAAGAAACATGACAAACAGTATGAGACAACAAACAAAACAAACCAAAACATACCAATGCGCGATACTTTGTGAGAATTACGTGTTTCACAAACTTTGCATGTGTACTGTAATTCAAATTTACGATCGACCAAAGCCGGTGGTTTTTCTTGTGTCATCATTGTCGTATCGTTGAAAAATTTCCTTGCCACGGCAGCCGTAGCATCAAATGATGATAAACCAAAGGATGGCAATTGTTTTGGAGGAGTTTCATTACTATTATTATTGTTTTTGTTGTGATCGTTATTGTTGGGATTTCGTCGACGGGGAGGACGTCTTTCATCACTATTCTTGTTGTTATTGTTGTTGTTTTCGTCATTGTTGGACGAAGAAAAGACAGTGAGTTTTGGCGAGGACGGTGCAGGAGGAGCTACTACTGTGAATGGAGAAACAACGAAAGCTTCGACCACCACCGGAACCGCCACAGCTATCACAAGAAGCAGTATACCAGTAATCATCAACGACGACATCATTATATATTGTTAGGACTTGCAACAATTTGAGATATTATTATTTTTAGTGAAGATATATTTATGATATTATGATGCAGTACGCTGAAAAATACTTCTATAAAATGTACAGTAGCTGTTGTGGTTCGTGGTCATCATCACAAATTCTTGCATTCGTCAAAGAATTTGCCTGATGACAACAGAAGAAGTTGATTGGCGTTTTTATCGTATCTAGACGTTTGACGTTTCGGATTTCGGATATCCCAAATCCCAGACAACTGCTTAATTAATTTCTCGGGTTATTTGAATTTTTTGTCTCCCTATCCTTAAACATATTTTGGATAGCATTGGTCTCTTCTTATTCTTTTCGAGTACTACAGTAGACTACCAGAAGTCTACTAGAGTAGACCTACTCGTATTACCTGGTAGTAATTGTGACAAACAAATCAATAACGACAACAACAATAACAACAAACAACAACACATAAAGCACGAACAGCAACAGCAACAGCAACAACGCAACAGCAACACTCTCTTGTCTTGACTTTGTTATCAACAACAACAAACCAGCAATGGTGAGAGGCTCAAATTCTTACGACGATGGAGCCAACAATCCATCTCATCCCGACAGATCCAACTCCAACTCCAATTCTAGTTTACAACAGCAACAGCAACAGCAACAGCAACAGCAACAGCAACAGCAACAGCAACAGCAACAACCAGAGCAGCAACCTCCTCAACAACAAGAGAAACAGCATGAACAGCCTCCTCTTGCTCCTCAAGAACAACAGCAACAGCAGCAGCAAGCACCTCCTCCCCAACAACAACAAGTTGTCCAGCCACAACAACAACAACAATCTCGCATTGGATTGAGAGATGATCGTCCACCGCGAGAACGAGCACGTCCAATCCGTGCCAAAGATAACTTTAACATTATGCACCAACCACACGGTGTCAGTGCCATTGGTCCAACAGCATCCAATGTTTCCACCAACAACAACACATCCAATTACAATCCCAATATTAGTCATTTATTTCCTTCCCACCATCCCAGTCAGCAGCAGCAGCTACTACAGCAGCATCATCAACAGCAGCATCACTACACGGCCGAATCACCGTTGCCACCCATGGTACAACGATCCTTGGGAGATCGATCGAACGAAAAACGAAAAAATGCTGCCCTCGAAATTGAAGCCCTCGTCAAGAGTTTGCAAGAAGCCAATAATTTGTCCATGATTCAATCGGTCATTACCGTCCTGTCCAAAGAATTTTGTACCAGTATGAATTCTAATTATCGCAAGGGGGGACTGGTCGGTTTGGCTGCCACGGCGATTGGATTGATGCACAATGCACGAAGCTTCTTGGAGGTACTGCTGCCTCCTGTTTTGCACTGTTTCGATGATCCCGAATCCAGAGTCCGATACTATGCGTGCGAATCACTGTACAATATTGCCAAGGTCACGCGACAAGCCGTACTGACACATTTTAATGAAATCTTCGAGGGATTGACCAAACTATTTGCCGACGTTGACATTGATGTCAAAAATGGAGCATCGTTGCTGGATCGACTCATCAAGGATATCGTCACGGAAGCCGACAGTGATGCCTTTCACGTACAACATTTTCTCCCCATTCTTCAAAACTACATTCGACGGACCAATCCATTTATTCGACAGCTTATTGTGGGATGGATTACCCTCCTAGATAGCATTCCAGATATTTCCATGCTTGATTATTTGCCCGATTTTTTGGATGGACTGTTTAATATGCTCAGTGATTCCAATCGAGAAATACGCCAGGCAGCCGATTCGGCGCTCAGTGATTTTTTGCGGGCTCTCAGTGTCAGTAAGGTAGTGGAATTCGGACCCATTGTTTCCATCTTGGTCCGACAGTGTCGTTCCAAGGAACGTCTGAACCGCCTCACGGCCATTACGTGGATTCAAGAACTCATCAATCACGAATATTCCGGTGGCGATGTTTTGTTACCCTATCATGCCGAAATGCTGGGCGCCATTTTGTGGTGCATTTCTGACAATGAAGTCGAAATTCGATTAGTCGCTGAAAGGACCGATAACAATTTATTGAGCTTGGTCCAGAAAACGACCGTGACATTTCCGCTCAAGGAATTGCTCGAAACACTCAAAAACGAACTACTTCAAAAAGATGACGTTCCTACCAAAATGGCCTCGCTGCGTTGGATCAATATGCTCATGGAAAAGAGAAAAAACGACATGAAAAGCTTTATTGAAGATCTTTTACCAGTATTACTTCGAACACTTTCTGATCGCAGTGATGCTGTGGTGTTGCTGAATCTGCAAGTATTGTCGCGCATTTCTCTGGCACAACGCTCTGACAGTCCCAACAAAGGAACCACATTTACAGCTGCCACTGCTGCCGCAGAAAAAGACATGGAAGAAGCCCAATTTCAGCTCGTGTTGAATGCTATTCTCAATCTATTTGCACAAGATCGACAGCTTTTAGAGACTCGGGGGTCGCTTATTATTCGAAAGCTCTGTGTCTTGTTAAATGCAAAGAGTGTTTACATTCGAATGGCAGAAACTCTGTCATCCTACGAATACCTTAAGAAGGGCGAACCAGCAGATGCTGCGACGCTGCAATTTGTCAGCACTATGATTCAAACGTTAAACCTAATTCTCTTGACAGCTTCCGAACTCCATGATCTGAGGACGTTGTTGGCCTCGAGTTGGAGAGGTCCAGACAGCCGCGTCGGGATGCCTCTGGCGGATCACCTCAGGCGTCGCGATGACGACTCGGCTGTTTTTTCTACCTTGTTCAACTGCTGGTGCCATAATCCTGTAGCGACCTTTTCTCTTTGTCTTCTAGCACAAGCCTACGATCTGTCATTTGCATTGATTCAACGGTTCTCGCAGATGGAAGAAATTTCGGTTGGATTTCTGATGCAAATCGACAAGCTTGTCCTGCTCTTGGAGAGTCCAATTTTTATCCACCTGCGGTAAGTTGAATTCTTTGAATGCAAATTCCTATTATCACTTGCAACAGCTTACCTTCGGTTTATCTTTCGACTTGCTATTTCCAATACAGGTTGCAACTTTTGGACGTGGAATCAAAATATCATGCTCCTCTTCTCAAGAGTATTTATGGTCTCCTTATGTGCTTACCACAGGGAGACGCCTTTCGACTGTTGAATGATCGATTGACGACCGTTTGCAACTTGCGAGACAACCTTGGAATGAGCCCACTAGATGCCACTGGACAGACTGCTCAACCTGTCTCTAGTGTTAAGGCTATGCAAATGGAGAAACTGCTGAAGCGTTTTGACGAGGTTATGGTACTGCACCGGAAAGCAAAGGAAACAGCACGGAAGCTTGCGTCTGACAATGAACAATTCAAACGCCATGCTGGCACGACTTCTCGTGACAAAAACAACGGTGTTCCTACGATAATGATGAGTCCAGACCCTCACATGATACACGGACCAAGCGGCAAAACGCCAGGTAACAATGAACATTATCCTATTACAGCAGCAGCCACAACCCATGAAACGCCATCTCGCCGGTTGGTGGACAGTCCTACTTCAACAAAGGCTTCCAAGTCGTTTGACAAGCGATCTTACAAAGATGGAAGAGTATAAACTGATGTACATATAAATACGCGTTGAAATGGTTATATTATTATTGGTGCCCCTTCACCCACACAATAGATAGCAAGCGAGCTGAATTCATTCGATCAATCCAACAAGGACCGGGATCCTGCTCAGGCCGTCAATGTGTTCTCCTTTCCGTTTCCTCGCTCCCCACGGCTGCGAGATGTCTTTGACTTCTTGTTGTAGCCTTGATTCTCGAGATTCTCCGACGGATACAGAGCTTGGTTTCGGCTGGATCCAATACCCATTGTGCGAGTGACAGTAGATACTCCATCGACAAACTTAGTTCGGAAAATGACATTGGCATTGTTGAACATACCTTCCTTCAGAGAAACCACAATAAACTGACTCTGCGAGAAATGAGTCCTCAGCATATTACCAATGTTTTGTGTATGACTCAAATCGAGGGCAGCATCAACTTCGTCCAGAATATACATGGGAGCGGGCTTGAATAACAGCAACGATAATATCAACGATAACGCAAGGAGCGACCGTTGTCCTCCACTGAGCTCACTCAGACTTTCTTTCCAAACTTCACCGAAGGCGACCTTGACTTCTAATCCTTCCCAGGCCCGCAAACCCTCTGGTGGCTCCAGCTTTGCCGAAGCACCAGGCAGGAGTGTCGAAAAGATGGAACCGAAGTCTCGATTCACTTTCACCCAAGTTCGCTGAAGCTCGGACTTTTTCTTGACGTCAAGCTCTTCGATGACGGCTTGAATTTTCTTCTTGTCGTTTTCGACTACCTTGCGCTTTCTGAGAAGTTCCGTGTATTCTCCTTCGGCTTTCTCGATCATACCCATGACCTTTTTGTTAATCTTCTTGTTCTGAAATTTCCAAAAAGAAACGATGAACGATTATTAGGTAAATACATCATTAACATGTTTGAGGAAATACTGCATCTTTTCTCTTACCAAAGAATCTTGCTCCGAGCGCATTTCCTTCAGGCGCTGAGTGCTTTCCGACGGATCTGTGGCTTCAAAATCGTAGTCTCCTCCGCGAACGCCGAAAGCACTTTGTTCGCTCTCGATCCAAGAATACTTCTTCAGCATACTGACGACAACTTTCTCGGCATTGGCTCGCTCCTTTTCAACCTTGGCAATGGATACCTGAAGCTTTTTGATTGCGAAAATGCCTGCCTCTCGCTCCTTTTCCTTCATGGTTCGCTCTTTTTCCAGGGCAGTTAGCTCGGTGGAGCAAGAAGCACGGCGGTTTTCGCATTCCACGAGAGCTTCCTTTGCTTCGTCGTACTGCGCCTTGACTTCGCCGACCTTCATCTGAAGTTCGCTTTCCTCGTCGTTGGCGTCCTTCAAAACCTTTGCGGCGGTACGAACAGCCTCTTGCGCTGCAATTAATTCTTCTTTTAAACTCTCGAGCTCAAGTTCCAATGTCTGGGACTTCGATTCGGCTTCACGAGCCAGCTTGGTCTTTTCAGCAAAATCAAGCTTGGCTGCCTTGACAGCATCTGCGACTTCCTGCAACCGCACTTCTCGCTGTTGTGTGAGCTCGGTCTCTCGATCCTTCAGGTCATTGTAAAGAGTCCATTTGTCGTCCTTCTCCTTTTCCATTTTCACGGCTTCCTCGCGAGCTTCTTCCAGCTCTTTCGACATGGTTTGGAAGCGGTCGGCGGTAATTCCGTAAGATGTTTGGGACAGATGCTTTTCGACACCAGCGAGCTCGGCCTGGGCAAGTTCTAATGCAGCATTCAGATTGTCAAACTGAGTGGACTTTCCACGCAGGGATTCAATCTTTTCGGAAGCAATACGGTAGGCCGCCTGTGCTTCGTTGTGTTGGCGAGTGACATCCGCCAGCTGGATAAGATTCTCCAACAAGGCCGCAGTACTACTCTTGGATCCACCAGATATGGTCCCAGAAGGATCATAGACATCTCCTTCAAGAGTAACGGTGCGTGTTTTGGTCTCGTCACAGATCTTGTTGGCTGCCTTGCTGTCGTCCACTACCAGACTGGACCCAAAGACAAATTCCATGGCACTGCGGACCTCTTCGTCAAAGCCAACTAGTTCAATGGCAGGAGTAGCTGTCGCCTTAAGTGATTCGGCAATCGAAACAGCTTGACGAGCTACACTGTCCGAAATGTTTCGACTCTGCACCTTGTCCAAAGGAATAATGACTACACGTTTCTGCAACTTTCCATTTTTCAATAAGGCCTTTCCTGTTATGGCTTCGTCCACGACGACTTGATACAACTTGCCTCCAGCAACGACGTCAAGAGCCGTAGCATGCATAGGATTGTTGACAGTAATCAACCGAGCGACCATTCCCTTGACTTTGGTTCGATCAAATCCGCGGACAGGATCCGAGTATTGGAAACGAAGTCGACCCTCGACTTTGGAGGTGAGAGTGTCCATGAGACCCGACAATTCCGATAGGCTGGCTTCAAGTTGATTCTTCTCTTGCTCGAAGGCAGTGAATTGATCTTCCGAGAAACCCAGTTCATCGACTTGCTTCTGAATGTCGTCAACACGAGCCTTCACTTCCTTTTGACTGCCAGCAAGCTTGCCAGCCGTCTTTTCTTCCTTTTTCATTTCTTTTTCAACCGTCTGTGAAAAGAGAGTGTTGGTGACAGTGAGATACTAGATTTCAACGATATGCAATGTTTACAAAAATCAAAATCACGTACCTTGATTTCCTTGGTAAGATGCTTGATTTTCATGTTCGCTTGCTTCGCTTTGGCCTCGGCCGTTTTCGAATCACTGTGGGCTTTGGATATACGTTCCGGCAATGTTGCTCCCTCTTCTCCTTGAGAAGAACTAATTCCAGCCGACATGTTTTGATAATCTGAATTCAATTGTTGCAACTTCTTCTCAGCGTCACTTGCGGCTTGCTTTAGGGTCGTAATAAATGCCGAGTCTCCCTTCTGCTCTTGTTCCTTGGTGGCAATGAACGCCTTCGTTTCCTGTACAAGTGCTTGTGCGGCTTCTAAATCGCTTTCCCCCTTTTCTACCGATTCTTTACTGTTTTCCCATGTTGATGTGACCTTGACGAGGGCTTTGGAACACTTGTCTTCTTCCTTTCTCGCAGCCGAGTGTTCTTCGGCAAAGGTCCCTTTGAGCTGTCCATTCAATTCGTCCATTTGTTCATCGATTCTAGCTAGATCTTCTTTCAAGTGATCATTCTTGTTGGATAACTCAACGACTCGTTCTTCCATTTCCTCGGATCCTTCCGAATTGTTTTCCAAAGCCTTTTGGGCATCCATGAATTGACTAGCCACCACGAATCGTTCCATGCGTTCAATATCGGCACTATTTTTACTCCATTTCAAATAGTTTTGCTTTTCGCCACGCAATCTTTCTAGGGTTGGTGTAATTTCTTCCGCCAGGACCGCATTGAGCTCGTCGACCTTGGCCTGTTTCTTCTCGATCGTTTTGAGTGCAGCAACTCGTTTGGTCTCGTACATGCGTGTTCCGGCCGCTTCTTCGACCATTCCCAGAATTTCGTGTGGTTTCATGTTAAGGACCTTGGTGATACGACCCTGCATAATAAGAAAGTGTGGGTTGTTGACGTTGAGCTGGACCGAATGAAAGAGATTTTGAACCTGCGCCGCCGGGGAATTGCGTCCATTGATCAAGTATTTGGATTTGCCGCCAATCAATACTTGGCGTGTCACTGTCACTTCTTTACATTGTTCATAGCCTACTGGACTACTACTTTCATCTTCGTTGTTGAATACGATGGTAACAATGGCTTTGTTGACACCAGCTTGTCCTTGTTTGTAAACGAGCTCAGACAAGCTACCAGCGCGAACTTGACTGAGATTGGTAATGCCCAGTACGAAGCAAATGGAATCGAGAATATTGGACTTTCCTGATCCATTCAGACCCGTGATGGCGTTGAAATGGGGATCAAAACTGATCGAGTAGAACGGAAGTGGATATTAGAAGAAAGAAGAACAGGACGTAACAGAAAATAATGGAGAAAGCACTTTCTGCTCTACTTCCAACACTAAAAGAATACACTACAGAGCTTGACTCACCCTTTGACAACCGTTCGGTGAGCATACGATTTGAACCCATCGATGACGACTTCTTCGATGTACATGGTCGATTATTATAATATTCTTTAGAACAGCGAAAATCAACTTTGTGAGATTGGATGAGTGCTGTTGCTTCTGCTGTTTTTGTTTTGAACGTTTAAATTCGTACACACCAGTGTTGAATTTTGTGTAGTCAATACTTTCTTCAGGACGAGGAAGAACATAAAATTTGAACTGGTCACGAACATTTCGTGACTAAGCTGTGCATTGGTATCCACTTTTCATTCATCACACGATAGTAGCAAGAAACATCAAAACCAGTCTACTGTAAGTAGTATTAATGCATATTCGGTCCTCGTATCTTTGATAAAACGGGCCATCAGGAGCAAGTCATTCTTTCTACAACGGACCCATCCACATCAGGAGAAAGATCACCAACTAATAAATTGTCACTTCTCACAATAATGACGACTTCAGAACCAACTACCCCATCGGCCAAGGAACATGGTGACACGAAGGAAGAGATCTTTACACCTGAAGCAAAGTATCCTCCTACTCCAGCACCGACCACTCAACCAGCCGTTTCTACGCCTTCCGAACCAACAACAAACGGCACCTCAGTGGCTGCTATCAATAAGAACAGCAACAGCAACAATGACAACGGTGCTGTCTCCAATGATGCCATTGATACGGAATCGTACTGGAAAAATTTGGATTTTTGTGATTTAATGCTCCCACGTCCCTTTGCCGTACTGGCTCAAAATTGGCGATCGTTTTTCATCATTGCTCTCTTGGCCTCGACGTTGCGAGCCTTTCTGGCCTTTTTGTTCGACTTGTGCAATGGGCCCAATTACGGAGCCGATTACGGCTACGACGTCGACTACGGAAACAGCATTGGCGATGAAGACTACGAACAAACACAAGCCGGACAACTACTAGATCTAGCCACCATGACGATGAGTTTTGTCAACAGTTTGATTTTATTTGTAGCCACCTGTTTGGCCGATGGAGCATGCATCGAAGTCGTGGCCAATATATATGCCGGACAACCACCTCTCTCGGCAGTTGTGGCCATTGGAACAGTAGCAGAGAAAATCGTGCCACTTGTGGGATCCTGTCTTTTGGTGTCCTTTGGACTTTTTTCCATTGCAATGGTCTTCTTTTTGCCTATCCTACTACTCATTGTTATGGTAACAGGGGCACAAGAAAATGCCTTTGGAGCTTACGAGTTTCTCCTGTTGGTCTTTCTTGTCATTGCTGTGTACGTGTCCATCGTTACGTACCTAATGTACCCAGCCATTGTTGTCGAGAATCAAGGAATTGTAGGCAGTGTCAAACGCTCTTTTGGATTGACGCAAGGATATCTGGGTAAGATCTTGGCTCTTTTAGTGGTATACGGACTCATCAAAATGATGCTGGGTGTGGTCATCTTGTCCGTAACCTACACCAATACCACCGCAGCCTTGGTGATTCGAGGAGTATTGAGTTTTCTTGTGAACACATTTTGGATCGCCATCGGGGCCATGTAAGTGCTACTCCAACAGCCGGTGACGCTTTTCTTGTGTCTGGTATATTGTATATTAAACATGGTGTGTCTCACTGTTTTTTGTTCGGATTTTTATTTGCTTGGTTTGCAGTTTGAAGGCCGTCATCTACTTCGATATTCGTTCCAAAAAGGAACAAATGGGAGAAGAAACCCTCAGGCAAGAATTGGGATTGTCATCAAATGCCTACACTACCATGGAGGATAGCAAGGAAAAATCTGCGATTGATGGTTCCACAAAGGCTGTAGAGATTGTCTAAACTGAAAGCTGTACTCGAGTACCGTACTAGTAAGCTGTTCCAAGACGAAATGAAGGAATTATCAAGTGAGCAGTTCCATTGTAGCTGCAACACAAATGTTTGCAGTTTGTCGACGATGGACGAATGCGTGTAGATTGTATCTGTGGACATAAAAACATGAATTATTAGAACCAAGACAGGCAAAGCTGTCCTTTTGGAAGAGCACTTGTGTCCTGGCTGGACTGAGATGTTCTACTTCATTTGAAACTACGATAGTTGTTCTAAGAGAAGCAAAAAGCTAGTCTGTTGCCTGTAATATACCCGGTTTAAAAGTATCTGTATCATAAATCATCGGTTTCTCTACTATTTTATTACCAGATGTCGTTGGTGTCAAATCTGCTTATTATTGGACGTGCATGACTAGGGTTCATGCTCTTCCATACCGTTGAATACGATAATATTATAGTCGGCGACACTGTTAGGATTCACCTAGGATATTGGTATCGGAAGGTAAGTCAAAGGAGAAGGATCTGTAGCCTGAAAAAAGTATTTGTTGTCATTCAACCACATCAATGGACATCCCTGGAAGAAAGAAATTTTGCGGCGTCTTTTTCCCAGCAACACTGAAACACGAGAGCAGACTTCCAAATCGAATTCGAAGATTCCCAATTTTGCAGCAAAAACCCAGTAAGTGGATTGCATGTAGTCTGAATAGCTGAATGGCGTTGAGACAGCACTCCCAAAATCCACAGGGTGGGCAAAGAGTTAGCATAGCATGCATTCAAATTTATGGCGATGACATTCCCTTGCTGAAACCATTGACAAAAACCTCTCCTACTTGGGAACATCTACGTATCGATCGAGAATGCGCTCAGATGCAGCTTCCAACACTTGCTTATTCAATACAAGAGGAGCTAATTCCTTGTGAACAGCCAAACTTTTCGTGATCTCTCGTCCCTGTATAGAAAGAGCGTTGGTGTCGTGAGCCGACTTCATTTGATTCTCTAATAGTTCTAGTAACTTTTCCCAATTAATCAAGTCTGGAGGACCTATAACATTCGTTCCCGCTGGTGCCTGCTCGACAGTGTCATCGTTTTTATTGTCATTCTGTTTCTCCAGCCGCTGTTTGCTAATCTCTGAGAAAACCAAATGCAGGAGAGAATCCGCTTGACCCGAAACTTCCTTCTGGAGTAAATCAGCAATAATCTTTCTCTGCTTCTCGTAGATCAGGCTCCAGCAGCATCCCCTCACACCGTTGTTTCCGTGAAAATGCTCCCGTAGCTTGTCACGTTCTTCAAAGCTGTTCCCGCAGTTTCGACACCTATAAGGAGGCTTTATAGGCGTTACTTTGGGAAACATGTCGACCGTCAAATTATAGCAACGCTGACTTGCAGGAATTTGTTCTTGTTGAAAAGCTGTGACATTTTCCAGATCCCGAAAGCTAACTTTGTCGTCGGCAAATAATGATTTCGTTTGTGGCTGTAAGGTAGAAGTTGTCGCAGCATCTACCGCACGTTGCCAACATCGCAAAAGCATGGCACGTGGAACATCTTTGTACTGTACGGCGTTCCTCATCCGGTCTGGATCAAGTTGTTTGATGCGCGATGCGTCTAATAGTTTCTCTGTTTCAACCGAGGCAGCAAACGCAGAAGAATTGGTAGTTGTTGCATTCGTGGAAGCAACATTCGATTTTGCAAGCTTGACATCCGTGAAGTGCAGTCTTTGAATGGAGTCGCCATGCTCAAGATTCCATGCATCGTCAATATTTTCTGCATATCCATGATAAATTTCCTCATTCACTCCATACCTCCTGTACACTGTTCTATTTTTGTCGCCGCCTCCCTTACTACTCTTACGTTCTTGTATACCTCGAGGCCACGGCTTGGCGTACCACCTTATGTTATTCTGGTACTTTTTCCCATAAATTCGAACATCTGCTGCATGAACAAGAGTAAAACTCGTTGTGGTTTGCTCGTCATCTACTGGTGGAGCGCTGCTAGTTTGAGATGATGATATGTTTCGTTTTTTGCTGGTTTGATTGGCCATGTGATTATCGGTTGTGACCTGCTGATGCTGATTCACTCCCAATTTTAGTTCTGGCATGTCGTCGTACGTTGGCTCCTGCTGAGATTGTTGTGTTTTTGGTGTTTGTCCAACTGCCACCCTCTGCTTCCACGACAGTTTTCGCCACTTTTTATGCCGATTGTTGTTGCCAATCATAAAAATATGCTCGAGCGAGGAGTGCAGATCTGTTTCCTCAACTTTTTTCATTTCTCTTCGAGCATCTTTAGTTCCTTGTTTTGTAGGATACAATATATTGGGATCGACATCAACGTTCGTCGTCCTTGTAGCTGATTGGAAGCGGAAGTCGCCTGCCGGCAGAGATGCAGCCGTAGTTGTATCATCCCAAGGTAGTTCCACCCTATCTGCATAATCGTCTGCTGGACCACTGCCTGTATGCAATGCCTTGTCTTCTTCTTCGTGATCATAAAATCCTTCCATTGTAGCAACGAGTAAGCCTGTCAGTCGAGCAGTCGCTACTGGACTAGCAGACGTTTAATTTTTGTAATCGTGTTGTTGTTGTTACGTAATTATGGATTTATTGGTGTTTTAGCAGAGGTGGATGTAACCTTACCCTAACCTTAAACCTGTTATGTTGACTTTGTCCCTTCCCTTCAGCCAAACGAACTAGAATCTAGACTCTAGTAGTCTAGAGTCTACTACCAGTACTAGAGATCTACTGAACAATAGTTCTATCTACTACTACTCTAGCTAGTAGCAGTAGCTAAACCAGTGGTGGCTAGAATGAATAGTGCCTTTACGCCTCTAGCAGTGGCAATAAAGAAGTTCGGACTGAATGGCGGCGTTTCAAGCTATACCGTTGCTCAGAAGTATTTTTTGCAATAAAGCAATAAACGGACACGCCTCTGAGGGCCGCCTTCAGGTTCTTCTTTCTTTCGGAAAGCAGGAAAGGAATCTATTAGTCCAAGCAACTGTCATCCGTGTTCCAGCAGCTAGCTTGCTAGAGCGATCGCTTCGGTACCTCTTATCCGTGTTTCGAAAGACTAGACTACTACTTGATCATCTGGCAACCAGTAGTCGTCGCCATAATCAAAACACAATTCTTCTCCAATGTCAATGTCACGATTTGATACAAACCAGACGCGTGGATTACCGTCATAACTCTCGTGAATCGACTTTGGAGTTAGATTGTTACCCAGCGGTTCCGTTGCGTGATTGAGAAATCGTGTCCACAACGAAGCGTATTCGTCTTCGGCATCAATGTAAAGAGGATCGACATTGCCCGGCATTGTCACACCGTACAGATAAGCACCAGTAATGCCTTGTCCACGTTGATGACGTGATTGGACCCATGCCACGTCGTCGGGTTGCTGTAAGTGTTTTTGTGACGGCAGATAGCGACGATCTTTGACTTCTGTGGTAATAATCTCGCCAGTGTAGTCGCCCACAGCAGTATTGCGCGCTATGACAGTAGTAGTGACCACTCCCAGTCCTTTTCCCGGTATTGGCTGCAGTCTCAAGTGAGATGGTAGTGTTTGGCGAGCAGGGGTGCTCATGTCAACAACTGCGACCTCATGATCAGAATCATCAACGCTGAGACAGTAAGTGGCGGAAGATGCAGATACAGCGTCCCATGCCGGAAATACAGAAAATCCAAAACTGTCTGGTAGAGAATTCAAAGAAAGGACCAGCACTGAGATTATCCTCCTACTTTTATTTACTTGAGCGAACCTCATCTTGCAAATTGGAAAGCCTATTTGATGTCTGCTCTCGGCTCTCGGCTATGCATGAAATGAGGCCAACTTGATAATAATATCTCTACCGGTCCTACTGTAGTAATGGCGGAGGCCCTGAAATAGAATCGTAACACACTAGAACCCTCTGAGTGAAAAAAATGGATATGTGGTGTTACCAGTGACGAGATCTGTAGAGTGCAAAGCATCGTCAATCGTCAATCATCATTATTTATTACGTGTTACGTTCATCATTCATGCAAAATGTGCGTCAAAATAAACCCGTCAAAATTTAAAAAAAAATCATGTCTCTCTCTAGCTGCAGACCCAGTAGCACCATGCTAAATGCTAAGCAATAATGCTAATAGATCAAATTTTACTGCCAGTGCAATGCGAAAATCGATGACATTTCCATTCCACTATCCTGTACTCAGTTTTTGATTTAGATTTAATGAATTCTGAGGTCGCAAAGCGGTATCTACTTTTATTGTTGTGATACATTTGTACTTGAGTAAAAGCTATTGCTGCGCTGACAAGTCGAAAAGATCCTACCAGACGAAGGAAGCTCCCTGACACGCGTTTGTCTGAATTAGAAAGATGTCTGTAGTGGAACGCAATCAAGGTGCTGTGTGGCTTTGTAAGTCGCGCTGATGGAGTATGAAGACAGCTTGAATGTGTATTTAGGCCACCATCATCAACACAATCATGTGCACACTGACACCGAAAATCACAGTGGTCTTCAAATAGATCCAGCTGTGCATCTGCGCGCGCGAACCGCCACTGACGAGACTGGATGTTGTGTTTGCTTCGCTGTCGATCGAAGAAGGAGCGGCACTGGGCGAAAGCGAAAAAGTCTCATTGCTTGCGTTCTTTACGCTCGGGGCATTGCTTGGAAAGAAACTGGGCACATCGCTGGGTATAGAGCTGGGAGACCCCGAGGGTTCATCTTTAAGTTGAAAAATAGTGTTTACCGTGGGTTTCTGAGAGACGCTAGGTCGGAGGCTAGGAACATAGCTGGGGTGCATGCTCAGGGCGCTGCTCGGAGAAACACCTGCGACAATGAATATGTAGATAGATTGGCGTACGGAAGAAACAAGGTTTTGTTATAGATCATCGCGGAAGACAATGAATGACACAAACATAAAACAGACAAAATCTATCATCGAATCAAAAACTTACTGAGCAAAACACTGGGTGCTCCCGAGGGGACGCTGCTGATATTTCGTTCAGGGTGAGGAATGATGTAGTCCAAAGCAGGTGTAATCTGGAAAATAGAAACGCTGCCAACGGAGCGACCTTTTGCCGTCTTGGTGCGAGGAGCGCCGACAGCCATTGTGTTTCCAACTCCGTCCAAAGAAACCGAGTATCCGAAAAGACTGAACTCAGCCGCACCCGTGAAATCCGAAATGTGAGTCACATTTCCTTGAGACATATCAACTTCGTAGAGGCTGAATTTGCCCTTTTGACGTTCGTAGTGCATAGATGAGGCTACAAAACGAAGTCCATTGTTAGAGATCGATACGTCTCGTCCCAAGCGATCTTTGTTGTTGGTTCCGTTGATGGGTTCTCCGATGATTTCCCAACCTGCAAAACTGGTTGGGTTGGGATTGGGATGTCCCCACCCATAGACACGCACGCTGCCTTGGTTCACTCCATTACCATTACTCTGGGGAGATCCAACCACCAAGACAGGAATCCCATCGCTCGTGGCCATATCCATGGCAAATCCAAAGTGAGTGTTCTCGGTATCGCCGCCGAGGGTCGCTTGAAACTGTTGGCTGCAGACACCTTGGTAGTTGCAATGGTAGGTTTCGACAGAACCTCGACGCGAGTCGTGGTTCGGATTGGCAATGGCGACTTGGAGATAACCTTGATTAGTAGCTAGAATCAAAGCTGTATTCCATCCAAAGCTGGTGCCCTGACGTTTACCCTGAATGGTCACAAAGGGCTGGAAGGCGTCAATGGTGTTGTTGAGACGAAATATTTCAACCAAGCCAAGAGATTCGCAACCGGCCAAGAGCCACGTGATATTTCCTGCGAACGGAGAATCAGTGCTGTTGGCGTGGGTGTTCACCAAACGGACGGATTTCCCTTTCGAATCATTGCAGGCATTGATGGGAGCATCACCGACTATGGAAGCGCTTTTATTCGTGAAGGAGGCATTGTAACGGTAGACTTCGACATCGCCCGAAAGAGTATCATTGTAGCGACGAACGGCCAACAATGCACCATCTGTCACCGAGACAATAGACAAACGGTCGCCAATGGTTTCACCGGGGTTTCCCGAAAGAGAGAAGACGGGCTCCCAAACTTCGTCGTAGATAGCAGCATCAAGGCCATCGTAGTGGCTTTCCGCGACAATGACCGTACGTTCGTAGAGGACGACTTGACCGCCTAGATCGGCACCAACGGCCAAGAACAATCCATCTTTCGAAACATCAACAGCCGATCCAAACTGGAAATGGCCAGTGGAATTCATTGAGGGGTTTCCGACAAGAGTAGTGGGAGGGGTGAGTGCGGCAAGGACGTTGCGAACATTCATGAGAGAGGCAATGGTGCAAATGACGGCGAAACGCTTCATGGTACTAGTACAAGTACAAGGTAAGCAATTAAGAATTGTTTTTCTTGGTCAGTCTGGTGAAATTTTTATGAAGCTTCTCTCTCTCTCCTCCTCCTCGACGGCTTTTTGGATCCTGGAGATGGTTTCTTTTTCGACGAATGCAACGGCTATTTCTTGTCGTCGGCCACTTCGGCTGGAATCGATCCATCGAAAGGCAACATCTGTAAAAAAGGCATACGGGTACCGAAATCTTAGTAGTTGTAAGATTATAGGATACCTTGTCGTCATTGACAAATGCCACTGCCACAAGCTCCTACCATTGTCGTCTAGAGTTTGCTCTTGCTATGTTGACACCCAATCGTGCTTTAAGAACTTGACAGTTAAAGTGCGTCAAATAAATAATAGTCCCAAAACTGCTAATAAAGTTGTTTTAGTAGTCTAGTAGTAAGCTCTAAAATACTTGTAGACTACTTGGTAGTCTAGTGGTACCACTATGTGAGTAGGTGCGTGGGGATCATTATTAATTTTATGTAGACTCTAGCTACAGTCTAGTTAATTTAAAAAAAAATGTAGTAGATTGTGCCCAGCAGAATGTCTTTTGGGCAAAACTTTAAAGTGCGATCACGGCGAATCGAACGCCGGACATCTGCTTGGAAGGCAGATATTTTACCACTAAACTATGATCGCTGGTGGGGTGAGGAAGCTTGCTGTCCTCTTCTCTTCTTGGAAAAGAAATGCGATCACGGCGAATCGAACGCCGGACATCTGCTTGGAAGGCAGATATTTTACCACTAAACTATGATCGCTTTTGGTTGTGATATTGGAAAGGCCTAGAAATTATAGAACCTAAGCAAATTTTGCTATTCTCAGCATTATTTGCCCCTTCGATGTTTATCTGCTTTTCGTCCTCATGAGATGGTTGAAGTTTTGTTCTTGTCTTTTTCTGGCCTGTGATTCTATGATTCGTATATTGAATGTATGAAGTATAAGAGAATAATACTGGTATGATGCATCATAAGAATTTGACAAATTCTACTACTACTACTCGCCGATGGCAATATCTGGAGGCTTCCCTCTTTACGTGATCCTCTAATTCCGTGGATGCCTAGTCGACAAGAACGTCCAATCTGCCCGCTACCAAGTGCTTGCTATTGTCGTGTTTCGTTGACACAGCCAAAGGGATTGAAATCAAGCAAAGACAGTTTTCGTCCTGGCGCGCGTGCTTGGACCAGAGGGATTATTGATATTAACGAAAAATGGGCGGTCGAGAGAATCTTGTGGTTATGCCCAACAGGCAACAGGGACCACAACCACTATCGGAGGCGGGAACCGGAACAGAAATAACTGGAACTGAAATAACGTCTTGGATAGTTTTGCAGCCGATTAAGAATCACGCGCTTAACAACGACAAAAAATAGTTCGTTGTCACCTACAAAACTTCAACGCAAACATATTCACAACACTAGTGCATTTTTATTTCAATTTCGCTATTAGAGATTAGGGTACATTGTCTTAAATGGAGCGCATACCTTGATGACCTCATTCATGATGCTGCAATCATTGTTGCCCTCACGCTTGGAAGCTCCCATAACTAAATTTCAATCATTTCGGCAAGTTGCTCTGGATCGGCAGGAGCTTGTGCAATCATCTCTTTTCCCTGAGACGCAAAATGCTGTTCGATATTGGCCAGAACATTCAAGGATCGTTCATCGCCAATCAAATTGATGGCGGTTCCCTTTCTCCCAAACCGACCCGTTCGACCAATGCGATGAAGATACGTTTCATGGTCCGGATTGCCGTCTCTATCCACGGGGACATCATAGTTGACCACCATCATCACATTGTCTACATCGACTCCACGTGCTAGCACATTGGTAGTGATCAACACCGTACTCTTACCGTCGCGGAAATCTTGCATGGTAACATCACGCTCTTCGGGTGTGACTCCACCGTGCAGTACAGAGCAGGCATATCCCGAAGTGCTCAGTGTCTCGTGCACACTGTCGGCATCCCGTTTGGTCCCCACAAAAACAATGCTTTGACCGATGGTCAAAAGTGAATAAATGTCGGATAAAAACTCCAACTTGCCACCTTCGTATTGTCGTGTGTCGATCCAGAGCTGCTTGATAACATCCACGACCAAAAATTCATCACCATCTTCAATCAGAATCTTATCGGGATTTTCCACCATTTTGGTGGCAAAGGACACAACCTCTGGAGGAAAGGTGGCACTAAAGAATAAGCATTGACACTTTTTGGGCATTTGTTTCTTGATCAGCAACGAGTTGGCACGATGTCCCGATTCTTCGATCATGGAATCTGCTTCGTCCAAGACGAATGTTTTGATATGCTTGGTGTTGATGGTCTTTCGCTTGAGCCAATCTACAATTTTGCCGGGTGTTCCAATGACACAATGGGCATCGAGTTTGGTGCCACGTTCTACGTGAGTTCCAGCCACGGCTAATTGTACTTTTAAACCCGGCATATTGGCTGCCATGGGTCTCAGAGCCTTTTCAAAAATCTGAATAGCCAGTTCGCGGGTAGGTGTACAACAAATCGCTTGTGTCGTGGCAGGAGAATCGACTTTGGTTCGGTACAACATTCCAAGCATAAATGCAGCTGTCTTTCCACTGCAAAAAAGGATTGCGTGGTTGTGTGTGTGTGTGTGGGGGGG